>Ga0316628_100001150_pt1 | contig 18353 bp, 16 predicted proteins | sample OWC_Aug_M2_C1_D5_FD_207648 | JGI IMG/M metagenome (GOLD analysis project Ga0316628, IMG submission 207648) | Wetland soil microbial communities from Old Woman Creek delta, Ohio, United States - OWC_Aug_M2_C1_D5_C | ecosystem: Environmental > Terrestrial > Soil > Wetlands | place: USA: Ohio... | reverse complement strand
AAGATACGGTCATACTTCAGGGGAATCTGAGTAACCGGTTTTTTCCTTCCTGTACTCGTTACTCAATATTTTTTGAAATTATATGAAGATTTCTCTTACAATTTATCGGACAATATACCCTGCCAGCAGTGCAAATTGCCCCAAATAGAATTACTTCTTTTCTTAATAACATACAATAAATCAACGAGTTGCATAATGGCATCACTCTTGCAGTTACGATAATAAAGAAGGAGGTATAACATGAAGTTCTTATTAAAGGTCAATATGTCAGTTGATGCAGGCAACGCAGCGGCGAAGGCTGGCAAACTGGGTGCAATGATCCAGTCCATCCTTGAAGACCTGAAGCCTGAAGCGGTGTATTTCACCGCTGAGAGTGGGCAAAGGACGGCGTTCATCTTTCTGGAGATGCAAGATGCCTCCCAAATCCCCGCGATTGCAGAACCTTGGTTCCTTGCATTCAATGCGAGTATCGAAATGCATCCGGTCATGGTTCCCGCCGACCTGATAAAGGCAGCCCCTGCTATCGAACAGGCTGTCAAAAAATATGGGTGATCTCACGGATGCGATAATATGCTAAAGAAGGAGGTGACGCTTTTAGCCATGGTGAACGGTTTAACTAATAACCGTTCAGGTAAATTTCTATAAGAAAATAAAAGAGAGAGGAGCATACGATAATGAAAAGGAAAATAATAACGCTTCTTAATCTATTCATAGCAATCTTATTGCTTTGTGTAGTCTCCACTGTTTCTGGTGAAGAATACGCAGCTATGAAGGGTGTGGAATCAGCTAAGGCAGTTTTTGACGAAAGGCAAAGCAATCCAAAAAGTGCTGCGTTGCATCTAAAAATAATTCACCAGACCTATGAAGAATTGGCAGCAATGAAGAAAACCCCAGTCTTTGTGGTTACATTCAGTGGTCCATCGGTAAAGATAATCTCTAAAAACAGAGAAGGTTTTTCCTCTGAAGATCAGAAATCCCTTGATGAGATTGCCAATACAATTTCAGCAATGTCAAAGGATGGAATAAAGTTAGAAATTTGCCTCATAGCTGCAAAAGTTTTTAATATAGACCCTGCATCAGTCTTGCCAGAGATCAAAAAAGTTGGAAACGGATGGATATCTATAATCGGATATCAGGCTCAGGGATATTCATTGGTTCCCGTATACTAAGTGGCGGTTTACTCTCTGTTTGAAGTAAGAATGCATTGCCTAACCAGTTGTTGGAGTTAAACGAGGCGCACAGATGACTTGTTGGGATATGAACGTTATTCGTATTCAAAAAATCATTTTGCATCTGATAATCCATCTTGCGCCTCGTCACTCAAATCCATCATTAAACAATTCTTCTGTAAATCATTACTTTTCCTCGTCCGTAGCTTTTGCGGCATTGTAGATACTATGCTAGATTGATAGCCCCCTTTATACTCTATATGTGGGTAAAACACATAGAAAGGAGGCTACCAATGAGAAGAGATTATCAGAAGGGAAAGGCCTTGGCAAGGGGGAAGAACGTCTATATCGGGATAGACGTTCATAAGGAGAAGTGGCATGTTACGGCGCGAGTTGAAGGTGAAGAAGTATTTCATGGGAGCATGCTCAGCTAATACCATTCCCTGAGGAAATTCCTGGAGCGGTTTAAGGGCTCTAAAATCAAGGTGGCGTACGAAGCCGGACCCTGTGGTTTTGGGCTTTACGACAAGCTGAGTGCTGACGGGATAGAGACAATAGTGGTTCCTCCATCGCTGATTCCGGTAGAGTCGGGCAACAAAGTCAAGACGGATAAGAGGGACAGCCGCAAACTCGCCAAGCTCTTAGAGAGCAATATGCTCAAGAAGGTTTATGTTCTCACCGAGGAAGACCGGGCCAACAGGGAGTTGGTACGGACTCGTCGCCAACTCATGGAGCATCGAAGCGATGTGATGAGACAGATAAAGAGCAAGCTCTTATTCCATGACATAAAGTCACCGTTCCCTCTCAAACAAAGATGGACAAAAGGGTATGTGAAGTGGCTGAGAGAATTGCGTCTTGAGCATGAAGTAGTCAAAGTGTCGTTCAATACTCTGATAGACCTTTACGAGTACCTCGGCAGTCAGTTGACGAGGATCAGCAAAGAGATTATCGCGCTATCCCAGAGCGACAAATATAGTCATAAAGTAAAGCTTCTCAGAAGCGTGCCCGGGATAGGGATACTTATCGCGATGGAACTTCTGGTTGAACTCCCGGATATAGAGAGATTCAAGTCTGCAGATGAGATTGCATCGTATATGGGATTGACGCCCTCAGAATATTCTACAGGACAGTATGTCCGTCAGGGCAGGATCACACGGTGCGGCAACACAAGAGCAAGGGGCTGTTTGGTGGAGAGCAGTTGGCATCTGATCGTAAAGGATCTCTTTTGGCGGGGTAAGTATATGAAACTGAAATATTGTAGAGGAGCAAAGAGGGCAATCATTGCTATTGCAAGAAACTTGATCATACGGATAAGGAGAATCCTTTTAAATAACGAACCCTATGTGATCACGGTGGCGGCATAAGAAGACTTATTGAGAGGGAGAGAAGCTAATATATTATCCCTTTACGTCTGGATTGACCGTGAGTTCACCTTGTAACATTGATTGTTACGTTTTGTAGGATACGGCAATCCCTAAGACATTACCGAATAAGAATCATGTGGCAATTGACCACGAATAGCAGGCTGGGAAAATATACGTGCTTACCTCTTAGAAGAAAATACAGAAAGGAGGAACTTACCGACTATCTGTTAGGGGTTGACAATCTACATAGCAGGTGAATGAAACAATCGGACAACACTATGGTGCTCTTTCTGTCCATCTCTCGCCAAGAAACGAGTATTTCTCCTCGAACTGAATGCACTGCTATCTCGGATAATATTTCCTTGAATCGGAAAGAAACGCACCTGGTCAGACTCGGTTTTGTTTGCTTCAAAGGAGAACAAATATCCTCAGCTGCTATGTTTCCACCCGTAACTGTTATTGAGCCGTCCGATACCGGCACGTTCAGCTTATGGCTGTAACAATCGCTCTCGGACCTTTAACGGGGTGGTCTCTCTTCAAATGAACTATCACGGACTGCAAAATATCGCCGGCGCGCATTTCTATGTGAAAAAAGGGAGGAGCATGTGCACAAAAGAAACTTCCTTTTGGGTTAGAGCTTAGTCCTTTGTGCCATGTTGTGGAAAAAAAGGTATTTTTCCCGCGTTTGAAAATAGCAAGATTTCCCTTGACATCGATTTCAGTAAGAGGTTTAAAACAGGTTAAGGCTTTGGGTGCCGTATACAGCCGCGGCTAACTACCAAGGTAATAAGTCAGGTTGGGTTCTACTGTTTTTCGAGGACAAAGAGGAGTTGCCCCTCTATAACAAAGCTGTTGAGTTTTACACAAACCTCGGCAATTTGGGCATCAAATGGAGCTACTATTGCGTTCTCCATCTTCATCGCCTCAAGATTCGCGATCTCTTCTCCTTTATGCACGATATCACCGGCCTTAAGAGCTCCCCTCTCGGGATTACCGATCCTCCAGATATTTCCGTTGATGGGGGCACCGATCTCATTCAGAGTCTTCGCCATTCTTATCTCAATTTTTTTAGCCCTCGGGGTCTCAACGGTATAAACTCTTGTCTTGTTGTTCACGCGCACCACAGCGTGAACCAATCCTTCATGCTCGGCTCCGATCGAGACGAGTTCGATGCTGTAAGGCTTACCCCAGAGTTCAAAGTCCACCTTATCTCCCGGTTTATTTAGACCCTGTCTCCAGACATCGGTCGGCAGCACAAGCGGCGCTTCTCCGTATTTTTCCCTGAACTCTATCATGTCGAGAGCGTCTTTGGGGTGCATGAGATAAAGGATAAACTCCTCTTCTGTCGGCTTTCTACCGATGTGGTCAGACAACTCGTCCCTGAGTTTTTCGAGGTCGTCGTCAGACATGGAATCAAGGGGTGAAAGTTCGATGCGCTCCTTAATTTTCGATACCCATTCATCCCCAAATGTACTTTTGTACACCCATTCCGGAGGCCATCCCATGGGAAGTTTGCCGTAATGTCCGAGGATGAGATTCTTGAAATCTCCCGGCGCATTCATGAAGAGGCTCAGCAGCTCTTCCTGCTCGTCCTTATCCATGTCTTCAAACTTCAGCGATTTTTCTTCAATGAACTTCGCGAGGAGCTCTATTAAGTGCCTTACTCCCGCATCTCCCCTCGCCTTGGCATATTTATTCACGATTCCGCTGCAGGTGACCCATGTAATCTGTGATCCGGGGGTGACATCAAAATAATGAATGATCTTGTTATAAAGAGACATGACCATGAGAATAGCCGGCATGTAATGGAGGAACCCCCCTTTCTCAGCCTGTTCGAAGGAACTCGGGAAAGCGCCTCCCGGCATCTTATGAAGTGTAACAGTGTGATCGAAGCCCTTGAAAGGCGATTCGGCCCAGTCATAGTAATTTATCCATTCCCGAACCTTCTGGACGGCTGCCTCTGCCTCTTCCCTGTCGAGATTCACGTGTATTCCCGATTCTTCAAAATATGCCTGTACGCCGAGTATCGGTGAATGTCCATAAAAACGCACCAGGGAGTCTTCCTCTACATCAAAAATCTTGGCTCCGGCCTTGGCTGCAGCGAGCATTGCCGGCATTGCCAGCCCGTCCGTTATATGTCTGTGATAATGAATTACCAGTTCAGGATATCTCTGCTTGATAGCATCTATAAGGCTGCTGACCCGGTTAATGCTTCCGACCCCTGCCATGTCTTTCACACAGAATATAATTTCATCCGTACCACCGCAGAGGTCTGCAATTTCCTGAACGAGGTTGAGGTAATAATCGTTTGTCGTCCAGTCTGCCATCGTAAATGATACAGAAGGTTCGAAGAGTTTCCCCCTCTTCATAATAACCTCGGCAACTGTCCGCATGTTCCTCACATCGTTCAAAAAGGAAAAACATCTCCAGACGTCGATATCCACCTGAGCAACAACATACTCTATGACATTCTTGGGATACGGCCTGTATCCCCACATGTTTGTCTCCCGTATCAGAGTCTGCAAGAGAACATTCGGCATGTTCTGCCTCAGGATATCGATCTCTTCAAAGGGGCTTTCCCGCCTGTTCATCACACCCACATGCCATCTCGCACCGCCGTGGCATTCCGCACTAAAGAGTCCCATATGGTTATAAAACGGCGCCAGTGTTGCGAGATCGTAAATGCGATGCCGGTTTTTATAATCCGACTGGCCTGCGTCTCGCATTCCGACGGATGTGAAACTCACGCCGTCGAGAGAACGTACCGCCTTCACTATTTTTTTCGGAGACATCCCGGGTTTTACAAAAATCAGGTCTTTCATCTTACATCCACGGCTGAGGTCCCATGGCGGATATCTCTGCGACATACCGTGCGATCTTGAGAACCTCGTCCTCGCTGTTCTTTTCCTTAAACATCGAAATAAGCTCTTCCATATGTTCTTCTATGAAGCGGGTAGAAAACTCTCCGGCTATGAACGAAGGGTGTCTTATAATGCTCAAAAGCAATGGAGCGAGGGTTTTCACACCTTCAACCCTTAGATTCCTGCCGAGGGTCCGGTCCATAACCCTTATAGCGTCCTCCCTGTCTGCACCTGCTGTAATCAACAACATGAAAAGAGAATCATAATACGGAGGGATATCAGCGCCCTCATAAACACCTGTAGCGATTCTTACACCGGGCCCCTGCGGCACCTGAAGACGGGTAATAGTGCCGAAGGAGGGGCTGAAATTCCTCGGGTCTTCGGCATTGAGCCGGACTTCCAGCGCCCATCTGTTCGGATGTATATCAGACTGCTTAAATGGCAGTTTTTTCCCGGTTGCAACATCGATCATTATACCGACTATATCCAGACCTGTTATCAACTCGGTAATTCCGTGCTCTACCTGTAAACGTGTATTTACCTCGAGGAAATAGTATTTCTTTGTGGATGAATCAAAAATAAACTCCACGGTCCCCGCGGAGGAATAACCTATCTCGCGCATCAGACGGATCGCCGTAAAACAGATCTCTTTGCGAAGGTCTTCATCGATGGAAGGCGAAGGCGCCTCCTCGATTATCTTCTGGTTGCGCCTCTGGATCGTACACTCCCTTTCGTACAGGTGAACGACATTGCCGTGCTCATCCCCAACTACCTGCACCTCAATGTGTCTGCCCCTCTCTATGTATTTCTCGACTAATACCCTGTCGTCGCCGAAAGATTTCATCGACTCTGAACGGGCCTGTGCAAAGGCCTGTACCAACTGATTCTTATCTTCAACTTTTACCATTCCCTTGCCGCCGCCGCCCGCAACGGCCTTTATCATGACAGGGAAACCGACCTTTTCGTCCTTCATCCATTTTTTGATCTGATCAATGCTGATAACGTCCATGATCCCGGGTATCATGGGGACATTGGCCTTTTGAGCAAGTTTCTTCGCCTGTATCTTATCGCCCAGTGCCTTGATCACTTCCGGGGGCGGACCTATCCATGTAAGACCGGCATCGATGACCATTTTTGCGAACTTATGGTTTTCTGCGAGGAATCCCCAACCCGGATGCACCGCATCCGAGTTACTTTGAATGGCAGATGCGATCATTTTTTCCATATTGAGGTAAGATTCAGCCGGGGGAGCCTCACCGATGTGCACTGCCGAATCCGCCATGAATACATGGTGTGCGAGACGGTCGGGAGTGCTATATACAGCAGTGGTCGGGATCTTTCTGTCCCTGCACGTATGCATGACCCTTACCGCGGTAACTCCCCTGTTAGCGATCAGTATTTTATTTATCTTTCTGCCCACGACAGATGTCCCTCCGACCTTATATTCAGATCATTTTAACATAAAATAAAAAGTGAATGTTCTTCAGGAGGGTAGCTGTAGGGGACTTAGCTCAGGTATAATAATATGTTGCACGGGAGGAAAATCATGACGATCACTGAAAAGATTTTTGCTGCACACGCAGGGAAAAAATACGTGAGCCCGGGTGAACTGATAAATGCAAAGGTTGACCTTGTTCTCGCTAATGATATCACCGCGCCCATCGCGCTGTCTGAATTCAGGAAGATCGGTGCAAAAAATGTCTTCGATAAAGACAGGGTTGCCTTAATCCCCGACCACTTTGCCCCCCAAAAGGATATCAAGGCAGCGGAGCAGTGCAAAATGCTCAGGGAATTTTCGAGAGAGTATAATCTCGGACTTTATTTCGAAGTTGGAAGGATGGGTATCGAGCACGCTCTTCTTCCCGAGGAAGGCCTTGTCGTTTCGGGAGATCTGGTTGTCGGTGCAGACAGCCACACTTGTACCTATGGCGCCCTTGGTGCGTTCTCGACCGGAGTCGGCTCTACAGACGTGGCAGCCTCAATGGCGACCGGGGAATGCTGGTTTAAGGTTCCGGAATCGATGAAATTTATATACTTCGGGAAGCTCAACAAGTGGGTCGGCGGCAAAGATCTGATCCTTCACACGATCGGCGACATAGGAGTCGACGGCGCGCTCTACCGGGCGATGGAATTTGAAGGAGAGACAATTAAGAGCCTTCCAATGTACGGAAGGTTGACCATGTGTAATATGGCAATAGAGGCCGGGGGGAAAAATGGAATAATTGTCCCTGACAGGATAACAAAGTCATATGTTAAGAACAGGGCAAAAAGGCCGCCCGTCTTTTATAAATCCGACAAGAAGGCAAATTATGTCGAGATCCGTGAATACGACTGCTCAAAGATACCTTTGACCGTCTCATGTCCGCATCTCCCGTCGAACACACGTCCCGCAGCGGAGCTTTTTGATGTTGCTATCGACCAGGTAGTTTTAGGCTCCTGTACAAACGGCCGCCTTGAGGACTTGAGGGAAGCCGCGACGGTCATAAAAGGCAGAAAAGTGAATCCTAACGTCAGGATGATCGTGATACCTGCGACCCAAAAGATATACAGGCAGGCAATGAAGGAAAAAATCCTGGATATATTTATAGATGCCGAAGCGGCGGTATCAACACCGACATGTGGTCCCTGCCTCGGAGGACATATGGGCATACTCGCAAAGGGCGAAAGGGCCCTGGCAACAACAAACAGGAACTTTGTGGGCAGGATGGGCCATCCCGAAAGCGAGGTCTATCTGTCCAATCCTGCCGTTGCAGCCGCTTCGGCTGTTCTCGGAAGGATAGGAACGCCTGAGGAGCTGGGATTATAATGTCGCCTGAAGAGAAACTGAAGGAATTAGGAATCGATCTCCCCGATGTGCCGGTCCCGCTCGGGTCTTATGTTCCATGTGTCCGGTCAGGCCAATTGTTGTTTCTGAGCGGAATCCTTCCACTCAGAAATGGAAAGCTTGTCAGAACCGGAAGGGTAGGTGAAAATATCACCATTGATGAAGCGAGGGAAGATGCAAGGCAGGCCACAATCAATGCACTTTCCGTCTTAAAAGCTCATGCAGTGAATCTCGGTCACATCAAAAGATGCGTTAAGATCACGGGCTTTATTGCGTCGGCGCCGGATTTCGCAGAGCAGCCAAGAGTCCTGAACGCAGCATCTGACCTCCTGTTCGAAATCTTTGGTGAAACGGGCAGGCACGCGCGCGCTGCAGTAGGGGTACACGTTCTTCCCTTGAAATCCCCTTTGGAGATAGAGTTTATCTTCGAGATAGCATGACCCTTCTTCAGCGATGTTCAAAGAATTTCTCGAAGCTCTGCTTCGGATTTTAGAATTTGCCTCTGAAAAGGTTTGACAATGTGCAGTAACTGCGAGTACTTCATCAGGAATCATGACCGGGATTATGACACATATAATCGGGCGATCAGCTTTTTGACAGATATTTTCCGGAATCACGGTGGTCAATTACAGAGAGTTAAAGAACTCGCAGAAAAAATAAAGTGCCTTATCGAAAAGGTCAGTCCGCTTATTGAGCAGATTACCGGAACAGTTTGTCCCTGCTGCGCAGACGTGTGCTGCATCAGTAAACACGGATACCATAACTATGAAGATCTCGTATATCTTACCGCACTCGGACTGAAGCCGCCCGAAAGTGAGTTCGGGAGGAAGGATACTGACCCTTGTAGGTTTCTTACAGAAAAAGGCTGCTCCATGGAACGTTCCGTAAGGCCATCAGGATGCAACTGGTATTTCTGCGACCCATTGCTCGAAGAGATGGAAAAAAGACCTGATTATCGTGAATTCGATGATTTTCTTCAGAATGCGGCAACCCTCTGGACGGAGATGATCAAAGAGTTTGAGCTGTCGGTTGTCAGTTTTTAGGTCTCAGTCTGAAAACTGTAAACTGAAAAGCTTATTAGAACCTATCTCAAAATCCCGTCTCTTCATTATCGGGTCTCTTTTCGCCATTCCCGCGCAGGCGGGAATCCAGTTTTTCCGGACCTTTCTGGATGCCCGCTTTCGCGGGCATGACGGCTTTTTCAGGAGAAACCAATTTTGATTAGGTTATAGTGTAAAATTAATTCATGGCAAAACCTATTGTCGTTATCGTTGGAAGACCCAATGTCGGGAAGTCCACCCTCTTCAACAGGATGACTGGCTCGCATACGGCGATCGTGGAAAATGTTCCCGGCGTCACGAGGGACAGAAACTATCTCGATACTGAATGGGAAGGAAAGTATTTTATTGTTGTCGATACGGGAGGCTTTTTCCCGGAGCCGGCTGAAGATATTTTCCTTCAGATCAGGGAACAAGCCCTCTTTGCAATAGAGGAAGGAGACGTCATCATCCATCTGCTCGACGGCAAGGACGGTCTTACACCTTCTGACACGGAGCTTGCGCGCCTGCTGAGGACTTCCGGGAAAAAGGTCATATGGGCGGTAAACAAGATCGACGGTCCGACACGGGAGGACAGGCTTTATGATTTTTATCCGATCGGCACGGAAGAATTATGGCCCCTTTCCGCTGCTACGGGATACGGATACGACGATTTTATGGAGAAGCTCGCCGTCCTTCTGCCGTCGGCCATTGAAGAAAAGACGGATTATCCGAAGATCGCGATTGTCGGAAGACCGAATGTCGGTAAATCAACCTTAATCAACATGCTTCTCAGTAAGAAAAGGATGATCGTGAGCCCCGTGCCCGGAACGACGAGAGATTCGATAGACAGTGTATGCACCTATTATGGAAGGAAATATCTTCTGATAGACACCGCCGGGATCAAGAAAAAAGATATGGCGGGTTATTCCATCGAGAGATTCTCGGCGGTAAGATCCCTGAGGAGCATAGAGAGATGCGACGTGGCACTTATTGTCATAGATGCAGGTGAAGGCATCGTGGATCAGGACCAGAGAATTGCCGGCATAGTCGAAACCTCCGGCAAGGGGGCGATATTTCTCCTGAACAAATGGGACCTCATTGACGAACCTGAAAAAAAATATAAGGTCTTGCTCAATGAACTGAACAGAAAGATGTGGTTCACACAATATGTACCTGTCCTGACGGTATCCGCCCTCGAGAAAAAACGCGTCACAAAGGTATTCTCCATAATCGACGAAATTCTTCAGGAAAGGAAGAAGAGGATACCGACTGCGGATCTGAACAGATCTTTCAGGCAGGTCGCAACAAATCTGTCTTTCCCACTTTACAAGGGAAAGACGGTAAAGCTGTACTATATCACCCAGGTCAAGACAGAGCCGCCTACTTTTATAGTTTTCGCCAATTATCGAGCCGCATTAAAGGACGCGCATATCCGGTATATTGAAAGAGTTCTGAGAAGCAGTTTTTCGTTTAAGGGGACACCGGTTCGGATTTATGTAAAAGAAAGAGAGAGGACCAGGAGAGTGTGAAATATCTGAAAGTCCTCGTGAGAAGCTTTATAGATTTTTTTAGGGACAGCGGGCTCGTACTCGCAGGCTCAATCTCTTATTTTTTCATGATGGCTCTTGTACCGCTCTGCCTCTTCCTGATTACCATCTTCGGTCACATTCTCGGCAATTATCCGGGATTCTATGAATTTTTCTCCACCAGACTTACAAGTTTTTTCCCAGAAATAACCAAGGAGATTACCAAAGAACTCGAGAAACTTATTATCTTCCAGGGGATCGGTACCTTCAGTCTTGTGCTTTACGGGGTCCTTTCCTTCCAGGTCTTCTCATCTATCGAGAATGCCCTGAATATGATCTTTGAGGTGAAAAAGAAGAGGACTTTTTTCTGGTCGGTCATCCTTTCACTGACTGTCATTACCTTCATCATCCTGATGATTTTTATTTCTTTTATTGCGACTTCACTGATCCCGCTTCTCAAGACAATGAGGCATATATTCCCTGACTTGCGTATAGGTCTTATCACAGGCTTCCTGATACAGTATGTAGTCCCGTTTCTCATGGTTTTCTTCACGATCACCGTTCTGTATATCTTTCTCCCGAAAATGAAGGTCAAGCTGGCTCACGCATTCAAAGGTGCTTTTTTTTCAGCGTTATTCCTCGAGGTTGCAAAGCACATCTTCACGTGGTACGTCGGTACCGTTGCAAAATTTGGAACGATATACGGCCCTCTGACCGCCTTTATCGTATTTTTGCTCTGGGTCTTTTATTCTTCCTGCATCTTTTTAATCGGTGCAGAGATAGTACATAACTTAATCATCTTCAAGAAGCAGAGCAGTTCGCGGGAAGGCTTTAGAGGTATAATAGCACTATGAAGCTCGGTGAGGCTCTCATTCAGGAAGCGCTCATAACCCGGCAGCAGCTGGAACAGGCCCTGAAGAGGCAGGTGCAGTTCGGCGGCAGGATAGGCACTAACATCGTCGAACTGCGTTTTCTTGAAGAAGACGAACTGTCGAAATTCCTGGGGAGATTCTTCAGGTTGCCTGCTGTATCCTCTGATATGTTGAACTCCATACCGGAAGAGGTGATCGATTCTCTGAGCAGAGACATAATCGACAAGTACAAGATCCTTCCTTTCAAAAAAGAGAGGAACAGATTGCACACCGCCATGCTGGATCCAAAGGATATCAAGGCTATCGACGAGCTCCGATTTGTAACAGGTTTCGACATCATTCCCTATGTGATAACAGAACTGAGGTTGCTCTACTCGCTCGAAAAGTATTACAAGATAAAACGTGACGTCCGATATATCAGCCTGAAAGACCGCTTCGATCCGGATGCCAGGGTTGAAGAGACCTCCATAAATAAGATTAAAACCGCTTTTACGGAAGTCAAAGAGACCGAAGATATAGCAGCGATACTCATAAACGAAACATATAAAATCGCGAAGAGGGTAGCGCTCTTCACCGTGAAAGGCGGGAAGATCAGGGGATGGAAGGCAAGAGGGCTCGAAATTGACACGTTTGAGATACCGGAAAAAGATTCCCCGGTTTTTTCCGAGGTCCTCAGGAACAGGAGCAATTACAGGGGTCCTGTACTGAAGATAAAAGGGAATGAACCATTGATAAAGATCCTGTCCGGTACACCGCAGGATGCACTTGTTCTGCCGATTATTATCAGAGAGAAGACGGCTGCACTTCTTTATGCAGATAACGGCAGCAGATCCGTTCTGAATGCAAATGTAGGTTTTCTGTCGATGCTCGCATCCATGGCGGCTGTCGCCTTCGAAATCCTGATCCTCAAAAAGAGGATCATGGATCTCAGTTTTCCCGTGTAAAGTCGCAATCCGCGAGGATATCTTACAGAGCTTCCTCTCCCCTCTCCCCTGTTCTGATCCTCACGACCTCCCTAAGGTCATAGACAAATATTTTCCCGTCACCGATCTCACCTGTATGCGCAGATCTTTGTATTATATCCACGATCTCTTCGAGTTTATCGTCGGAGACGGCAACATCGATCTTTATCTTAGGGATGAACCTCACCTCATAACTCGACCCCCTGTAAATCTCGATATGCCCTTTCTGCCTGCCGAACCCTTTCACCTCCGTAACAGTCATGCCCTGAATGCCTGCCTGCGAAAGCGCGTCTTTCACATCGTCCAATTTAAAGTGTTTTATAACTGCTGATATCATCTTCACAGCCACCTCCAGTCTAAACACGATGCAAGATGCATGCTGCATGATCCATGATATGAGATTGAAAAACCTTTGTATCCTGCATCGTTCATCCTGAATCCTTCATCGTGTATCGTTCAGGTTTGCGTTATAATATCAAAAATTTCGATGAAGATAAATGACTTATTAAAAGACTCTGCCGCTGCGACACCTGATCCGGAGAGGGCGTTTACGAATCTCAAAAGGCTGTTGCAGAAATCCCCGGAGATGATTGAGGGGTATGCGCAATGGCTCGGCGGCATCGCGAGATTATTTTCGTACAGTCAGTTCCTTGCCGATTACTGTATAAGAAATCCCGATAATCTTTCTTTAGCGCTTAAAAACATTTCCACACCATTGAACAGGCAGGAGATCGTCTCTCAATCCCGAAGCGAACTCAAAGCCTTCTCCCGTGAACCCGCGGCTTTCTTCAGAAAAGAAGTGGTGAGATTTCTCAGGGAGAAAAAGAAGAGTCACCTCTTGCGTATCACCCTGAGGGATATTATGGGTCTTGCGGGCATGGAGGACTGCATGGCTGAATTGAGCATCCTTGCCGAAGCGATCCTGGAAGTGGCGCTCGATATTTCAGAGCTTATGATGAGAGAGAAGTTCGGTTACATGAGAGATAATCCATTTTCGATCATGGGACTGGGGAAACTCGGCGCGGGAGAATTGAATTACAGTTCAGATGTCGATATTCTCACAGTGTATCATTTCGGGGAACGTCTCTCCACAGGTACCCTTACACCATATGGTATAAGGGCCAATAAGATCGATTCCCATGAGTATTTCTGCAGGCTTACCGAGATTCTGACAAACCTTCTCCAGACGCCTACCGAAGATGGGATAGCCTACAGAGTGGATCTGAGGTTAAGACCGAACGGACAGAAAGGATCTGTTTCCCTCTCCCTGGATTCCTATGTCTCCTATTATGAAGCATGGGGAAAGACCTGGGAAAGGATGGCACTGATACGCTTGAGGCCTGTGGCCGGAGACACCCGTCTCGGTGATGTATTCACGCATGTTATCGAGCCCTTTGTCTGGAAAAGGTCGATAGATTATAACGACGTCGAAGAGATCAAGGATCTCAAAAAAAAGATAGATGCAATATCGGATGTAAATGACATAAAGCGCGGGTATGGCGGCATCAGAGAGATAGAATTCTTCGTCCAGACCTTTCAGCTTCTCTATGGCGGTGAGAGAAAAAACCTCAGAACAAGTACACTCTCCAAAGCCTTCGAAGAATTGCTGAAGGAAAGCTTCTTAACAGCAGAAGATGTAAAAACCCTGTCAGAGAGCTACTTATTTTTGAGGAGACTTGAACACATTCTCCAGATGAAGGAAGACGTCCAAACCCATTCTCTGCCTTCAACTCCCGATGAACTCGCTCTGCTTTCAAAAAAGATGAACTTTCTTTCTGTCCGGGAATTTTTGTCCGAACTCAAATTGAAAAGGCTTAAGGTAAGGGATATGTACAACTCCTTGCTCGGAGCGACTGATGAAACGCAGGAGGCTCTGTTGTCCCTGAAGGATGAACTGCCGGATGATGCGGTACGCGATTATCTCTCTTTTAAAGGTTTCAGAAACACTGAATCAGCCCTCAAGAACATCAATGCCCTTATCGAGCAGATCTCGATTGGAAAGACCTTAAGAGAGAGGACTCTTCTGAGAAAGACCATACCTGTGTTTCTCGATCAGATAATGAAATCCGGGAGTAAGGACAGGGCATTAGGCATGCTCGTGACGTTCATTCAAAAGATAGGAAACCATGAGTCATACCTTGACCTGCTTCTGCAGAGGCACGATACGCGGGAGATTATAATACGTATCTTCTCCGGCAGCACATACCTTGCCAGATTATTGCTGAGTCTCGAAAATCTTGAGGGGATTTTCGAATATCCCGATGTAAGAATTGACTATAAATCGCTGCAGGAAAGACTGATTAACCTGCTTGGCCATACCGGATACCCCCTTGATGTCATAAGGGAGTTTAAGGTTGTCGAAACATTGAAATCCGGGATGCTCTTTTTAAAAGGATCCCTGGATGCCTATGCTCTCTCACACACGCTGAGCATGCTGGCGGATATCATTATCCGGTCAATCATTCATTATTTGCGCGCAGACCGGGATTTTGCGGTCATCGGTCTTGGAGGATTCGGGGCAAGGGACTTGAACATAGGCTCTGACCTTGATCTCCTTTTCATAAGCGCACAGAAAAAGGTTCACACCCCTCGCACAATCTCGGACAAGAGGAAGGGGAGCGCCGAAGAGTTGATCAGATTCCTTTCAGAATACACATCGAAAGGGTTTGCCTATAAAGTCGACATGCGCCTGAGACCCGATGGCTCAAGGGGTGTCCTTGTAAATAATATCGAAGGTTATATGCACTATTATCTCAAAGCCGCAAAGCCATGGGAGATACAGTCACTTCTCAGGGCAAGGCCTGTCGCCGGAGATGCGAATCTTTTAAAGGCATTCCAGCAGTTAAAGCGTCAGATAGTGGTGAAGAGAGGCCATGAAATCAGCGGTTCCGACATGAAAGAGATGAGAAAAAGGATCGTCCGTGAGGTTTCGAAGGAATCTTCCGGATATGACATAAAAACCGGTCCCGGCGGTATCAAAGAAATTGAATTCCTGACCCAGTATCTTCAATTGAAGCATGTTGCAGATTTCTCAAATCTTGTGGTCCCGGGCACAGTTCCGGCTATTCAAAGACTGACAGGATATGGTATTCTTGACAGAGCTTCGGGAGAGATCTTATCAGGCTTACACAGATATTTAAGAACCATCGATACCTTATTGAGGCTGAATGAAGAGGACGTATTAAGAACCGATTCCGGGCTTCTTGATATAATTGTGATATTCCTTCACCTCAAATCAAAAGATGAGCTGATTAGAAAGGTGGAGGATACAAGACGGGAAGTGGTTGAGATAGCGGAAAGGTTTTACGAAAAGGAGCCTTAACAGTCTCAAAGTAGTAGCATTACTAAATGTAAAATCCCTCCTTACCTCCATTTTCTAAAGGGAGGAATAATACTCCTCTTTGGCAAAGAGGAGAGAGGGGAGATTTTAATGAGAGATATGGCAGTTTTAATACTCAAAAATATAACTACCGAAGGACCCGGAACTATAGAGGACTTCCTCAGGAAAGAGGATATCCCTTTTAGCATCATTGAACTCGGCCTGGGAGAACACCCTCCTTCTTTAGAGAAATTCAGTGCCCTCATCGTTTTGGGCGGTCCCATGGGTGTATATGAAATGGATAGATACCCCCACATAATGGCGGGGTCTCGCGTCATCCGGGAAGCGATCAACAGGGACATGAAGGTACTTGGCGTATGTCTGGGCTCCCAGATGATCGCACATTGCCTCGGTGCGGACGTTTATCCCGGACCAGAAAAGGAGATCGGCTGGTATCACATCGAACTCACCGGAGACGGGTTGAAAGATCCCCTCATGAGAAGGATCGCAATGCACCCGGAGGTCGGAGATTTTTGGAGAAAGTTTAAGGTATTCCACTGGCACGCGGACACATTCGATCTGCCACCTGAAGCGGTATTGCTGGCGAGTTCCGCACGGTATAAAAACCAGGCGTTCAGATTCGGCGGCAGAGTATATGGATTCCAGTTTCATATGGAGGTTTCAAAAGGTATCATTCTTGAGTGGTTCAAGGATGCTGCTGATCTCAAAAAGATGGCCGATGAAACAGAAAAGATATATGAAGAGTACGCAGGGAGGGCTGTAAATTTTTATAAGGCATTTTTCCAGAGACTATAAGAACTGTTAAGAAAGAGGAGGTCATTATGGCAAAGGCAAAAATCAAAGGTGTAGTGAAACCGAGGGATAAAAAAGATGTTATGGAGCTGGTAAAGCAGCATGACGTGAAGTTTGTCAGGTTGTGGTTCACAGACATCCACGGTCAGCTTAAGAGTTTTGCGGTCCCTATAGATGAACTCGAATTCGCCTTTAATGAGGGCATGGGTTTCGACGGTTCATCCATTAAAGGTTTTGCCAGGATCGATGAGAGTGATATGATCGCAAGGCCTGACCCGACCACCTTTGTCATCCTCCCGTGGAGGCCAAAGGAGAAGGCAGTTGCAAGGATGTTCTGCGATATCTATGAACCGGATGGCTCGCCTTATAAGGGGGACCCGCGGTATATTCTTAAGGTAAACCTCGAAAAGGCAAAACAGAAAGGTTTTATTCTTTACGTAGGTCCTGAACTTGAATATTTCTATTTCAAGAATGACAAAAATACAGAAACCCTCGACGAAGGCGGCTACTTCGATTATCCGCTGGATGCCGCAGAAGACCTCCGGAGGGATACGATACTCTCCCTTGAATCCATGGGGATACAGGTCGAGTATTCTCATCACGAGGTCGCGCATTCGCAGCACGAGATAGATTTGCGCTTCGCAGATGCTTTGACAATGGCCGATATTGTAATAACTCACAGGATCATTGTGAAGGAGATCGCAAAGCAATATAACGTATACGCCACTTTCATGCCGAAGCCGATATACGGCCAGAATGGAAGCGGTATGCACACTCATCAGTCCTTATTCAAGGGTGATAGGAATGCATTTTTCGACTCCAAGGATCAGTACTTTCTTTCCGATACTGCGAAGAAATACATTGCCGGTCTCCTTACCCACATAAAAGAGATAACCCTTATTCTCAACCAGTGGGTCAACTCTTATAAGAGGCTTGTCCCGGGGTATGAAGCGCCGGTGTATATCTGCTGGGCAAGGAGAAACCGGTCCACCCTTGTGAGGGTTCCTCTTTATAAGCCGGGCAAGGAAAAGGCAACGCGTATTGAACTCCGGTCACCCGATCCGTCCTGCAACCCTTATCTCGCATTTGCCTGTATGCTTAATGCGGGATTGAAAGGCGTTGAGAAGGGCTATAAACTCCCTGAACCTGTCGAAATGGATGTATATCATCTGTCCGAGGCAGAGAGAGAGAAATATAATATTGACACACTTCCCGGCAGTCTGAACAGGGCGATAGAGTATGCTGAAAGCAGCGAACTCTTAAAAGAAACCCTTGGTGACCATATCTTTGAGCAGTTCATTACGAGCAAGAAGGTGGAATGGGATGACTACAGAATAAAAATTCATCCCTATGAGATAGAACGGTATCTGCCGGTTCTGTAGACTTATAAACGCCGGGGAGCAAAGTCTTGGGGATTCAAGTGAAAGATCCACTTTCCCTTGATCCTAAAATCCTTGACCCATTGAATCCTGTCGTTTTTAATGCTCCAGTGTCTCGGGTTCTACGTGCACTACGATATCCACCACCGACGGGAAGGTCTTCTTAATTTCTTCCTCGATGCTGTCTGCGATATCGTGGGCCTTTTCTATCGGCATATTGTTTT
>Ga0316628_100001149_pt1 | contig 18355 bp, 17 predicted proteins | sample OWC_Aug_M2_C1_D5_FD_207648 | JGI IMG/M metagenome (GOLD analysis project Ga0316628, IMG submission 207648) | Wetland soil microbial communities from Old Woman Creek delta, Ohio, United States - OWC_Aug_M2_C1_D5_C | ecosystem: Environmental > Terrestrial > Soil > Wetlands | place: USA: Ohio... | reverse complement strand
GTTATGCTGAGGCCCTTAAGATACAATATCCTGGTGTGTTGTATCGTATCAGCAGTCGTGGCAATGAACGGCGCGCTTTCTCGACGAGATAGACCGGAAGAAGTTTCTCGAAACTGTTGCAGATTATCATGACCGGTCTGGCTTCTCATTCCTTGAGTAATTTTTCTCGGTAATTGAGTAATATTTATTGTAGATGGTTAACCGCCCGGTTACACTGCGTATATGAATAACTTTGAACGGTCACTGGTACCGTTGCTGGTCAGTGAATTTGCGAAGCAGCAGCCCATCTTTCAGGTCATGATCGGTCCTCGGCAGGTAGGGAAAACAACTATCGCCCAACAAGTGATGGAAAAGCTGCCGTTTCCCTTCATTTATGCCTCTGCTGACAGTCCTCTTCCTCCGGGCCCGGAATGGATCGAAACCCAGTGGCGCCGGGCCGAGGTTGAGGCGGACCGTTCGGGCGGAGCGGTACTTCTGGTGCTCGATGAGGTGCAGAAGGTGCGCGGCTGGAGTGAATCCCTGAAAAGCAAGTGGGATGCCGGCCGGCGCACGTCACGTGATATTCGATTACTGGTACTGGGTTCATCGGCGCTGTTGATCCAGGCAGGGTTATCGGAAAGCCTGGCCGGACGATTTTTCCTGCATCGTTGCAACCACTGGACGTTTCAGGAATGCGTTGACGCCTTCGGCTGGAATCTGCCGCGCTGGCTCTATTTCGGCGGTTATCCCGGCGCGGCGGCCTTTAGCGACGACGAGCGGAAGTGGAAGCGGTACGTGACCGATTCATTGATCGAAACCGTTCTGGCGCGTGACGTACTCCAACTCCAAAAAATCACCAAACCAACGCTTCTGCGACATCTGTTTGCCCTGGCGGCGACGTTTCCGGCTCAGATCCTCTCCTACAACAAAATGCTCGGACAATTGCAGGATGCCGGCAATACGACGACCCTTGCCCACTATCTCAGGCTGCTGGAAACAGCTTTTCTTGTCAGCGGACTGGAGCTCTTTTCGCGGGGGTCTGTCCGCAAGCGGGGGAGCAGTCCCAAGTTGCTGCTCTGGAACAATGCCCTGGTCAATGCCCTGTCAAACCGCTCGTTCAATGAAGCAATCGCCGATACGAGTTGGTGGGGACGTCTAGTCGAGAATGCCGTGGGGGGCTATCTAGTCAATAACCTGCCTCCAGCGGACTATGCCCTCACATACTGGCGGAAAGGGGATTGTGAGGTAGATTTTGTCATTACCCGCGGGATAAAGCTCTGGGCGATTGAGGTAAAAAGCGGCAGGAGCGGCAAGGCCCCGGGGCTGGAATTGTTTCGTGCCCGGTATAACGATGCACGGCTTCTCGTCGTTGGTGGCAACGGCATCCCTCTTCAGGAGTTTTTTGCCACACCCGCCGAGGCGTGGATAGAATGAGTTGTGAGTTGGGGTCAGGTCCATTTTTTTTATCGGGCAAGGCTTTGGGTGCCCCCTTCACCCCAGCCGTTATTCGTCGGCAATTTGAACTTTTCGACTTTTTACGAGATCATCAAATTTGAACAATTGGGGTTTTATTTTTCCTTCCCAGGCACTAAGGAGCAGGGTATGCGTAAGGCAAAAGGATGGCAAGGAATCAGCTTACCGGCGTTCATCATCCTCGCGTTGATGCTGGCGTCGTTAATTCCGGCAGCGGCTTTCGGGGGCGAGGTCAAGATCGGCTTTGTACTCAGCATGACCGGTGGGTCGGCGGCATACGGGGAGGCCCAGAAGAACGGGGCGCAGCTTGCCGTCGATGAGATTAACGCGAACGTCGGGGTTGATGCCGTAAAGATCCAGCCGATTTATGACGATGACGCGAGTACCCCCCAGCAGGGCATCAATGTCTTTAATAAGTTCATCAACGCGGACAAGGTGGCGATAATCATCGGTCCGACGCTCAGCAGCACGGCCAAGGCGACCGATCCCATTGCCCAGCAGGCCGGCGTTCCGGTGCTTGCGATCAGCAACACGGCCAAGGGGATCACGGAGATCGGCGACTTTATCTTTCGGGTCTCTCTCCCGGAGGCCGTGGTGGTCCCCAATACGGTCCGGGCCGTCAGGGAAAGGTTCGGGATCAAAAAGGTGGCGGTTTTGTACGGCAATGATGACGCCTTTACCAAGGCGGGCTTTGATGCCTTTAAAAAGGCGCTCGGGGAAAATGATATCGAGATCGTTAGCGAACAGACCTTTGCCAAGGGTGACCGCGATTTTTCCCCGCAACTCACCCAGGTAAGGGGCCTAAATCCGGACGCCATCGTGGTCTCGGCCCTGGTGGATGAGGCCTCCGGGATCGTGAGCCAGGCCCGCAGACTTGGCATCCCGGCCAAGGTGCGCATCATCGGCGGTAACGGCTTCAATTCCCCCGCGCTCATCAAGAACGCCGGCGAAGCGGCTGAGGGCGTGATTGTCGGCGCCTCCTGGAACGTCACCTCAACAAATCCGTTGAACCAGCAGTTCGTTTTCGCCTTTACCAAGAAATACGGCACGGCCCCCGACCAGTTTGCCGCGCAGGCGTACGCGGGCGTGAAAATTGCCTATGAGGCCGTAAGAAGCGCAGGATCGACATTGGATCGCCGGGCCGTCCGCGATGCCCTGGCCGGGATAAGGGATATGGATACCGTGCTCGGAAAATTTTCCTTTACCGCCGGCCGCGATGCCGAGAGCAGTCCCGTGGTCCAGGAGGTTACGGCCGGCAGGTTCACGGCCTGGGGCGAATAAACGATTTTCCCATGACCATGCTTTTGCAGCAACTCATTAATGGCCTGTTTATCGGCAGCGTCTACGGACTCTTTGCCGTGGGCTACACCCTAGTCTTCGGGGTGCTCGATATCCTTAATCTCGCCCACGCCGCAATTTTTACCCTCGGCGGTCTCGTGGCGTTGTGGCTGGTCGAGTGCGCGGGACTTGCCATCTGGCCGGCCTTCGCTCTCTCCGTGCTATTCTGCGGGCTGCTCGGCCTGCTTCTTAACCGCGTGGCCTTTGTTCCCCTTCGCCGCCGGGCCGATACCTATTTTTCCGGGCTTATTTCCAGCATTGCCATGGCGATCATCTTAGAGAGCGCGGCCTTAGGTATCTTCGGGGCCAGGACGGTCCGTTTTCCAGCAAATACCATGGCCATCCATATCTGGCATTTCGGGGATGTCATTATCACATCCCTGCAGATCTATATCGTGCTGGTGGTAGGGTTCCTCATGGTGGGGCTGACCCAATTCCTGAAGCGGGCCCGCGTGGGCAAGGCCATTAGGGCAGTCGCGGAAAACGAGCGGGCCGCCCGGTTGCTCGGGATCAACGTGGACGGGATCATTGCCTTTACGTTTTTCATCTCGTCGGCCCTGGGCGGGGCCGCCGGCATCCTTTTCGGCCTTTACTTCGACGCCATGTCGCCCGACATGGGCCGATCCATCGAGCTTAAAGGCCTGGCCGTGATCGTGCTGGGCGGGATGGGGAGCATCCCGGGGGCGATACTGGGCGGGCTCGCCTTCGGTCTCTCCGAGGTGCTGACCGTGGCCTTAACCGGCTCGTCCAACCTGCGGGACGCCGTGGCCTTTACCGTGCTCTTTGCCATCCTACTGCTGCGTCCTTCGGGCCTTCTCGGCCGGGCTCGCATCCGGGAGGCGTAAGAACATGAATTATCTTTCACAGTTCTATGCCGTCTACGGCAGCCTCTTAAACTTCATCGGCATCAACAGTCTGCTGGCGCTCAGCCTCTATGTGACCCTCTCCGCCGGGCAGCTTTCGCTCGGCAACGCCGCCTTTGCCGGCATCGGCGGCTATACGGCCGGGATCCTCACAGTTAATTTCAATGCCCCGTTTTTGGTCTCCCTGGCAGCCGGATCGCTTTTTGCCGGACTCGCGGGCCTGGTGTTGGGGCTCCCGGTGTTGCGGTTACGCGGCGTGTTTCTCGCCATGGCTACCCTGAGCTTCGGGGAGGTGGTGCGCATCGTTGCGGTTAACCTAACGATTACCGGAGGCGCCGAGGGGCTCATCGGAATCCCGAACAAGACCAAGACCTGGTTTATTTATCTTGTGCTTGTTCTCGTGAGTTTTTTTCTTTCCCGGCTGCGTTGGTCGCGCCTCGGCTGGGGTTTTGAGAGCATCCGTGGGGATGAAACCGCAGCCGCGGCCATGGGGGTCAATACTACCTATTATAAGACCATCGCCTTTACCATCGGTGCGCTTATTGCGGGACTTGCCGGCGCCATGTACGCGCACCTCAATTTTCTCATTACCCCGAGGGAGTTCGGCTTCTCAATGGCGGTTCAACTCCTCTGTTATAATATCGTGGGCGGCATGAGGGTCTGGTACGGTCCGATTCTCGGCGCCATGCTGTTGACCGCCCTGCCTGAAATCCTGCGGGGTATCGGCATTGTTGCCGGCCCTGTTCGCCTGTGCGTAAACGGCGTTATCCTGCTTTTGGTGATCCTTTTTTTGCCGAACGGCCTGGTCTCGCTCTTCCCAACGCGAAAAGGCCGGGGCAAAGTCGCTTCGAATCTTTTGTCTCCAAAGGAAACAAAGGACAATTTATCTCCGGAGAAGGGATAGTCCGCCATGCTGGAAATTAAAGAGATCACGCGTTTATTCGGTGGGGTGCAGGCATTGGACCGGGTCGGCTTTACCGTGGCCAAGGGCGAAATTCATGGTCTGATCGGTCCGAACGGCGCGGGCAAGACGACGCTCATCAATGTGTTAAGCGGCATGATCCGGCCGACCTTTGGCCGGATTCTCCTGGCAGGCCGAGAGATTCAGACGCTTCCGGCCTATAAGGTGGCTCGGCTTGGGGTAGCAAGGACCTTTCAGAATATCCGGCTCTTTACGGGGATGACGAGCCTTCAAAACGTCATCGCGGGCCAGCATCTCGTGGCGCGGCGTTTGCTCTTTCCTCGTCTTCTCTGCCTGCCCTCGGCAAGGCAGGAGGAGACGGACGAGCGTGAAAAGGCCATGGCGAACCTGGCGCGGGTCGGACTTGCTGGTAGGGCCGAAATACCGGCCGGGAATCTTTCCTACGGCGAACAGCGGCGACTCGAAATCGCCCGGGCCCTTGCCGCAAGGCCGCGTCTGCTCCTGCTCGATGAGCCGGTGGCCGGCATGCGGCGTCAGGGACTTGAAAAGGTTCGGGATCTCGTCTTTTCTCTGGCCGCGGACGGTATGACCGTTCTGGTGATCGAGCATAATATGGCCTTTGTCATGGATCTCTGCACCCGGATCACCGTCTTAAATTTCGGCCGCGTTATTACCACGGGTTATCCCTCTGAGATCGCCTGCCATCCGGAGGTGATCGAGGCCTATCTGGGTGTAGGGGATGATCGGACTTGGGGCGCGGCCGGGAAACCCGCAGGTCCGAAGGATGTAAATCAAGACTTGTCCAACGCGATAACAAAGGAGCGGATATGCTCGAAGTGATCGGCCTGTCCGTTGCCTACGGTTCCATCGAGGCCGTGCATGACCTTTCCATCAAGATCAGGGCCGGAACAATCGTGACCCTTATCGGTCCGAACGGGGCTGGCAAGTCCACAACGTTAAATGCATTGAGCAATATCGTTCCCGCGCAGGCGGGCAGGATATTGCTTGCGGGTGAGGATATTACCCGCATGACCGCACATCAACGAGTCGCGGCCGGATTGGTGCAGGTGCCAGAGGGCAGGCAGGTGCTCGCGGGCATGAGCGTGCGGGAAAACCTTGAACTGGGCGGCTATCGTCGGCCCCACTCGAAGGTGAGGGCCGATCTCGCCGAGATGGAAAGGCGCTTTCCGGTCCTGCGCGAACGGCGGGATACCCCTGCCGGCGCCCTCTCCGGCGGCGAACAGCAGATGCTCGCCATCGCCCGGGGCCTCATGGCCCGGCCCAAGGTCCTTCTTCTTGATGAACCGTCGCTCGGCCTGGCACCTCTGCTCGTCCAAACCGTGTTTACGATCATCCGCGAACTCCGCGACTCGGGCCAGACTATCCTCCTGGTGGAACAAAATGCCTGCCAGGCCCTTGCCGTCTCCTCCTACGCCTATGTCATCGAAAGCGGCACCATCGTCCTTGAAGGCCCGGCGGAAAAACTTCGGTTCGACCCGGCGGTTATCCGCGGCTATCTGGGGCAGGGGATAGACAGAGGACAGAGGACAGAAGGCAGAAGGTAAAAGATAAAATCGGGTTTCAACTTTATTGATTTTCTGTTAAAGAAAGTTGGGGTCCGGAATCGTATCGGAACCAGAGATGAACGCCGATAGTTATGGAACCTCCGGGAAGCGGAAGATATTGATGAGGAGGTAATAATGAAACTAAAGGAACGGATGGAGATTCCGAGGCATCAGGCACCGGAACTGGAAGTCAAGGAGCGCATTGCCAATTTTGATGAGGTGGCTAAAGGTTATGATCATGAGACGGCAATAAAAGAGTCCAACCGCTGCCTTACCTGTAAAAAGCCGGGCTGCGTGAAGGGATGTCCCCTGCATAATAATATTCCCTTGTTTATTTCCTTGTTGCGAGACGGAAAGATCGAGGAGGCATACTGGAAAATCCGCGAGACCAGTTCTCTGCCGGCGGTTTGCTCCCGGGTGTGTCCGCAGGAATTTCAGTGTGAGGGATCATGCATCCGGGGGAAAAAGGGTGATCCGGTGGCGATAGGATTGCTTGAGCGTTACGTGGTGGACTGGATGGTAAAAAATGGCCGCGATCTCTCTACTCCCTGTGCGCTCCCCAAAGAAAAACGGGTGGCGATCATAGGTTCCGGACCGGCCGGGATGACCACGGCCTTTCATCTTGCCCATTGGGGATATCCGTGCACCATTTTTGAGGGCCTGCCGGTGCTTGGCGGCATGCTTAGCGTCGGCATCCCTGCCTACCGGCTGCCTCGCGATATTATTGTGGCGGAATTTCAGGCCTTAAAGGGATGTGGGGTTGAAATCGTCACTAATACCGTTATCGGAAGGGATAAGTCACTGGCGGATCTTAAGAAAGAGGGCTTTGCCGCGATCTTTATCTCGGTTGGCGCCCATGTAAGCCGCAGGCTTGGTATCGAGGGTGAGGATCTTTTGGGGGTGATGCACGGGGTGGATTATCTTCGCCGGGTGAACCTGGGCGGAAAGGTGATTCTCGGACCCAAGGTGGTGGTGGTCGGGGGAGGAAACGTGGCCATTGATGTGGCCAGAACGGCATTACGTACCGGATCCAACCAGGTCTTTATCCTCTATCGCCGCAGCAAGGAGGAGATGCCCGCCTCCCGGGCCGAGGTCCATCACCTTGAGCAGGAAGGGGTACGGGTGGAATTTTTAGCGGCCCCGGTGAAGATTATAGGCCAAAAGGGCAGGGTCACCGGAGTTGAGTGCATCCGCATGCGCCTGGGGGAATGTGATTCCTCCGGCCGTTGCCGTCCGGTACCCGTTCCGGACTCTAATTTTCTCATCGAGGCGGACGCCGTTATCCCGGCCATCAGCCAAAAGGTGGATTCGTTTGTTATGGGAGACCTGAACCTGGCCCTGACCAAGTGGAGTTCCTTCCTGGTCGATCCGCTGACCCTGCAAAACACCGAGGTCCCCTGGGTCTTTGCCGGCGGGGATGCCGTATTGGGACCGCAGACCGCGGCCAAGGCAGTAAGACAGGGGATGGTGGCGGCGGAGTCCATCCGCCGTTATCTGCAGGGCGAGGACTTAAAGGCCGGCCGGGTAGAGTCGGACGGAAAAAAACATTAGCAGGCTGACGATTCCGAGGAGGGGTGTGCAATACAAAAAAGTGACAAGCCAGCAATTTTCTTGAATGTCGAATGTCGAACAGGGAATGTCGAATGTTGAAGGAAGGTGGAAAGTTTGACCTTTTTTGTAGCAAGTATAGGGACCGCCAAACAAAACAAGACTTCATAATTCGACATTCCCTGTTCGATATTCGACATTAAATCAGCATGTTAAGTGGATAAACGGTTCGGTGTAAATGGTTCACTTTTTTGTATTGCACCCAAGGAAGGTTATCCCTGGTATTCGATGCTCTTTTGTTTGCCGGTGTGGCCGGGGGAGTCCTTCAGGCCTTCCGTACTAATTTTAAAACGGGCCATGGTGGTTGCTAGTTGCTCTGCGTCGACGGCATTCTGCTGGGTTATTTCATCCATGCTGGAGACTGCCTGGCTGATCTGCTCCACCCCCTTGGCCTGGTCGTCGGAGGCCTGGGCAATCTCCTGAACCAGGCCGCCCATCTTGGAAATCTGCTCCCTCACCTTAGAGAAGATCTCGTTGGTCTTCTTGACCAGAGCCGTCACCTTCTCGGTCTCCCGTACTGTTTTTTCAATGAGGCCTGCGGTGTTTTTTGCCGACTCGGCGGCTCGCATGGCAAGATTTCTAACCTCTTCCGCCACCACGGCAAATCCGGCCCCTGCCGCACCAGCACGCGCCGCCTCCACCGCCGCGTTTAACGCGAGAAGATTGGTCTGGAAGGCTATTTCGTCGATAGTCTTGATAATTTTCTGGGTTTCCATGCTGGCGGCGGAGATGTCGGTCATGGACCTGGTAAGCTCACCCATGACCGTGTTGGCCTCATCCGCCGCCATCCGGGAGGTTTCCATAAGGGTGTTGGCATGGTTGGCATTGTCGGCATTTTGTCTCGTCATGGAGGCCATCTCTTCAAGGGAGGCCGAGGTCTCTTCAAGGGAAGACGCCTGGGTAGAGGCATTGCCGGCCAGGGTCCCGGAGGTGGTAATGATCCCCTGGAATGACCGGCTTAGGTTTGCGAGCATCTGGTTTAGGGAGTTGGCCAGATTACCCACCTCATCCTTTTGCCGGATGTCTAATTGCCGGGAAAAATCCCCGGTGGACATGACATCGGTAAAATCGACCGCCTTGGTAAGGGGCACAATAACCCTTCTTTTGATGAAATAACCGACAAAGAGTAACATGATTACGCCCAGAATGCTGACCAATACGATGACCTTCAGAGCGTTTTTCTGTACTTCCTTTGATTCCAGCATGGCGCTTTGACTTGCTTCTCGGCCTTGTTCCAATAAACTGTTCAGACCGGTTGCCACGGCCGTACCGATCTCCTGCAGGATCGGCCGGAGTTGCTCCAAAACCATCCGGGCCTCCAGGAGTTGGCTGCGAACGTTGCAGAGGGAATTATTCCCTTCAGTCAGGAATGATCTCAACTGGTTAAAATCGGTTGCCAGTTTTTCTGCGGAAAGCCGCAGCTCCTCGGAGCTCGCTTCTTTCTTCAAAGTATCTATGGCATCCTCAACAAGTTTTGCCGTCTGCTCAATATTATTGGAGCGGATACTGATGATCTGGTCCTTTATATCGGTCAGAAGAAGTTGGCGGCCATACATAGCAAGGGATATAGCCCCTATTCTTAGATCAGTGCAGGCCTTCTGCGTCTTGGCGACGTTTCCGGTCAAGAGCTCGGTCATCGCGGCCTTGAGTTCCTCGGCCCGATCAGGTTCATTGAGGAGACGCCGGACCGCAAAACCTTGCTGCATGGCGCGCAGATTGATCTTGCCGGAGATGGATTCTGCCCCCTTCTGAAGCTCGGCGCCGACCATGTCCACGGCCTTCATCCTTTCAACAATTTGATTTTCCAGGGTAAAGACAAGCCTCATAGCGGAAAAGAGTTCTACATCCCGGGCCAGAAAATCTGCGTACATGCCATCGAGTTTCTTGAGCCCTTCATCGGCGCCGGAAATCCCCGCCGAAGCAGCGGCAAGTTTTTCCCGACTGTTTAGGAAATTTTGCTCCAACGGCGCACGATCGGCCTGTTCTTCCAGTTGGGCAAGGGAGTGGGTACTGGTGATCCGTCCCTGTCGTGCGATAAAGGCGGCTATGGCAGTGCCGATTTCCCGGTTGGCGTTTTCAAGGGGAAGGATAATCTCCACCAACTGGTTTTGACTCCTTGAAAGTTGCGTGTTTGAGTAAAGGCTTGCTCCGGCCAGGAGAAGGACAATAAGCACCCCCATCCCGACCATGCCGACCAAGATTCTCTTGATGGTAAGATTGATACGCATAGACTTGTTCATTCCCCCTAGCGTCTTCTCTTTTTCGCTGCTGATGGTTATCGTTTCAGTTCGGCCCAATTCAGGACGACGAATTTTCCTCCCTTGATAATGGTCGGCCACACCTGATGGCTTGCCTGATGGTTTGCCTTGCTGAAGTTGATGGGGATGCCGATGCCGATATCAAGATTGCTTAGGCCCTCAATGGCGTCGATAATCTCTTCCCGGGAGGGGGTTGGACCGGCCTTTTTCAACCCTTCAATAAAGATCTTGGCGGCCAGATATCCCTCAAGCGAGGTAAAATCAGGGTCATTACCGGAAGAAAGTTTGGCGAGATCCGCACGGAATTCGGCTACCCCGGGCAGGTTCGCCTCAAAATGGGGTACAACCTGGGTTACCACTACTCCCTCGCCGGCCGGGCCCAATTCCTTGGCCAAAGGGATGCTCCCCACAAAGGAGACATTGGCATAGATGGTGTCCGGCAACATCTCTTTGGCCGTTTTAATAAAGGCGGCGCAGGGTTTATAGGCCCCTACCATAATGACGGCCTTGGGATTGGCATTGAGAATGGTGGCCAGGGCATCCTCGACATTGACGGTGTTGCGGGTATAGCGACCGTGGGCAAGTTTTTCCGCATCTGCATACCCGCGAGCCTTCAGGGCCTTGATAGCGCCCTGGTACCCGGCATCGCCGTAGCCGTCATTCTGGGTAAAAAAGGCGATCTGCTCCGGTTTGATGCCCGCCGCAAGGAAACCATCCACCATGGCCGCTGTTTCTTCCTCATAGCTCGCCCGGTAATTGATGACATATCGGTCAGGGGGTGTTTTTCTCAAGACCCCGGCGCCGGTGAAGGCCCCAAACAACAAGGTTTTCTTTTCAGCGGCGATGGGAACCGCCACAATGGCGGTTGGCGTGCCCACATTGCCGATGACTGCCAGCACCTTGTCCTCATCGATGAGTTTGCGCATATTGGGGCCGCACTTGTCCGGTTCATACCCATCATCCAGGGCATTGAGCCGGATGGTATTATTGTTTATTCCCCCGGCCTGGTTGATTTTCTTAAAATAGGTCTCCACCCCTAGTTTCACCCCGTTTCCCAGGGCCATGGAGGGGCCGGATAGTGCCGTGGACATGCCTATCGGGATTTCTCCGGCCGATACCTTCCATGGTACCAGGAGCGCAATAAAGAGTAAGATTGTCCCCAATCCGTAAAGGTCATGTTTCCCTGTTTGTTCTTTTTGCATGATTTTCCTCCTCATTACTTCTTGTTGGTATTAAGGTCTGGCATTCTTTGGTGATATGGACATTTCAAAAAAAACTTTATATGTTTTAGGTTATGAAAAGCAGGGGGGGAAATCAAGAGATTATTCTCCGCCTGTTCATAAATTTCTGGTCGTGCAAGGCCGGGCCAGGCCTGCCCGGAATGACTTCTTGAATGGGGTTCGGAATTAGTATAGAATCAGCAAATTATAGCAGAGGGAGTCAGTGTTGTCCGGTTAGGATTTTGCATTTTCATAATTTTTGCGGAAATTTCAACCGGTTATTAGATCAAGTTGGGCCGACAGGGTACAGCCCACGGAAAGCGGTACTATCATTATGTTGGGTTACGCTACGCTAACTCAACCTACAATATTGCAAGCGCGCTGGCCATTGCCTTTTTCGTAGGTTGCGTTAGGCGTTTTTTGCCGTAACGCAACATTGATCTAACCGGACATCACTGAGAGGGAGTCGAAATGGATAAAGGAATAGGCCCGGAAAATGCCGTGCTCCAGGTTTCGGGGCTGAAAAAATATTTCCCGGTGCGGCGAGGTTTTTGGGGACGGACCGCGGGTTTTTTAAAGGCGGTTGACGGGGTGGATTTCACCATTGACCAAGGACGGACCCTGGGTCTCGTGGGTGAGAGCGGTTGCGGGAAATCTACGGTGGGTCGATTACTACTAAAACTGCTCTTGCCGGACGAGGGCCGGATAATATTCAGGGACCAGGATATCAGCAATTTTTCGGAAGAGGCGATGAACCCGCTCCGAAAACAGATGCAGATCGTATTTCAGGATCCCTTTGGTTCGCTGAATCCGCGGATGACAATAAGCCAGTCTATTGAGGAGGGCCTGCGGATTTCAGGAATAAAAGGACGCTCCGCCCGCAAGGAGAAGGTGTCCGAACTCCTGGTCACCGTCGGTATCAGCCCTGATGGAGCCGGACGTTATCCCCATGAATTCAGCGGCGGACAGCGCCAGCGGATTGGAATCGCCCGGGCCTTAAGCGTAGAGCCGACCCTGATCGTCTGCGATGAACCGGTCTCGGCCCTGGACGTCTCGATCCAGGCCCAGATTATTAATTTACTAAAGGAGTTGCAGGAACGGCTGGGCCTAAGCTATCTTTTCATTGCCCACGACCTTAACGTGGTCGGCTATTTGAGTGATGCCGTGGCAGTTATGTATCTGGGCCAGATAATGGAATATGCCCAGGCTGACACCCTTTTTACCGAACCCCTCCATCCCTATACCCAGGCCTTGCTTTCCGCGATTCCCTTCCCTTCTCCGGATCATCGGCAGAAACAGCAGGTACTGGCCGGTGAGGTCCCCAGCCCCATAAATCCGCCCCGCGGCTGTAAATTTCAGGGGCGTTGTCCAAAGGTCGCCGGCCCTTGCCGGGAGGAAGAGATCCCGTTTTATCCGGCCGGCGATGGTCATCTTGTGCGCTGTTGGCTGGTTGATCTTAATCCCAGGCCTTAGACCCGGCCACACTCACAAAGAGAAGATCGGGCAGGATAAGGCAGGTAAGGTGACCGCCGTAAACGGCGCCGGTATCAATACCAATCTTGTTTGATTTAACGAACGGTTCCTTGAAGGGGGTGTGACCGAATATAATCCGTTTGCCGAAATCGTATGCCGAGTCAATGAATTCATCCCGTATCAACAGGAGATCCCGGGTGGATTGTTGGGAGAGATGGACCCCCGGACGAAGTCCGGCATGGACAAAGATATATCTTTCATTTTCCCAATAAGGGAGCAGATTTTGAAAAAAAAGGAGGTGGCGGCTTGACAGATATTGGCCTATATTATCGAAGCCCTTTTCGCTGATCCCGTAGCTTTCCATGGTTTGCTGCCCGCCAAAGCCTAAATAATAGGTCAGGTTGTTGCCGCTTGCGAGGGAATCGAGAAACATTTTTTCATGGTTCCCCATAATGGTTATGACCCGATAACGGGTCCCAAGGCGGATGATCTCCTCCACCACCTTCCTGGAATCGGGCCCCCGATCGATATAATCACCGAGAAATACCAGGAGATCATCTCCGGGCAAGGGGCTGAGCCGAGAAAGGAGGTCCTGAAACGTCTCATAACAACCATGGATGTCGGAAAAAACATAGATCTTTCCCATAGAGATTTTTTTATTTTACAATAAATGAACCATGTTTTGCAAAATGCTTATGCGGTTGGTGAATGGTATACGTGCGCTCCTGGTCCTGACGTTCATTCCCGTATTGACCCTTACGATCAGTCTGCTGGGGATTATCGCCATCAGCATCTTTAAAAGACCGCCCCGGGTCGGACATCAACTCGCCTGTTTCTGGGGTCGGGCAATAGCAAGGCTAAGCGGGGTATCGGTAGAGGTTACGGGGGCAGAGCAGCTTGACCGGAACCGGCCCTTTATCTTTGCCGCCAACCATCAAAGCCAGTTTGATATCTTTCTTTTGCAGGGCTATCTAGGTCTTGATTTTCGGTGGCTGGCCAAAAAGGAGTTGTTTCGAATCCCCATCTGGGGGCGCAGCATGCGGATGACCGGCTATATACCGGTGGACCGTTCTCATGGCCGGGCCGCCATGCAGAGTCTAGAGGAGGCGGCGGCAAGAATCGCCGCCGGCACCTCGGTAATTATCTTCCCGGAAGGTACGAGGAGCATCGATGGCCGGCTTCAACCCTTTAAGTCGGGTACCATGCTGCTGGCCATCAAATCCAAGGTGCCGCTGGTGCCGGTTGCCATTATCGGCACCCATAATATTTTGCCTAAGGGTAAACTTCTGGCCACCCCCGGCAAGGTGACGATAAAAATCGGAGCCCCCATCGACACCGGCAATTATACCTCCCGCGACAAAAACGAGCTTGCGGCCCGGCTCAGGTCGGCGCTGGTTTCCATGCTCGATGAAGCGACTCGGCCTTGATCATCGTTTTGGCCGTAGCGCCGAGAAATCCCCCTCGATCCATCTTTGCAGAGGGATCGGTGTGACCGTTACGGGAAGATAGGGAAGAAACCAAACACCCACGGCTGACAATTACCTCCCGCCAGAGTCCTGCACTCCCTTGTCGATGGCATCGGTTCTTTCCTCACCCAGTGCTTGGGTTGCCCGGGCCTTGTCCATGGGAGTATTCACCTTTTTTTCAATGGCCTCCGCCGCCTTGTTGGTCATTTTCTTCCCACCCTCTGCCGGTTGTTCCTTTTCTTTTGAACAGGACATCAGGGAAACACCAGACAATAAAAAGAATAACAGGATCAAGACGACTGACCTTTTCATAACTACCTCCATCTTCTAATTTACAATTCGTAACTACTCAGAATTCAGGAGTCAGAATTCAGGAGTCAGAATGAGGAAGCTGGCGACAACACCTTACTGGAAGATGTCAGCAGACTACCGGAGACGTATTCAAGCAGCATTCTGAATTCTGACTCCTGAATTCTGGCTTCTGAGCAGTTACTGTAATTCGTAACTAAACCATCAGGGTCTCTCTGCACCTTGCCCCATCAGGGATAGTGCAACCTGGCCAGGCGACAACCTGCTCCAAAACCGCCCTTTTCCCGATCCGAACTCCAGGGCCGAGACAAACCCAATCTATGAACGTAACATCGTCCGGAGTCATACATCCATCGCCGATCCAGAAGGGGGTATCCGGGACAGGCAACCCGGGAATGGTAATTTTTCGGGTCAGGATTTCCCGATGCAGGGCAAGATAGTCAGCCAGGGTGCCGATGTCGGTCCAGTAGTGCCCGTCTACCTGGATGGCCTTGATGGGTATTCCACGGCTGATCAGACGGCGATACCAATCAATAATGGAGGAAAAGGTGTTGGCCGCGATTCCTCTCAATATCTCGGGTGTAATAATATGGATACCGGTGAAGGCCAGGGCAGTGCGAGGTCCTGTTACCTGGTCCTCTCCGAGGCCGGCAATATTTCCCGGACCATCAACCCAAACGTTATTGAAGCGGGGAAGATCATGGACCACGAGACTTGCCGCGGCGCCGGATGCACAATGGAGGTCATAGAGGGATTGTAAGTTAAGGTCGCAGACGATGTCACCGTTTATCACCAACACCGGTTCGGATCCAAACCAGGAAAGGGCCCGGCCCAGGCCGCCGCCGGTGCCGAGGATCCGGGGTTCTCTTTGGATGAAGACATCCTTTTCGTGACGTAAAAAGTTTACGATCGCAGGAGCAAGGTAGTGGGTATTGACAAGAATTTCCGTAAAACCGTTCGCACGAAGTCGGGCAATGGTGAGTCCGATCAAGGGTTGGTTCAGGATGGGGAATAAGGGCTTGGGCCTGAGCTGGCTGTAGGGCCGCAGTCGGGTACCGAAACCAGCCGCCAAAATCATGGCCTTCATGGTGTGCGCCCCTTTCTCAGGCCTTCAAAAAACGAAGGAGGGGTTGCCTTGTTTGTCCTCCTCTATTCCCAGGATCACGATGCCGGCCTTGTCGGCCGCGGCAATCGTGGCCTCTTGATCAAACAACAGGGACTGGCCCGCCTCAACCGCCAAGACCGTTGCCTTGACCTCCTGCATGCTCATGATGGTGTTCGGCCCGATAGCCGGAACATCAAAGCGGAAATCCTGGTCGGGCTTTTTCACCTTCACTACCACCGCATCCTTTTTGGCCAGGATTCCCCCGCGTTTTATGGCCGCGTCAGTTCCTTCAATGGCCTCCACGGCAAGCACGGTGCGGTCCTTTACCACCACACACTGGCCGATGTCCAGGCGGCCGATTGCCTTGGCCATCTCCCAGCCGAACCGGATGTCATTCTGCTGGGCATTGGATGGCCTTTTTTTTGACAACACGCCTTTCGGAAACAACAGCGAGGTAAGATACCGGGTGGACTCCACCACCTTGATCCCTTCCTTTTCCAGCTCATCGGCCACTGCCCGCAAGATTCCGTCATCATGACGACGGTCTATTTTAGACCAGAGGGCCAGGCCCCGCAGGTCCGGTCGAATATGGGAAAAGATATTGGTCTTGGTGATGGCGCCGAGGAAAACAACCTCGGAAACCCCTTCATCCTTAAAGATCTTGATGATCTTTCCCAGTTGGCCCAGTTTAACCCAATAACAGCGGTCGGCAAGGTCGGCGATGTCCGGCAGGGACTCACCTTCATGGGCCACGACCACCACCCTGCATCCTTCTTCCTTGGCCGCTCTGGCAAAAAGATGCGGAAACCTTCCCTGGCCCGCGATGATACCGATTTTTTTATTCATCCTTTCCAACGGACCGCAATACACTACGCTTCGAGGTTTTAAAGAAATTCACCAGATGGGCTACCAGGGCACTATCCGGGAATTGCTGGCTGGCAATCGAAAGCACCTCGTTTAAGAGCAGTTCCGGCCTCCTGAAGATTATCTTAAATGCCGCCTTAAGCTGCTCGATCTCTTTTTCGTCGATCCCTGCCCGCTTGAGGCCAATCACGTTGATGCGGTTTATACGGAAATCGCCGCGCATCCCGGCCGCAATCACATAGGGAGGAATATCCTTAGTCACCCCCGACATTGCGCCAACCAGGGCAAACGATCCGATCCGTGAAAACTGATGCACGCCCACGAGCCCCCCTATAATGGCCCGATCTTCCACCTCCACATGACCGCCGAAGGTGGCGGCATTGGCTATAACAATATGATTTCCGATCTTGCAATCGTGGGCGATATGGGCATAGGCCATCATTAAATTATTGCTGCCGATCGAGGTTACCCCGCCCCCATCGATGGTGCCGCGATGGATGGTGACGTATTCCCGGATAATATTGTCATCCCCGATGACCAGCTCGGTTTTCTCTCCCTTATACTTGAGATCCTGCGGGTCACCACCCACGGCAGAAAAGGGGCCGATTCGGTTCCGGGCGCCAATGATGGTAGGACCGGTTATAATGGTATGGGCGCAGATTTCGCAGTCAGCCCCAATGGCTACTCCCTCTCCGATAATGGTATAAGGGCCCACTAGAACCGAATTCTCCAGTTCGGCCCGATTGTCCACAATGGCAGTAGTATGAATTTTCATGTGCATGTCCTTACGAGAACATGGCCATGAGGATGGCCTCTGTCACAAGAGTCCCGTCTACAAAGGCCTTGGCCTCTAATTTCCAGAATTTAGTCTTACGTTTAAGAACAATAAGTTCAAAGATGAGCTGATCCCCGGGAACAACCGGTTGGCGGAATTTTACCCCGTCCATGCTTGCAAAGTAAGGTATTTTCCCCTTTAAATTCTCGTCGGTGGATAAGCAGGCCAATATCACCCCGGTCTGGGCCATTCCCTCCAAGATCAAAACGCCGGGCATGATCGGCTGGCCAGGGAAGTGTCCCTGGAAAAACTGTTCATTCATTGTCACATTCTTAAGCCCCTTAATACGTACCCCTTTCTCGATCTCGAGAATCCTGTCCACCAGCAAAAAAGGATAGCGGTGGGGCAGAAGACGCAATACCTCTAAATGGTCAATTCCCTCGGCACTCATCATCCCCTCCAATAACCTCAAGTTCCATTATTATGATCTTTAAGAAGTGCTTCCAGTTGTTCCAGCCGTTTTCGTAACTCCCTAATCTCTTTTAACATGTTGGGCAGTCTTGAAAAGACATTTACGGCCTTTAACCACTCTCCATGGGGGATGGCAGGGATGCCGGAGACCCTGGCGCCGGCCGAAAGACTCCCATGAACGCCTGATTTCGCCCCCACGGTCACCCCGTCTCCCAGGGTTATATGGCCACTTACCCCGACTTGTCCGGCCAGCACCACACCCCTGCCCAAGGTGGTGCTGCCGGCGATTCCCACCTGTGAAACAATAATGGAGTCTTCGCCCACCACCACGTTGTGCGCAACTTGGACAAGGTTGTCGATCTTTACCCCTTGCTTGATCCAGGTCTTCCCAAAGGTGGCCCGGTCAATGCAAACGTTCGCCCCAATCTCCACGTCATCGTCTATCTGAACGATACCTATCTGAGGGATCTTGATACATTGTTTTGTGTTCCGGGCATAGCCAAAGCCGTCACTGCCGATTACCGCGCCACAATGGATAATCACCCGGGCGCCTACCAGGCACCCCGCCTCGACACAGACATTGGCATGGAGAATGGAATCATCGCCGATTCTTACGTGATCGCCAATCACTACCCCGGGACAAAGGGTAACCCGAGTTCCCAACGT
>Ga0316628_100001148_pt1 | contig 18358 bp, 17 predicted proteins | sample OWC_Aug_M2_C1_D5_FD_207648 | JGI IMG/M metagenome (GOLD analysis project Ga0316628, IMG submission 207648) | Wetland soil microbial communities from Old Woman Creek delta, Ohio, United States - OWC_Aug_M2_C1_D5_C | ecosystem: Environmental > Terrestrial > Soil > Wetlands | place: USA: Ohio... | reverse complement strand
CGAGCTCCACCCGCTCCGGCCGCAGCAGGAGCTCGCTCGCGTCGCGGAGCCACACCAGCTCGTTCACGAAGCGAAGCAGCAGGAGCTCGAGGTCCGGCTCCTCGAGCCGGAGCTCGCGCCGCAGCGTGGGCCGCACGGCCGCCGGCTCCTCGACGGTGGCGGCCAGGAAGGCCTCAGCCGCCGCGGCGAAGACCGCCTCCAGGGTCCGCCCGCGCAGCCGGAGGGCGAGATCGCTGGTCGGACCCTCGACGAACTCGAAGCTTCCGACCCCGCCCCGCTCGGGATCCGCCCCCGCCGGCCCGGGGTCGCTCATCCCTTCACGTTCCCGATCGGCAGGAGGTGCGCGACGCGCCGGGAGAGGCCGGCGGCCTCCGTCGCTTCGGCCACCTCGTCCACGCTCTTGTAGGCGAAGCCCGCCTCCTCGGCGAGGCCGGCCATCGAGGCCGCACGCACCACGATGCCGCGGGCGGCCATCTGGTCCTGGAGCGCGCGGCCGCGCACCAGCTTGCGCGCGCGCGTGCGGCTCATGGTACGGCCGCTGCCGTGGGCGGTGCTGTAGAAGCTCGCGGCCCCGCTCCCGACGCCCGCCAGGAGATAGGAGCCGGTCTCCATGCTGCCGCCCAGGATCACGGGCTGACCGGTGCTCCGGTACTCCGCCGGGAGCTCCGGATGCCCGGGCGGGAAGGCCCGGGTGGCGCCCTTCCGGTGCACCAGCAGGCGGCGCCGGCGGCCCCCGACCTCGTGCTCCTCCAGCTTCGCGGTGTTGTGGGCGACGTCGTAGACCTGGCGGATCCCGAGCGCCTCGGCGTCGCGGCCGAAGACGTCGGAGAAGACCTCGCGGATGCGGTGCAGGATCACCTGGCGGTTCGCGAACGACATGTTGGCGGCACAACACATCGCCGCGTAGTAGTCCCGCCCCTCGCGGGAGGCGAAGGGCGCGCAGGCGAGCTCGCGGTCGATCACCTCGAGGCCGAACTTCGTCGGCATGTCGCGCAGGAAGGAGTGGAGATAGTCCGTCGCGACCTGGTGACCGAAGCCGCGGCTCCCGCAGTGGAACATGACGACGATCTGGTCCGGCCGGTCGATGCCGAAGCTCCGCGCGAGCTCCGCGTCGAAGATGCCCGGGCCCGAGGCCACCTGGATCTCGAGGTAGTGGTTCCCGGAGCCGAGCGTGCCGATCTGGTGCAGCCCGCGCTCGCGGGCGTGGGCGCTGACGCAGGCGGGATCGGCCTCGGCGAAGCGACCTCCGGCCTCGGTGCGGGCCAGGTCCTCCGGGATCCCGAAGCCGCGGCGCAGCGCCCAGCCGGCCCCCTCGCGCAGCACCTCTTCGAACTCCTCGTCGGTGAGCCGGACGAAGCCGCGCGAGCCGACGCCGGCGGGCACGCGGCCCGCCAGCGCGTCCACCAGCTCCCGCAGCCGGGGTCGCACCTCCTCGAGGCAGAGATCCGTGCGCACCAGCCGCATCCCGCAGTTGATGTCGAAGCCGATCCCGCCCGGCGAGATGACCCCGCCCTCCAGCTCCATCGCCGCCACGCCGCCGATCGGGAAGCCGTAGCCCCAGTGGGCGTCCGGCATGCAGAAGCTGGCCTCCACGACACCCGGGAGCGTCGCCACGTTGGCGGCCTGCAGGAAGACCTGGTCGTCCATCTCGGCCACGAGCTTCTCGCTGCCGAAGACCCGGACCGGCACGCGCATCCCCGCGCGAAAGCCGGGCGCGAGCTCGTACAGCGAGGGACCGATGCGTTGCAGGGCGGCGGGGGCGGCCACGGACGCCTCCTCGCAGGGCGGACGCCTTCCAGAGTGCCTTAGCCGGCGGGCACCCGCATCGGACGAAGTGCCACATCCGCGGGGCGACGCCCATGGGGCCTCAGGGGCGGCGGGGCGGACGGAGCTCGGGCAGGGCGGCGGCGCGCACGCGCGTCAGGATGCGGCGGAAGAGACCCGGCGCGAGCGCGCGCAGGATGTAGCCGCCTGCGGCGTAGCCGGGCACCGTGACCTCGTGCCGGCCGCGATCGAGGGCGTCCAGGGTCGCGCGGGCGACGGCGTCGGGCTCGATCGCGCCGCGCCGCACGGAGTCCGGGACGCGCGCGAGCTCGGCCTCGGAGACGAAGCCCGTGCGCACGAGGCCGGGATGGACCGCCAGCACGTGGATGCCGCGCGGCGCGAGCTCGATCGCGAGAGCCTCCGAGAGCCCCGTCACCGCGAACTTGGAAGCAGAATAGATCGCCTCGTCGGGCTGGCCGAGCCGCCCGGCGACGGAGGAGACGTTCACGACGTAGCCCCCGCCGGCCGCCTCCAGATGGGGGAGCGCCGCCTGGAGCAGGTGCAGCACCCCGTGCAGGTTCACCCGCAGCAGCGTCTCGGCCGCCTCCGGCGGATGCTCGCGGAAGAGACCGTGGTACCCGACACCGGCGCAGGTCGCGACCAGATCGAGGCTGCCGTGAGACTTCGCCGCGGACTCTACCGCCGCCCGGGTGCCCGCGCGATCGGCCACGTCGCAGGCGTGGATCGTGGCGCTCGCGCCTGCGGCCCGCAGCTCGGCCGCGAGCTCCTCCAGAGCCTCGGCGCGGCGGGACAGGAGCGCGAGCCTCATGCCGCGCGCCGCGAGCGCGCGGGCGAGCGCCGACCCGATCCCGCCGGAGGCGCCGCTCACCAGGGCGACGCGGCCCTCCAGGCGCGCGCGGCGGCTCACGGTGCGCGCCGCCCGCGCGGGGCGCTCACTCGATCCACGCCCGCAGCCGCGGGCCGAGCAGATGTCGCGCCCGGCGCAGCTCGGCGGCGTTGCGCGAGCCGGTGAGGAGCGCCACCGCCCGCAGCGCCGCGACGAAACGCTCGGCTGCGGCGAGGACGCCGTCCACGCCCGCCTCGGCGCGCGCGCGCAGGAAGGGCAGCGCGGCGGCCGCGGCCTCGGCGCCGAGGGCGAGCGCGCGGGCGGCGTCGAGCCCGCCGCGGATGCCGCCGGAGGCGATCACCGAGAGGCCCGCGCGCCGGGCGTAGATCACCGAGGCGGCGGTCGGGATGCCCCACTCGCGGAGCTCCTCGCCGAGGGCACGCTGGGACTCGGGGCCGCGCAGCGACTCGACCCCGGTCCAGGTCGTGCCGCCCGCGCCCGAGACGTCCACCCACTCGATCCCCGCGGCGCGCAGCCTCTCGAGCGTGCCCGGCCCGAGGCCGCAGCCCGTCTCCTTGGCGATCACGGGCACCGGGAGCTCGGCCGCGAGCGCGGCCAGCGTCTCCAGGGAGCCGCGGAAGTCGCGATCGCCCTGGGCCTGCACCAGCTCCTGGGCGGGGTTCAGGTGCACGCAGAGCGCGTCGGCGCCCACCGCCTCCACCAGCTCGGCCACCCGCGCGACACCGCTCTCGCGCGCCTGCACCACGCCGAGGTTGGCGAGGACCAGGATCTCCGGCGCCACGTCGCGCACGCGGTAGCTCGCGGCCATCTCCGGCCGCAGCAGCATCGCGCGCTGCGAGCCGAGGCCCATGCCGAGCCCGCACTTCTGCGCCGCCGTCGCGAGGTCGCGGTTCACCGCCGCCGCCTCCGGCGTCCCGCCCGTCATGCCCGCGATCAGGAGCGGCGCCGCGAGCAGACGCCCGAAGAGCCGCGTCGAGAGATCCACCTGCTCCAGCGCGAGCTCGGGGAGCGCGTCGTGCAGCAGCTCCACCTCCTCGAGGAGGGTCGTCCGCCGGTGCTCCACGTCCTCGCCGACACAGAGCGCGAGGTGCGAGTCCTTGCGCGAGAAGATCTCGCTCATGCCAGGCTCGCCGCGGCGGCGGCCGCCGCACGATGGCCCGAGAGGGCCGCGCTCTCGATCGTGGCGGGGAGCCCGGTGTCGATCCAGTCCCCGGCGCGAAACACGTTCTCGAATGGCGTCTCGAGGCTCGGCCGCAGCGGCTGGAGCGCGGGGTCGGGCGCCAGGGTGGCCGCCACCTCCTTCACCACCAGCGCGTTCACGAGGCGCGCGCGCGTCACGTCCGGCAGCGCCTTTGACACTTCTCGGTGGACCGTCTCGACGATCTCCCGCGGCGGGCGGCTCATCCAGGCGTCGGCGCCGCTTCGCACGCAGGCGAGGCGCGCGGGCGCCTTCTCGGGCTCGCCGTGCAGGCGGCCCACCTGGAACACCCACTGGGTGTCGGTCCCGAGGAGGCCCAGGAAGGCGGGGCCGGCCACCGCGCGGTCGAGCCAGAGCGTCACCGAGACGATCGGGGTGGCCTGGAGCAGCGCCTCCGGCGGGGACAGCTCCGGCGGCGCGAGGCGCCGCAGCGCCGCCGGGGGCAGCGCCACCACCAGGGCGCCGGCCTCGATCCGCTCGCCGCCGACCCGCACTCCGACCGCCCGGCGGCCCTCCAGGAAGAGCTCCTCCACCGGCGCCCGACAGCGCACGGTCCCGCCCCGCCCCTCCACGTACTTGCGGCCGGGCTCGGCGTAGAGGTCGGAGAGGGGCACCGCCGGGAGCAGGAAGCGGCTCGCCTGGCGGGTGCCGAGGAGCGCGCGCTCCACCACCGCCGCCAGGAGCCGCGCGCTGGCGCGCTCGGGATCGGCGTTCAGGGTGGCCCAGGTGAGGGGATCCCAGAGCGCGCGGCGTGCCGCCGGGCCCTGTCCGAGCTCCGTCAGCGCGCGCGCCACCGTCACGTCGGCGTGTCGGGAGTCGGGGCCGGCGAAGCGGCGCACCAGGCGCTGGCCGGCGAGGAGCGCGGAGAGCCGCGCCCCGAGCGGGAGATGCCCGTAGCGCAGCAGCCCCGCGGCGAAGTGGAGCGGCGCCGGCAGCGCGGGGCAGGAGAGGCTCCGCGTGCCCCGCGCCGCGTCCCAGAACGGCACGTCGAGCTCGCGCTCCACCAGCGCGTCTCGCCGCCCCACGCGCTGGAGCAGGTGCAGGAACTCGACGTACGCGCCCATCAGCGCGTGCTGCCCGTTGTCCACCGAGTCGCGCGTGGTGCGGTCGACGAAGGAGCGCGCGCGACCGCCGAGGGCGGGCGCGGCCTCGAGGAGCGTCACGCGCACGCCGCGCTCGGCGAGCGCGGTCGCCGCCGCGACCCCGGCGACGCCGCCGCCGACGACCACCACGCCGCTCACGAGCGCCCTCCGCCGCCGAGCCAGACCGAGGCCGCGATGGCCAGCCGGCGCGGCTTCGAGAGCCGGAGCGGCTCGCCGAGGCAGGGGAAGCTCCGTTCGTGGAGCTCGGCCAGGAGCCGCCGGTAGATCCGCCCCATGGCTTCGGCCGGCCGCAGCCGGCGGCGGTCCTCTCGCGGCAGCAGCGTGTCCGCCCGCTCGAAGTGCAGGCGCGCCCGCTCGGCGTGGCAGGCCAGGAGGAGGCGCAGCCCCTCGCTCGGGCGCCGCTCCAGCACGTCCTCCCGCGACACACCGAAGCGACGCAGCTCCTCCTCCGGGAGATAGATCCGCCCGGCAGCGGCGTCCGCGCCCACGTCGCGCAGCACGTTCGTGAGCTGGACCGCGATGCCCATCGCCTCCGCCCAGTCGCGCGTCGCGGGGTTCGAGTAGCCGAGGAGCTCCACCACCAGCAGCCCCACGGTGGAGGCCACGCGGAAGCAGTAGCGCTCGAGGTCGGCGACGCTCTCCATCCTCGCGCCCCGGAGATCCGACTCCACGCCGCGCAGCAGCTCGAGGAAGATCCACTGGGGCAAGCGGTAGCGGTGCACGGCGTCGCCGAGGGCGATCCCGACGGGCTGTCGCGACTTGCCGAGGTAGGCGCTCTCCAGCTCGTCGCGCCAGCGCGCGATCAGGAGGCTCCGGTCCTCCCGCACCGCCGGATCGTCGGCGATGTCGTCGGCCAGGCGGCAGAAGGCGTAGATCGCGTGGAGCGCACGGCGGCGCGGCGCCGGAAGCATCCAGAAGGCGGCGGCGAAGCTCGAGCCGCTGCGACGCGTGACCGCGCGGCAGTGGGCGTAGGCGGCGGCGAGCTCCGGCGTCACGCGGCCACCCGGGGCGCGAGCGCGCCGCGGCGCGCGCCGGTGGCGAAGTCGAGGAGCCCGCGGAAGAGCACGCGGGCCCGGTCGGCTGCGCCGAGGTGCGGCGGGCCGGCGAGGACGGCGTAGCCCGCCCGCTCGAGGGCGTCGCAGGCGGCGAGGCCGCCCCGACGGAACAGCGCCACCTCGAGGCGCAGGCGGCCGTGGGTCTCCGCCACCAGATCGCCCCCGCGCTCCAGGAGCTCCCGGGCGCGGGCGGTCTCGAAGCCGAGGAGCGCGCGCAGGGCCGCGCCGTCGCGTCCCTCCAGCACCGCCTCCGGCGCCACGCCGAAGCGCGAGAGGTCCTCGAGCGGGAGGTAGAGCCGGCCGCGCCGCGCGTCCGCCGCCACGTCCTGCCAGTGGTTCACGAGCTGGAGGCCGCTGCAGATGGCGTCGCTCGCCGCGAAGAGCCGCGCGTCGCGCACTCCGAAGAGGCCGAGCACCAGTCGGCCCACCGGGTCGGCGGAGTCGCGGCAGTAGCCGAGGAGCTCTTCGTAGCTCCTGTAGCGACTCTGGGTAGTGTCGCGTCGGAAGGCGCGGAACAGCGCGCGGAAGGCCTCCAGCGGGAGCGCGTGCTCGCGGATCACGGCGGCGCAGGCGCGCAGGGCGAAGTGGCCCACCGGCTCCCCGGCGACGGCGCGCTCGAGGTCGCGTTCCCAGGCGTCGATCGCCGCCGCGGCCTCGCTCCCGCCGGCGCCCTCGTCGGCCAGGTCGTCGGCGATCCGCACCACCGCGTAGATCGCGGCCAGGGGCAGGCGCAGCCGTCTCGGGAGCAGGAGGGAGCCGATGGCGAAGTTCTCGTAGTGGGCGCGCGCGAGCGCGGCGCAGGCGGCGAGATCCTCCCGGAGCTCCGCTCCGGGAGCAGCGAGGGCGAGCGCCGGCCGCGCCGCCGCGCTCAACCTTCCTCCGGCCGGGCCCGGTCGCGCAGCCAGAGGCCGAGCGCCGAGAGCGGGAAGTAGCGGGGATAGCCGTGGTAGCGCAGGTAGAAGTGGCCCGGGAAGCCCGTGCCCGTCCACTCCGCCTCCTGCCAGCTCCCGTCGGGCCCGCGACGCGCGAGGAGATACTCGACGGCGCGGCGCGCCGCCTCCCCGCCGCCGCGCCCCGCGCCGACCAGTGCCATCAGCGCCCACGCGGTCTGGGAGGGCGTGGAGGGCCCGCGCCCGCGGGCGGAGGCGTCGTCGTAGCTGGCGGGGGATTCGCCGAAGCCACCGTCCGGGTTCTGGCGCGACTCGATCCAGTCGACGCCGCGACGCACTCGTGTGTCGCCATCGCGGAAGCCCATGCGGCCGAGGCCGGTCAGCACGGACCAGGTGCCGTAGAGGTAGTTGACGCCCCAGCGCCCCCACCAGGAGCCGTCCGGCTCCTGGCGCGCCGTCACGAAGGCCAGCGCCTGCTCCGCCTGGCGCGAGGCCAGGGAGTAGCCGAAGTGGCCGAGCACCTCGAGCCCACGGCCCGTGAGATCGGCCGTCGGCGCGTCGAGCATCGCCTTCATGTCGGCGAAGGGGATCTCGTTCCAGATCGCCCGCACGTTCTCCACGTCGAAGGCGCCCCAGCCCCCGTTCCGGCTCTGCATGTTGAGGAGCCAGCGCAGCCCGCGCTGCACCGCGTCGCGCTTGCGCTCGGCATCGTGGAGCGCGAGGCGGTCCAGCGTGGTGCAGACGGCCACCGTGTCGTCGACGTCGGGGTAGTGCACGTTCTCGTACTCGAAGACCCAGCCGCCGGGCTTCGCGTCCGGGCGCTTCAGCGCCCAGTCCCCGCGCACGCCCCGCACCTGCCGCTCCAGGAGCCACTCGCCGGCGCGCAGGAGCCGCGGGTCGTCCGCGTGCGCCCCGGAGTCGAGCAGCGACTTGACGGTCAGCACGGTGTCCCAGACCGGCGAGATGCAGGGCTGGAACAGGAGGCCGCGCGGATCCTGGTGGGTGAAGTCCTCGATCGCCTGGAGCCCGCGCACCACGGCGTCGTCCTCGGGCCCGCGCAGCGCGCGCAGCGCGAGGGTGGAGTTCAGCATGGCGGGGACGATCCCACCCCAGCCGCCGTTGCGGTCCTGGTGCTCGCGGATCCAGCGCTCCGCCTCGCGGATCGCACGCGCGCGGAACGGCCGGCGCACGGTGCGGCTCCCCAGGAAGTGGAGCGTCCGGTCGAGCCAGACGAAGAAGCGGCGCCAGGTGAGGAGCCCGCGGCCGGCGGAGAAGGAGAGATCGGCCCGCTCGGAGGGCTCGCACCAGAGCTCTCGCACGCCGCGCTCCCCGGGCGACGCCACGCGGAAGTCGAGGGCCTGGAGCAAGGTGAGCGGCACCACGGTGCCCCGCGCCCAGGAGGACATCTCGTAGATGCTGAGCGGGAAGCCGTTCGGGAGCAGCACGATCTCGACCGGCATCACGGGCACGCCGCGCGCGGGGAACTCCCCGAAGAAGGAGAGCCAGATCCGGGTGAAGACGCCGGCCTTCGCCACGCCGCCGTTCGCGCGCACGAACTCCCGCGCGCGAGCCAGCGCCGGCTCGTCGGGAGAGAAGCCCACCAGCTTCAGCGCGAAGTAGGCCTCGATGGCGAGCGAGAGGTGGCTCGGCGCGCCCTCGAAGCGCGACCAGCCGCCGTCTTCGCGCTGTGTCGCCAGCAGGAGCTCCGCGGCCCGACGATCGCGCTCCTCCACCGGAATGCCCATCAGGCGGCGGAAGATCACGTACTCCGCCGTGATGGTGGCGTCGGCCTCCAGCGGGAACACCCAGTGGCCGTCGTCGCGCTGCTGCTTGAACATCGCCTCCTGGGCGTGGGCGATCGCCTCTGCCACGTGCGCCAGGCCCGGCGGACAAGCGATCGGCCCGGTGTCCTGGCGCCCGGCGCCCTCGATCTGGATCAGCTCCGTCACCTCGACCCTCCCAGCCAGTCGCGCACGCTCCTTGCCACCGATTCGGCGTCGATCCCGGCCTCGCGCCACTGCTCCCCGACGTCGCCGTGCTCGGCGAAGGAGTCGCCGATGCCCCGCACCATCACCGGCGTGCCGGGCGCGCTGACCGCCAGGCACTCCAGCACGGCGCTCCCGAGGCCCCCGATCGCCGCGTGGTCCTCGACCGTCACCACGCGCTCGCAACGACGCGCGACCTCGGTCAGGAGCAGCGAGTCGAGGGGCTTCACGAAGCGGGCGTCGATCACGCTGGCCTCGATGCCCTCGGCGGCGAGGCGCTCGGCGGTCTCCAGCACCGTCGCCACCGTGCTCCCGAGGCCGATCAGCGCCACGTCGTCTCCGGCGCGGAGCTGCTCGGCCCGGCCGAGCGGCATCGGCTTCGGGTCGGGATCGAGCGGCACGCCGCGCGCCGGGCCGCGCGGGAAGCGCAGCGCGAACGGGCGGTCCGCCTCGAGCGCGGTGGCCAGCAGGTGCTGGAGCTCGTTCTCGTCCCGTGGCGCGGCGATCACGAGGCCCGGGATCGCGCGCAGGTAGGCGAGATCGAACACACCGTGATGAGTCGGACCGTCGCCCCCCACCAGGCCCGCGCGATCGAGCGCGAACACCACCGGGATCCCCTGCAAGCAGACGTCGTGCACCACCTGGTCGAAGGCGCGCTGGAGGAAGGTGGAGTAGATGGCGCAGACCGGGCGCAGGCCCTCGAGCGCGAGCCCCGCCGCGAAGGTCACGGTGTGCTGCTCGGCGATTCCGGTGTCGTAGACCCGGTCCGGGTGGCGGCGCGCGAAGACGTCGAGGCCGGTGCCGTCCGGCATCGCCGCGGTCAGGGCCACCAGGCGCGGATCGCGGTCGGCGAGCCGCCCGAGCGCCTCGGCGAAGCAGGCGGTCCAGCTCGGCGGTCCGCCGGCCGACGCACGACGCTGGCCGGTGGCGGGCTCGAAGGGCGTGGTGGCGTGCCAGCGGAAGGGGTCGGCCTCGGCGGGCCCGAAGCCCTGGCCCTTGCGCGTCTTCACGTGCAGGACCGTCGGGCCCGTGGCGTCGCGCAGCTCCTCCAGCGCGGGCAGCAGCTCTGCCAGATCGTGACCGTCCACCGGTCCGAGCACGCGCAGCCCCAGGGTCTCGAAGTACGGCCGGGGAGAGGCGGCGCGCGAGAGGCCGCCCACGCTCGGCGCGATCGACATGCCGTTGTCGTTGAAGACGATGCGCAGGTCGCTCCCCAGGTGGCCGGCGTGGTTCAGCGCCTCGAAGCTCATGCCGGCGGTGGCGCCGCCGTCGCCCAGCACCACCACCACGCGGGCCCCGCGGCCCTGGCGGCGCAGTGCCTCGGCGAGCCCGAGGCCGGCCGACACCGAGGTGCCGGCGTGGCCCGCGCCGAACACGTCGAAGGGGCTCTCGCTGCGGCGCAGGAAGCCGCTCGGCCCGTCGGAGCGCTTGATGCGGCGCAGGCCGTGGCGCCGGCCCGTCAGCATCTTGTGGGCGTAGGCCTGGTGGCCGATGTCCCACACCAGCCGATCCCGCGGCGTGTCGAAGACCCAGTGCAGGCCCACGGTGAGCTCGACTGCCCCGAGGCTTCCCGCGAAGTGCCCCCCGATCTCCGCGCCGAGATCGATCAGCGCGCGGCGCAGCTCGTCGGCCACGTGGGGCAGCGTCTCGCGCGGCAGGCGCCGCAGCTCGGCCGGCTCCCCGATCCCCTCCAGCCAGGCCACTAGCGGACCACCCAGCGCGCGAACTGCAGCATGTCGCGCGGGTTCGAGGCCACCTGCTCCGCGGCACTCGCCTCGAAGCCCGAGTGCAGCTTGCAGTTCTCGCAGCGCTTGTCGCGCCGCTCCCGGAAGAACTCCCAGTCCGTGTCTTCCATCAGCTCCCGGTACGTCGCGTAGTGCGCGTCGGTGATCAGGTAGCAGGGGCCCTTCCAGCCGCGAGGGTTGCGCGTCACGTTGGCCCACGGCGAGCAGGAGAGGTCCCGGTCGCCGGTCAGGAACTCCAGGTAGCGCGGTGTCGACAGCACCTTGTGGCGGCGGGCGAGCTCGGAGATGCGCCGGAAGCGCTCGTGCACCTCCTCCTTCGCCAGGTAGATGTCGTTGTCCAACACCTCGTAGGCGTAGCCGGGGGTGATGAGGAAGCCGTGAACCCCCATGCGATCCAGCATGGTGAAGAGCTCCTCGAGCTCCTCGTCGGTGGTGTCCTTGAAGATCGTGGTGTTGGTGCACACGCGATAGCCGCGCTGCACCGCCCGCTCCATCTGCGGGATCACGGTGTCGAAGACCCCTTCCTTGCAGACCGAGCGATCGTGGGTCTCGCGCATCCCGTCCAGGTGCACCTGGATCGTGAGATTCGGGTGCGGCGGCACCTTCTCCATGAAGCGATCCAGCAGGATCGCGTTGGTGCAGAGCTGCACGTGCTTGCCGCGCGCGAAGCAGCCCTGCAGCAGCTCGGGGTAGGGCTTGTAGATCAGCGGCTCGCCGCCGCAGACCGAGACGATCGGAGCGCCGCACTCGTCCACCGATCCGAGGCACTCCTCCAGGCTCATCTTGTCGTAGTACGTGTCCTCGTACTCGACGATGCGCCCGCAGCCCGCGCAAGCCAGGTTGCAGGCGTGGAGCGGCTCGAGCATCAGCACCAGCGGATAGTGCTTCCGTCCGGCGCGCTTCTGGCGCGCGATGTAGCGGAAGAGATCGATCTGGAGTCGCAACGGGAATCGCATCTAGTTTCGCTCCGGTCGGTGTGGGATCAGCTTGAGCACGGCCTGCAGGCCGGCCCTTCTGAGGTCCCGGGACGAGTTGGGCTCGAGGAGCCCGAGGACGAGCGTGCCGTCGAGCAGCGCCATCAGCCCGGACGCCAGCGCCTGCGGATCCTGCCCGGGCGGCAGGAGCTCGAGCAGCGCGTCGTGGATGTCCTGGGTGAACGCGGCCTGCAGCGCCAGCAGGCTCGCGTGCAGCGACTCGCGCAGCTCCGGCGACTCGATCATGAAGCGCAGGAAGGCCTGGATCGTGCTCCGGTGCTCGGTCACGAAGCGCTCGTAGGTGTCGAACATCTCCCCCAGCCTCTTCTCCGGGTCGAGGTGGCTCAGGCTCTCCTGGAGCGCCTCGCGGAAGGGGGAGAGGAGCTGGGCGCAGGCCTCGAGGAAGAGGGTCTGCTTGTCCGTGAAGTGCCAGAAGACGGCGGCGCGACTCACGCCGGCGCGAACGGCCACGCGGTCGATCGTGGTACGCTCGAAACCCTTGGCGACGAAGAGCTCCATCGCGGCCCGCAGGATCCGCTCGCGCGTGAGCGCCTTGCGATGAACGGGCTCGCTGGCGCGGCTCCGCTCCGGATCGCGTTTCATGCCCTGGCCCTCGAGGTGGCGCACGCCCGTGCGGACGCCTGGCGCGTGACGACGATTCGGCCCGAGGCCCTGGCTCCGGTGACGCAGCCGACGCTCGCGCGTGTCCGCACGGGCGTCGGGCCCGCGGCGGCGCGCCGCTGCGTCGAGCGGCTGGCCCGGGTGCCGGTGGAAGGAGCGCTCCTCGGCGGATTCGCCGGCGCGCTGGTGCCGGGGCTCGCCCCGGGGACCGTGGTGGTGGCGGACCCGCTGCTGGACGAGGCCGGGCGGAGCGTCCCGGTCCCGCTCGCCGATGCGCTGGAAGGCGCGGCGCGCCGGGCCGGACTCTCGTACCAGCGCGCGCCCTTCGTGAGCGTCGGACGCGTGCTGGCGACGCCGGCGGAGAAGCGGCGGCTGCACCAGGCCTGCGGCGCGGTCGCGGTGGACATGGAGAGCGCCTCCCTGGCCGCGGCGCTCGCGGCGCGCGGGATCCCGGCGGGCGCGGCGCGCGTGGTGCTGGACCGCGCAGACGACGCGCTCCCCGTCGGCAGGGAAGGCCTGCGAGCCTTCCTGCGACAGCCGCTCGTGCAGCTCGCGGCCGGCGTTCGACTGGCGCTCCAGATGCCGCGTTGCGCTCGCATCTCAGCCCGCCTGCTCGAGGCCTGGCTGTGCGACGCCGCTCGCCAGACGGGTGGCCAGCAGGGCGCCGACGGCCCCCACGAAGGCCAGACCGAGCCAGCCCAGGGCGGGGAGCCCCACCCAGAACGCGAGGCCCGCGTTGAAGAGCACGATCCCGGCCCAGAACGCCGGCGCCGCCAGCATCGGTGCCGGGAGCCGGTAGCGCGGCGCACCGCCGAGCCAGCCGACGCGCTCGAGCGTCATCAGCAGCGCCAGGATCGCGGCCGCCACGAAGCCCCAGCCCAGGAAGTTGCTGAGCGGGACGCCGAAGAAGGCCCCGGGCTCGGCGTAGTGGTAGAGGTCTCCGAGGAACCAGCGCTCGCCCCGGAGCGACACCGGGTCGCAGATCAGATCGATCGCCACCATCAGCAGCGCCCCGAGCGAGAGCGAGGCGGCGCTCGTGCGGATCCGACCCGCGGGATCGGGCGGACGGCCGAGCACGCGCTCCGCCGTCGCCCAGCTCACGAAGGAGAGGAAGACGAAGGAGAGCGAGTCCATGAAGGGGACGTTCGAGATCCAGAGCTCCCGGCCGCGCGTCGCGGCGTCGTGGTAGACGTAGAGTCCGAAGGGAAAGCCGTTGCGCGTGGAGGAGTACTCGCACAGAAACGCGACGGTGTATCCCACGAGGAGCCAGACCAAGGTGCGCCGCAGCCCGATCTCGGCCAGCGCCACCACCAGGAAGGCGGCGAGGAACACGAAGACGTAGGGACGCAGCCAGAGCGTCCCCCCCAGGAGCCCGACGATTTCCAAGACGCCCTCCACGCCCCCCGACCTGGAAGACCGGTCTCGCTGTCCTTCCGCCGGGCGCGAGGATTCCCCATCGACCCGCACTCCACAACGAGAAATCGCTGACCAAAAGCGTCGACTTGGTCAGCGCCCGCGCGGCCATGGGACGGTTTTCGCTTTGATCTTGCGGGTCTTCATGGCTCGTTCAGGTGCGAACGGAGGAGCGGCGTGGTCAGGCTCGAGAGCGACCCGCGGGGCGCTGGCCGCCTCCCCTCGGGCCGTCGGGCGGCGTGATAGCCTGCGCTCGGCCCGGCCGCGGGCCCCATCCTCCAGGGAGCGTCCCGATGCCGCGCATCGCCCTTCAGGCTCGCCGGATCCTCGTCCTGCTCTTCCCGCTGCTCCTCCCGGGCTGCGTCTCGCTCGGCCGGCAGTACGACGGGGTGCCGCTCCCCCTCGAGAAGCTGGCCCAGGTGAAGGTCGGGACCACCACGCGCGGCGACATCCTCTCGCTCTTCGGCCCGCCCTCCTCGGTGCAGCGCCGCGAGCTCGAGGGCGTGGTGTCCTCGCTGGCGGCGCGCTACCAGGGCGACGATCTGACCCTGCGCCTCGATCCCGCCCTCTTCAACGACATCTTCTTCTACGAGTACCGGCGGGTGAACCGCACCGCCGTGCTGCTCGGGCTCTTCAACTACGTGCAGAGCGTGGACCGCTCGGACCGGCTCGCCTTCTTCTTCGATCAGGCGGGGAAGGTCGCGGGCTTCGGGGTGATCCAGGGGACTCAGGGGCTGTGAGGCGCGCGACGGCGCGGCTCGCGACGGCCCTGGCTCTGGCGGTGGCGCTCCCGGGCTGTGTCACGCTCTCGCGCACGGAGGAGGGCGCGTTCCCCGCGCCGGCGGCGCTCCGGACCCTGGCGAAGGGCATGGCGCTCCGCGACGTGCTCGCCGCCTGCGGCCCGCCGATCGAGGCCTGGCGCCAGCCGGAGGGGCTGGCGCTGATCTACCGCGCGCGGCGCTACGACTACGATCGCTTCGGACTCGACCCCTCGCGGGTCCTCGAGCTCGTCCCCGTCTCGAGCCTGGCGGCGAGCGCGCTCTCGAACCTGCGCCTCACCCTCGAGCGAGCGGATCTCGAAGAGGACCGCCTGGTGGTCGTCTTCGATCGCGACGAGCGCGTGAGCGGCTTCGCCTACCGCGGACGCGACGGGAGCCGCGCGCCGTGAGGGTCGTGGCCTGGCTCGCCCTCCTCCTCGGCGCGGGCGCGCTCTCCGGCTGCGCGTTCTCGCGCCTCCACGCCGGCATCCCCTTCGCGGCCTCGGACGTGGCCGCGATCCGGCCGGGGATGGCCAAGGCCACCGTCCTGGAGCGCCTCGGCCCCCCCGACCAGGTGGCGCCGCTCCCCCAGGGCTCCGCCTTCGTCTACTACTTCGCCGCGCAGCGCGCCGCCGAGCTCCGCCTCACCTTCTTCCCCGCCGCCTTCGACTACGACCGCGAGCACAATCTCGAGGACACGCTGATGGTGCTCTTCGATCGAAACGGCCTCGTGTCGGGCGTCGGCAGCGAGGAGGAGACCGGTCGCTGAGCGCCGCGCCCCCGGGCCCCGCGCTGCTCCAGCCCGGCGGCTCTCCCTGTGGCATCCTCGGCTCCCGGAAGACGGGAGGAGCGCGCCATGGGCATGGTCGAGGACGTGAGCGCCCGGATGACGGCGGCCATGAAGGCCAAGGACGCTCCGCGCACCGCGGCGCTCCGCAACATCCGCGCCGCCTTCCTGGTGGAGATGAAGAAGGACGGCTCCACCACCCTCTCCGACGAGGCCTGCGTCGCCGCGCTGCGTCGGCTGGAGAAGCAGCGCCGCGAGAGCATCGAGGCCTACGAGGCCGCGAAGCGCCCCGACCGAGCCGCCGAGGAGCGCGCCGAGCTCGGCGTGATCGAGGAGTTCCTGCCGAAGCTCGCCGACTCCACGCGCACCCGCGCCTGGGTGCAGGAGGCCATCGCCGGCACCGGCGCCAGCAAGCCGGGCGATCTCGGCCGCGTGATGGGCGCCCTCATGAAGTCCCACAAGGGCGAGGTGGACGGGAACCTGGCGCGGCAGATCGCGGTGGAGCTGCTCGGGAGCTGAGCATCGATGGGATTCCAGAGGATCCTCGTCGCCGTGGATTCGAGCCCGGTGGCGGCCCGCGCGGCCGACGTCGGGGCGGAGCTCGCGCGCGCGCTCGGAGCCGAGCTCGCCTTCCTCCACGCGATCGACCCCGCCCTCGGCATCGCGCCGAAGGGGGGTGCGTCGGCCTCGGAGCTGATCGCCTTTGCCGAGGAGGAGGGACGGCGGCTGCTCGCCGGATTCCGTCAGCGCGCGGCGTTCCAGCCGCCCCCGCTGGAGTTCGTCCCCGTCGGGAGGCCGGCGGCGGAGGTCGTGAAGGCGGCGCAGGAGTGGCCGGCGAGCCTGATCGTCATCGGGAGCCACGGGCGCGGCGGGGTGACACGCGCCGTGCTGGGCAGCGTCGCAGACGCGGTGCTGCGTCATGCCCCCTGCCCCGTCGTCGTGGTCCGAGCCGGGGAGTGACGGCCGATCCGGGCCCGCTGGAAGCCGCCCCCTGGTCGGAGGCGGCGGCCCGGCTCGGTGTCGACGTGGAGCGGGGCCTCGACCCCGCCGAGGCCGCCCGGCGCCTCGAACGGCTCGGCCCCAACGAGACGCCCGAGCGGGCGACACCGGGCTACGTCCGTCTGCTCCGGCGCTTCGTCGGGCCGACGCCCGTCATGCTCGAGCTCACCGTCGTCCTCGCCCTCTTTCTCCACAACCTCCTCGATGCCGCCATCATCGGGCTCCTGCTCCTGGTGAACGCGGTGCTCGGCTTCCTGCAGGAGGACCGTGCCTCCCGGGCGGTGGAGGCCTTGAAGGAGCGGCTCCGCGTGCGGTCTCGGGTCCTGCGCTCCGGGACCTGGTCCCTCGTCGCGGCGAGGGAGCTGGTGCCCGGCGACGTCCTGCGGCTGCGAGCCGGGGACTTCGTGCCCGCCGACCTGAAGGTCGTCTCCGGCGCCGTGGAGGCGGACGAGTCGGCGCTCACCGGCGAGTCGGCCGCCGTGTCCAGGACGCGCGACGCCGTCCTGCGCTCGGGCTCCGTCCTGAAGCATGGCGAGGCGGAGGCCCTGGTCATCGCGACGGGTCCCCGCACGAGCTTCGGCCGCACGGTGCAGCTCGTCGAGATCGCGCGACCGAGGCTCCACGCGGAGCGCGTGATCGCTCGGGTGGTCGCGTTCCTGCTCGCCATGGTTGGCGGTCTCCTCGCGGTCGCCGCCGTCGTGGCCTCCGTGCGGGGCATGCCGTTGGTGCAGCTCCTCCCGCTCCTGCTGCTCCTCCTCGTCTCCGCGATCCCGGTGGCGCTGCCCGCGATGTTCACGGTCACCATGGCCCTCGGTGCCACCGAGCTCGCGAGGCGGGGCGCGCTCGTGACCCGGCTGAATGCCACCGAGGACGCCGCGGAGACCGACGTCCTCTGCATCGACAAGACCGGGACCCTCACGGCCAACGAGCTCGAGATCGCGACGCTCGACCCGATCGCTCCCTACACCGCGGACGACGTGCTGCGCTACGGCGCCCTCGCATCCGAGGAGGCGAATCGCGACCCGATCGACCTCGCCTTCCTGCGCGCCGCGCGCCAGCGAGGGCTGCTCGATCCGGCGTACCGGCCGCTCTCCTTCACCCCCTTCGATCCGGCGACCCGCCGCACCGAGGCGCGGCTCCGCCACGGCACGGACGAGCTCTCCGCGATGAAGGGCGCCACCGCGGCGGTTGCCGCGACGGCCGCCGGCGCCGGAGCGCGCGACCTCGACGCGGCGGCGGCCTCCGTCGCGGCCCAGGGCTACCGGGTGATCGGAGTGGCGAGGACGGAGGGGGACGCCTGGCGGGCGGTCGGAGTGGCCGGGCTCTCCGACCGGCCGCGTCCCGAGGCGAAGCCGCTCGTCGCAGAGCTCCGCAGGCTCGGGATCGACGTCAAGATGCTGACGGGCGACGCGCTCCCCGTGGCGAGACAGGTCGCCGAGGCGGTCGGTCTGGTGGGAAGGCTCGAGTCCGCGGCGAGCTGGAAGCAGCACGCCTCCCTCGTCGGCGCGACGGGGCTGGACGCGAGCGAGGCCATCGTCGGTCTGGCGGAGGTCTACCCGGAGGACAAGTACGAGATCGTGCGCCGGCTGCAGAGTCGGGGACACCTGGTGGCGATGACGGGCGACGGCGTGAACGACGCCCCCGCGCTGCGTCAGGCCGAGGTCGGGATCGCCGTCAGCAACGCGACGGACGCCGCGAAGGCCGCCGCCAGCGTCGTCCTGACCGTGGAGGGCCTGGCGGCGATTCCCGAGCTCGTGCGGACGGGCCGGAGCGTGCACCAGCGGATCCGGACCTGGATCCTGAACAAGCTCGTGAAGACGTTCCAGACCGTGGTCTTCGTGGTGGTCGCGTTCCTCGTCACCGGACGCTTCGTGGTGTCGACCATGGGAATGGTCCTCCTCCTCTTCCTCGTCGACTTCGTGACGCTGTCCCTGGCGACCGATCGGGCGCGGCCACGCGCCGCGCCGGAGAAGTGGGACGTCGCGCATCTCACGCGGCTCGGGGTCGCGCTCGGATCGCTCTGCGTCCTCGAGTCGCTCGGCACGCTCCGGGTGGTGGAGGCCCTGGTCCCCGGCTCCACCCGGGGCGAGCTCCTCCCGACCGTCGGCTTCGCCATCCTCTTCTACTTCGGCATCAGCATGGTCTTCGTGGTTCGCGAGCGCGACTGGCTCTGGCGCTCGCGGCCGAGCCGGGTGCTC
>Ga0316628_100001147_pt1 | contig 18369 bp, 3 predicted proteins | sample OWC_Aug_M2_C1_D5_FD_207648 | JGI IMG/M metagenome (GOLD analysis project Ga0316628, IMG submission 207648) | Wetland soil microbial communities from Old Woman Creek delta, Ohio, United States - OWC_Aug_M2_C1_D5_C | ecosystem: Environmental > Terrestrial > Soil > Wetlands | place: USA: Ohio... | reverse complement strand
CTATCTCGTACCTTGCCCAGGCTCTCAACGTCCGCGCGCGCTCGCTTTCCATGCCGGCTTCTGCAAAAGTCTGCAAACTCTTGGTGAAGCAAGCCACAACATCTACAGCCTCTTCTCCAACCGTAACGGATTCGGGCGATCCTTCGGCGGCCAGTACTAGGCCTAACGCGCGCCATGCTCCGCCGATGAACTCTTGCAGCCCGGACTCGCGACTCAACTCAAGCGCCCGTTGGGCAGCAGCCAGTGCCTCCTCCAATTTGCCCTGGCCCAAACAAGCCTGTGTCAGGAGGTAATAGGTTTCCGGCAGCAATCCCAGGCCGGCGGACTCGGCGGCCTCAATCACCTGGCGCAGGTCGGCCTCGGCGGACAGGTACTCTCCCAACCCGATACGCGCCTCGCCCAGGTTGTTCAGCACGATGATCTCGCCGTAACGGTGACCGATCTCGCGGGCGGCGGATAGCGCATCTTGCAAGAGCGCGACAGCCGTTGGATAATCCTCGCGCGATGAAGCAGTGGTGCCCAGGTTGTTCAACATGTTCCCCACCCGCATCCGGTCACCCAATGCCTGGAACGAGGCCAGTGCCCGCTCAAAGTAACTTGTCGCTTGCTCATAATGCTCCAACTGCTTGTGCACCCAACCGAGCAGGTCCAAACTCCTGGCCATCATGTACTGGTCGTTCAGCTCGGCGGCGAGCAACCTGGCTCGCTCGCCCATTGCTGATGCCTCCTCTGCCTTCTCCTGGTCGGACAGGAGCCAACCTTTGTGGCACAGCGCCTCGGCCAGGGTTTCCTGGGCCGGCGTGCCAGCCGCCTGGGCGATCTCGATGGTGCGCTCGACGCTCTCTAGTGCACCCTGAAAGTTCCCTTGTACTTGTTGCACTTCGGAAATCCCCTTCCAGGCCTGCGCTTGGGCCACACGATCTCCCGCGATCTCTGCGTTTGCGAGCATCGCCGTGTAGGCCTGGGCAGCCTCTTCAAGACGGGCCTGCTGCCACAACATCAACCCCAGCCCGCGATACCACTCGACCCGCTGCACTGTATGCGCCTCCATCTTCTCACCTCGCACGGCCGGCAAGGCCGCCAACGCTTTCTGGTAGTAGTCAATCGCCAGGCGCGGCGCGTAGGTGGCCTGCGCCTGTTTGCCAGCCCGACCATACCATTCAGCCGCTTTGACATTCTCCTCCGCCCGCTCATAATGTTCTCCGATTAATCCCGCCTGTACAGCCGATCGCTCCGCGCTGCGCTCGATGAGCCAATCGGCCACCTGAGCGTGATAAGCTCGGCGCAATTGCTTCAGCACACTTTCATACGTGACGTCATACAAAATCGAGTGTTTGAAAATGTACTCCTGCTCGCCGGCAAAGGCGGAAGGCTGGCGCTCGAAAACCAACTCGCGCCCGTTCAAGGCTTGGAGTGCCTGGCATAGAGCATCCGAGGGCTGCCGGTCTGGCGTGTCCTGCTCTGGGCTGAGCCTTCGCACCGCGCCATCCCAGAACAGCCGCCCCACGACCGAAGCGCGCTGCAACGTCTGGCGCTCGGGTGTGGGCAGCCCGTCGAGGCGGGCTTGCAGCACTCCGACCAGGGTGGGCGGCACCTGAACCCGATCCAATCGCTTTGGCTCCACTTGCCAACAATCTTGCCCCTTTACGATAACACCGTCTTCGATGAGCATTTTGACCAGTTCTTCGATGTAAAAGGGATTGCCTTCCGCTCGGTCCACGATCAGATCGCTCAAGTCTGATGGGAGCTGCTCCACCTCTCGCAATATTTCTTCGACAAGATGGCGGCCATTCTCTCTGGAGAGTGGGCGCAGTTCCAGTCGAACGTGATGCGTCGGGTCGCCTTCCCACGACCGTCGCCGTTCAAAGAATTCAGGCCGGGTCAGGGCCACCACCAGCAAAGGCACGTGCTGGCACTCGGACGCCAATCGCTCGATCAAATCCAGCGAGCCGTCGTCGGCCCAATGTACATCTTCCAAAAAGAGCACCGCAGGTCCCCCCACAGTCTCCCCCGCCTGTGGGAGGGCCGTCACGGCCGCCAGGAACTGGGCAAAATAGTGGGAGGCGCGGTCGTGGATCTGCTGTGCGTCATTCACGATGCCTTTGATATAAGGGCTATCGGAAAAATCAAAGCCGATCAGGTAGCCAATGAAATGTGCCCATACGCGCGCTTCCGAACTCGCCGCGCCCACCAGGTTCACGATGCCTTGCTCCAGCTTTTCCCGCGCCACGGCGGCGCAGTCGCTATTCTTGATCTCGAACTGGAAGGCCAGAAGGTCCCGGATCAAAAAGTACGGCAGGTTGCTCGTCCGCTGATCCGCCCGCGCTTTGAATAGCGATATATCGTATGGCGAAAGTGCGAGCCGGTTGTTGAATTCATAGAGCAGGCGCGATTTGCCCACGCCCGCCTCGCCGACGAGGGTGACTCGGCGCATCTCGCGCTTTTCGATCACCGTGTTCAGCGTCTTGTCCAATTGCTCTAGCTCGGCGTCCCGTCCGATGGTGCGCGTCTCGATGCCTTCCACACCGCGAGTGGGCACGCGAAAGGCCCTCGACTTGACCCCCAGCACCACATACACCTGAACCGGTTCCGTTTTGCCTTTGACGGTGATGGGATCCAATACCTGCACGTCAAAGAGGCCCCGCACGTGCCGATACGTGTCGTGCGAGACGAGGATGCCTCCCACGGGCGCGGCGTGCTCCAACCGGCTGGCCAGATTGACCGCGTCACCCATGGCCGTGTACTCGGACGTCGTTCCCACCTGGCCCAGCAGCACCGGGCCGGTGTTGACGCCGATGCGCATCCGTAGAGGCGGGATGCCCTCAATGCAGCCCACGAACGCGCGCAGCTCGGCCTGCATGTCCAGTGCGGCCCGGATCGCCTGTTCGGCGTCATCTTCGTGCGCGATGGGCGCACCGAACAGTGCCATTACCGCGTCGCCGATGTGCTTGTCAATCATGCCGCCGTGCGCCGTGATCGCCGAGTCCAACCGGGACCAGAGCGCGTTCATGGTATTCGTCACATCTTCGGCGTCCATCGTCTCCGACATGGCGGTGAACCCGGACACATCGGCAAACAACACAGTGACTTGTTTGCGCTGCGGAGAAGTTTCAGTCGTCTGGCCGGCCTGGCTCAATGCATTCAGTTTTTCGCGCGCGGCCGCGATCAGCGGAGCCACGACGGCCTCGCCCAGGATGGCGCGTTGGGCTTCTAGCGCGGCGATCGCTTGCTCAAGTTGTTCTCGTTCGGTCATGCTTCAACTCCGATTCGGATGACAGGGAAATGGCCTCCGGGAATGGGCCGGAGGCCACATGTGGCCGAGCGCAGTCAGTTCGTATTGCGCAACACCAGCGGCAGATAGACTTGCCATCCAGAGATAGGGACATCTCGCGGCGGCTCGCTGGTCACAGGGATGATCGGAATGATCCCAGTCCAGTGTCTGCCCATCGGGCTTGCGGGAGATAACCGTCCGGCGTTCACTGCGATCACGCTCGTCGCAAAGGTCAATTGATAATCAGCCGCTACGTAGCCATAAACCTCAATCTGATACATGCCGCTCACTGGCGCGGTGAAGGACACTTGTTCCACAGCCAAGCCGTCCTGTTCGCTGCTCCAGGGCTGATGGCCAGCCTCCCAATCGGGTCTCCAGACGAATAGATCCGGATCACCCGAAACCGGGGTCAGCGTGACCGTCAACGCCTCGCCCAGTGCCAGGCGCTTCCGGTACACTCGCACCTGGTTGTGATCCACATGCTCGATGGAAGGCAGATAGTTGACAAACTCCTGAGCCGGATAGCGCGAGATGTTGCCCGAGCCGTCCCTGGCCCAAGCCTGGATATAGTGGAGGCCGCCCACCGGAGTCAACGTCCAGGCACGGTTGATGTGATTGAGTGCATAGTCCAACCAGTCGCTATCCCGGACGGGGACCCACAGGCGTGCGCCCTGGACATATTCCAACTCGATATAGCGCACGTCGGCCACGCCAGAGCCGCCCGGATCAGGCAAGTCAGTCGCCATTGCAGAGAGGAGCACCTGCGGCGCCGACACAAACTGTCCCGCACTTCCATTGATCGTTACGCTGTCCACGCGCGGCGGCTGCGTGTCGCTCCCTGGCGACGCCACCGCCACGGTGCGCGTGACCGTGTTGTTGATGCGAGAGGCTTCGACCACGGTCTGGCCTGGGTCAATCACGGCGGTGACGGTGAAGAGACCGGGCGCGGTCGGCGTGTAATACACACGTCCGGTGCTGACTTGCCCATTCACCGGCATCAGCGCGATGACGGCGTCCGGGCTGAGAGTCACGCCGTTGACAGCAAAGCGCACAGGCAGGTTAACCAGCGTCACCGTGCCGCTCACGCGATGGACGACTAGACCCAGGCTCACTGGCTCGTCTGCCAGCGGCGAGACCGGGTCAATCCACAACTCGTTGCTCTGAGCGTACAAGTCTTGGTTTTGCTGCGCAGAAGGCAGAACCGTAAAGGCATTCGCCAGATGTTCCGCTGTGCCGCCTGCGTAATAGACAGTCAGGTTGTACGTTCCGGGAGCCTGCCCTGCAGGCAGCGTGGCCACCAGGTAGCTGCCATTGATGACTCGGGGGTTCTGCAATTCCATCATCCCGACGGTCAACGAGACCACGTTGGCAAAGTTGAACCCATAAATGTAGAGCTCCGTGGGCGCGTCGTTGTATCCCTGGCTCGGCGCGACGCGGCGGGTGGCCGAGGGGAGCACGGTGAACGCGTCCGTCAGGCGACTGTTCCCGCCGCCGGGGTTGGTCACTTGTGCACAGTAGCTTCCAGGGACTAGATTGGGTGGGACAGTGGCAGTTAGTTTCTGGTCGCTCAACCAGGTGACGTCCAACATCTGCACGCAGTTGGCAGCGCAAACACTGTCTTGATAGAGGCACATTTCCGCCAGTGTGGGAAAGAGGAACTGCGTGCCCGTCAGGACGACGGGGATGCCCTGGTCGTTAAGGCCGACAGTCGGCGCGATGGACGTGAGTATCGGTTGACTTCCGGCAGGGGGCACACCTTCCGCCCGGACTGTCAACTCGTAGGTGGTTTTGCTGGTGTCCGGGTTTTCTCTCACGTTGTGCAGCTTGAGGTAATAGGTTCCGGCCGCCGGAGCCACGAATTGCAAGCGCGTAGTTGTGCCGAATGGCGGGACAAAGTTGCACGAATCCGCGACCTCCAGGCTAGGCTCGGCGTCCTCGCCAGTGCCGGCAGCGGTGACGGTGTACGTCATTCCCTGGGTTGCCGCAAAGCGCACATAATCCACATCGTTGATCGGCGCAAAGCTGCGCACCTGCGGTGTGCCATCGGTGGCGATGATTGGGACACTTGCGCTGCATGTGTCGTCCGACTCGTAGGCGTCCGCGCTAGCCTGATCCACGCACAGATGGATCGCACGCATGTTGTTGGTCTCGTCGGTTTCCGTGATGCCTTGCCGGGGATCGGCCCAGGCGTAGACGGTATGCTGGCAGCCGGTCGTGGCGAATATGTACCCCGCAAACTCTACCAGGTCTTCTGTCCCTGGCGGCCTGGTAACAAATAGTGGGAGCGTCTGGATCTCTGGGGTGGTCGAGGTCGGCGGCTGGTCGGCCGGGTCAATGTATAGGTTCACCCGCCAACCGGGCGCATCGCCGGGGCCGTCGTTGCGGATATGAATACTGAAAGAAACCGGCTGGCTGACTTGAGGTCGGGTCGGGGTCATGGAGAATTGGCTTAGCACCAGGTCCGGCAGTGGTACAGCGGGCAATTGCGGGCCGACCGGCGCGCTAGCCAGGCTGACGTGGGCTGAACTCAAGGCAAGGCCGGCCCACACAAAAAAGAACCCGAACAAGAGAATGGCGAGAACTAGAATCTTTTTCATTGTTTCCTCCTGGTATTGATGTCAAAGTATCTGGAAGGTGCGGCACACAGTCGTTACTCCTTCACCACTACCGGCAAATACACTTGCCACCCCGTGCGCACCTCTATGGTTAACGGTCTCGCTTCCAAGTGATGGATGTCTTCGGCATACACCACAACTCGATACAAGCCCATCTCGTCAAAGCCAGTGTAGGCGGCCCCATACTCATCGTTGCCGAGGTTCGCCAACACGATGGAGGGTAAAGTCTCTTTCACAATCTCTTCGCCCGCCGCTGGCGGCTGGTACGACGGCGCATAGATCACCGCCCACACCAAGCGTACACCATTGGTCTCATCATCCAGAACCTTCGCCCGGATGTCGCCCCGCCCGCGTGATATGACGCTTGGGCCAATGGCCTGCGCAATATAAGGCGGCCAGCCTTCGTCCGCCAAGGTCCCGGCATAATTGAACCCGCGTGTTTGCGCTACCCCACCTTCATTGGCTTCATTCGGAGTCCCATCTCCGTCGTCGTCCAGCCACGGCGTCTGATCATACCCCGCCGCCTGAACGGCCCACGTCGCTTCTTGGAATCCGCCGTACAGACTCGCGTCCTGGCCCAGCGCTGCTATCAAGGCATCCGAAAATCGCGCCCCCCGATCCGACGACCAGGCAAGTTTATCCGCGCCTGTTGAGGTCATGACGACCCGGCCAGGCTTGCTCAACCTGGGCGAGAGACCGACAAAACTGCCCGAATGGCAAGCTTCGATAATAATGTTCACCTTTAGATTGGGCCGCGCGGCTTCCAATAGAGTTAGCCAACCATCCAACTGATCGGGCGTGACCCACTCGTTAAAAAGCTTGTCCAGGTAGATACGCCCCTGGATGCCATGATCCACCAGATAAAGCGTCAAGGGCCGGTTTGCATCCACTTTATCCAGCACCCATTGAGTGAGGGCAGCCTGCAAGTGATCGGCGGTCGCCGAGGCGTCCCAACCGGGCAGGGTTGAGTCGGTCGCCAGATAATAAATGCGGTCGGCAGTATAGTCGTGCGATTGAAAGAGCCGATAGACACTATTGGCGACGTTGTGAATGTTGGATTGGAGCGCGTCGTTTTCGCGGAGTCGTCCCGCGACCAGGATCAACGCGCCGGGCAGCGACGCCCCGCCCGAAGCGCGGACGGAAAGGTGATAGGTGACTTGCACGCCATAGACCAGAGAGGAGTGATTGCGCAATTTGAGATAGAGCGGGCCGCTGGCCGACGCATTGAATTGGAGCCGGACTTCCGGGCTAAAGGTCGGGTCTTGAGTCGTGGGCAGGCCGCCGCACTGGTCGTAGACGGATAACTCGACATCGGCGGGCGAAGCGTCCGGCACTTGGGCGGAAATGAGATAGGTCGTGCCAGAGACGGCATTGAGAGTGACCCAGTCCTGGTCAGCTTGTTGGTGGAAAGTGTGGATTTGCGTGCTGCCATCGGGAGAGATGGGCCTGGCCTGGGTGCACGTGTCATCCGGCTCGTAGACGTCTCCGCCAGAAGATTGGTCGTTGATGGCGATGGTATGTGCATCGCTGACGGCATTCCCTGCGTTCTGCGCAGTGACGGCGATCGCCTTGGCGCCAACCGTGGCCCAACTATAGCTGACGGTTGCGGCGCCCTGGCCGCTGTTCGGCGCGGGCGACCAGGTATAGGTGATCGGCCGGGAGGCTGCGGGCGGGCTGACGTTCGCTGTGAAAGTGTAAGCCGTGTTAACCGTGCCCTCTGTTGGGCCACCGATTGTCACGCTGTCCAGCAGGGTCACGCCCGGAGCTGGAACGATGGTCACAAGCGTTGATGCTGTGACGCTGGACATGGCATTCATCGCCGTGACGCTCGCCGTGTAGACGCCAGTCCCCGCGAAAGTATGGATGACGTTCGCGCCGGCAACAGTTGGACTGCCATCACCCAAATCCCAGATGTAAGCAATGTTGCTGCCGCCTGTCACGCTGGCAGTAAAATAGGTCACGTTGCCCAGGACCGTCGGACTGCTATTTGCAGCCGTCAGGCCAGTAATGGGTGTCTCGCCGCCTGCCGTTGACGATTTGAAAACGCCGCCGCCCTGCGTGCCCGCGTACAACACATTCGTGTTCGTCGGGTCAATAACCAAAGCCTGGATATAGGTATTGATCAGGCCGGCGTTGACGGCGCTCCAACTGGCTCCGCCGTTGGCACTTTGATAGACGCCGCCTTCCCAGGTCCCTGCGTATATCACGCTCGTGTTCGTCGGGTCAATCGCCAGCACCCGGACAAGGCTGTGGGCCAAGCCCGCGTTGACAGCAGACCAGGTGGCACCGCCATCAGTGCTCTTGAATACCCCGCTTCCCTCGGTTCCGGCGTACACCACATTCGGATTCGTTGGATCCACAGTCAGGGCATTGACCTGAGTGTGAGTCATCACTTCGGTCCAGGTTACGCCATCGTCAGCACTCTTATAGACTCCGCCGCCGACGCTGGAATAATCTTGGGCTCCCGCGTAGACCACTTGAGGCGGCGGCCCTCCAGTGGAGCCAACCGCCAGTGCGAGCGCCGTGACGCCGGGCAGCACATTGCTCCAGGCGGAGCCTCCCGTCGTCGTCTTGTAGACTCCCCAACCATCCTGTATTCCCACATAGACGGTAGAGGTATGTGTCGGGTCAATCGCAATGGCGCGGTGAGTAGATGCGCCAATACTGGGCAACTCGACCCAAGTCATCCCGCCGTTAATAGTTTTGAGCACCTCGTAACCGAATTGTCCGGCGTACACAACGTCTGCATTGGTCGGGTCAATGGCCAGCGAGTATGCCGCGAAGCCGAAATGCACTTGGTTCCAGTTTGCGCCGCTCTCCGTCGTCTTGTAAATGCGACTGCCATCCCCGGCGTACAGGATATTGGGACTCGTCGGGGCAATGGCCAGGGCCTTGACGTCAACTGTACCCAGCCCTGAAGCCGCCCAATAGAGCGTCCCGGTCGTTGGCAACGCCGCATTGATGGTAATAGGATGGCTATTGGCAGCGGCGCCTCCCACATTTTGCGCGGTGACCGTGATTGCCTTGACGCCTGTCGTCGCCCAGGTGTAACTGACAGAGGATGTGCCTTGACCACTGTTGGGTGCGGGCGACCAGGTGTACGTGATGGGCGTTGTGGCCGTGACGGGTACAACATTGGCGGCGAAACTGCAGGCAGTGTTCACAGTTGCCTGCGTCGGGCCGCTGATCGTTACGCCCGTGATCGGCGCCAAAGTGGTAGAAGACGATTTAAAGACGCCTCCGCCCTCAGTCCCTGCATACAGCACCGTCGTATTCGTCGGGTCAATCGCCAGCGACCGGATATAGGTGTTGGTCAGGCCCACGTTGACAGCGCTCCAACTCGCCCCGCCGTCGGCACTTTGGTAGACGCCGCCTTCCCACGTTCCCGCATACACGGTGTTCGTGTTCGTCGGGTCAATTGCCAGGACGCGGACGAGAAGGTGATTCAAGCCTGTGTTGACGGGCGTCCAGGTCACGCCGCCGTCGCTGCTCTTGTACACGCCATTGCCTTCCGTCCCGGCGTAGACCACGAGCGAGTTGGCGGGATCAACGGCGACCGCATTGACTTGTGTGTGCGTCATTACCTTTGTCCAGGTCACGCCGTCGTCAATGCTGCGATAGACCCCACCGCTGGTGCTATAGTAGTCTTTGGTCCCGACATAGATTGCCTTGAGCAGCACGCTCCCGCTGGCTGAGCCGATCGCCAATGAAGTGACATCAACTCCAGAGAGCATACTGGTCCATGCCGACCCTCCGGTGGTTGTCCTGTAAACTCCCCATCCGGCTTCGACACCCAGATACACGACATTGGTGCTCGTCGGGTCAAACGCAATTGCTCGATGCGTTGCGGCGCCCGCGCTGCCGATTTCAACCCAGCTTGTTCCGCCGTTGATGGTCTTGAGAACTTCGTAACCGTATTTGCAGGCGTAGACGATGTCGGCGTTGGTCGGGTCAATGGCAAAGCAATAGGCCGCAAAGCCGAAATACACCTGATCCCAATTCGCCCCACTGTTGGTGGACTTGTAGATGTAGTTGCCATCCCCGGCGTACAGGATGTTGGGGCTGCTCGGGGCAACGGCCAGCGCAACGATGTCCGACGTGCCCAGTCCTGAGGCCGTCCATTGCAGTGATCCATCTGCTAGGGGAGTTTGAGAAACGGTCCGGCTTGGAGCGGATATGACCGCCGCCGCAACCGATAGCCCGGTCAATAGCGCCGAGAGCGCCAAGGCCACGATCACGAGTGAATCAGCGAGTTTGTGAGTCGTTAGCATGAGCCACCTCTAGTTTCAGCACCACCGGCAGATACACCTTCCATCCCGTCCGCACCAACACGGCTCTGGGCCTCCCCTGTGCATTGTCTGTGTCCACAGCATAGAGCACGATCCGATACTGGCCGATTTCGTTAAAGCCATCGTAGAGCACTGTATAAACTTTATCCTTGTCCGGGTCCTCCAATTTCAGCCTCGTCAAATTCTCTTGCACGATTTCTTCGCCGGTAGGCGACGGCAGCTGGTAAGATGGTTTGTATATCACTGCCCACACGTCCAGCACGCCGTGGTCGTCTTCCACCCTGGCGCGGATCGTGCCTTGACCGTTTTTGACGTTCACCACCTCGGCCCACACGATGTACGGCGGCCACTTTTCCTCCGGGAATGTGCCTGCGTAAGCAAACCCGCGGCGTGCTGCTTCCAGCCCATCTTCAGCCTCGTTGGGCTGACTATCTCCATCATCGTCCAGCCACGGTGTTTGATCCGGGTGTGCCACTTGAATGACGGACTGGCCTTCCTCAAAGCCACCGTATAGGCTCGCGCCGCGCTCCAATGCGCTGATGGATGCATCCGAAAAGATGGCGCCATGTTCTGTAGCATACGCTACTGTGTCGGAGCCGGCCGACGCCATCACCACTCGACCCGGCTTGCTAACGCTTTTCGGTAGGTCAATAAAGCTCCCCGAATGGCACGCATCCACCATCACGTTCACTCTGACGCCAGGCGCAGCCTGCTCCAACTGATTCAACCAACTGTTCAATTCGTCCGGCGCAACCGTTTCTGTGCGGCCATTCAGATACAAGGCATCGTATCCACCATGATCCATCAGGTAGACAGTCAACGCGCGATCTGGGCCGACCTTGTCTGCTGCCCATTCGGAAATGGCTTGCTGCAGATTCGAGCTATTGGCCTGTCCCCATACCTCAGAATTGCCATCACTGTCTACGTCCTGGTCGTCGTTCGCCAGGTAACGGATGCGCTCCTTGGGATAGCCATGCGCGCGGAAGAGTCGGTAGACGTTATTCGTGACGTTATAGATGTTGCTCTGCAGCAAGTCGTTAAAGCGTAGACGCCCGGCCACCAGCACCAGCACGCCCGGAGTAGGTGTGCTGCTCAGAGAGCGAACGGAGAGTTCGTAAGAGACATTCGGGCCACCCTCGTCCAGGTTGTTGTTGTTCAAGCGGAGATAGTAGACGCCGTCGGCCGGCGCTTTGAATTGCAGGCGGACATCCGGCGTGAAGGAATAGTTCTGGCCGTCGGTGCGGTGGTCGCAAGTGTCGTAAACCTCCAACACTACGTCCGCCAGAGAATCGGCCGGCGTTCTGGCTTCGATGAGATACGTGGTGCCGGAAATGCCCTGGAACGAGACCCAATCCACATCGCCAGCAACATGGAAGGTGTGAGCCTGCACAGAGCCGTCGGTGATGACAGATCTAGCCTGGGTGCAGGTGTTGTCCGGCTCGTTGGTGTCGCCCGCTGATGTTGGCGGGGCGCTGATGACGACGGCATGCGTATCGGTGACGACACCGCCGCAGTTCTCCGCTGTCAAGGTGAGAGTGTAAACGCCCGGCGTGGCCCACTGATAGACTGCGCCGGCTGTTCCCTGGCCATTGACCGGCGCAGGCGACCAAGTGTATATGACCGGTGTTGTCGCGTCGGACGGAGTGATGATGCTGGTGAAGGTGTAGAGTGTGCCAGTGTAGCCGCTGGTGGCGCCGAGGATGTCCACCCGGCTCAACGGGTGTGAGCAGCCGGGTGGCGCACCAATCGTCATGGTGTGAGTTTCCGTGACCGCGTTCGCGACGTTGGTGGCCGTGACGGTGATGGCTTGTGCGCCACCCGCGCTCCACGCAAAAGCAAGCGTGTCGCTCAGGCCGCTGGCGTGCGTTACCGGCGATTGCCCCGTCGCTTGCCAAATATAAGTGACGGGCGTCGTAGCCATGATCGGATTGACTGTAGCAGTGAAGGTATAGGGGGTGGTCGTCGTGCCCGTCAACGGACCCTGAATGGACACCCCCTCCAACGGAACGAACAGAACCCGCGAGGCGGCCGCTGCGCCATCATCAAGTCCATTCGCCGTTGCATCCCCGTTATCATCCAACCATGGATCCTGATTCAGACTCGCTGCTTGTAGTGCGGCTCGACCGGCATGAAAGCTGGCCCATAAGCTTTGTCCCTGGCCAAAGGCCGGGAAGAATGCATCCGAGAAATAAACACCCTGGGCCGAAGCGTAGGCTACCAGCGCGGCGCTGGTGGAGGCAATCACCACCCGCCCTGGCTTGGAAATCTCAAAGGCCCCATCAATGAAACTCCCGGCATGGGCCGCTTCTATGATGACATTAACCTTCACCCCGGGCACAGCCGTCTCTAGTTGGTTTAACCATCCATCCAGTTCATCGGGGGTGATCGTATCGCTACTGCCATCAGCCATAAAGTAATCTACGCCGCCATGGTCCATTAGATACAGGTAGAAGGGGATGCTGCTACTCGTCAGGCTGGCCGCCCAATTGGTGATGGCCGCTTCCACATTCGACGACGCGGAGGTGGTGTACACATCGCTCGCACCATCCCCGTCGGCATCCGTGCGTGCGTCACTGATCGTGCTTAGGTAACGGAGGTGAGTTTTAGGAATGCCTCCACTCAAGAATGTGCGATAGGCCAGGTTTGCGGCATAGAGAATGTTGCTCTGCAAATCATAGGCATTGTTGTGCCCCGCCACAATGACGACTATGCCGCCCGAACTGGTCGGCGTAATATTGACCGCTATTGCCTTTGCATCGGTGACGGCAACCCCATTCGTCGCAGTGACCGTAATGATCTTGAGACCGGCCGTCTCTGCCGGCCAAGTGAAGGTTACCAGGTCCGTATAGCTCAGGCTGTTTGTATGTATCACGGGTGACAGGCCGGTAGCCTGCCAGATATATGTGATCGGCGTCGTCGCCGTAACCGGGTTGACGGCGGCAGTAAAGGCGTAAGCCGTGTTGCCGATGCCCGTCGTCGGGCCGGCGAGGGCCACACTCACAAGCGGCGTCGGCACAGTTTGCACCAGCTTGGGCAGAGCTTGGTTGCCAGCCTGATCTTGGGCATAAATTACGACCTGATAGGTCCCTGACTCGCTAAAGGCGTTATAGTGCGTCGTGTACAGCCCATCTTGATTTGGATCGGGCGAAAGCTCGATCAGCGGCACGACAAGGTTCAACGTGGTGATGGTCGGCTCATGGAAGGAAGGAGCGTACACCGCCGCCCATACAATTTTCGTCGGCTCGTCGCCTGGCTGTACAATCGCCTGGACAGTTCCAATTCCATTTGTCACGGTCACTACCGCCATTGTGATCTGGGGCAACATGCCTCCAAAGTAGCTGGCGATGTATCGGCTGGAGGCCAGGGCGCCATCGGCGAGGTTATACAGTCCATCGCCATTGTCATCCAGCCAGGGTGTCTGGCTGAAGGGCGTCGCTTCCAGCGCGGCCTTGCCCTGGTCGAAGTTTTCCTTAAGGCTTTTGCTGGTCACCACCGCCGAGAAAAAGGCGTCGGAAAAGTAAGCGCCCTGAGCTGAAGCGTAGGCGTTGTTGGTCCGGCCCGTCGAGGCGATCACCACGCGCTTTTCCTTGGCGATACTCTTGAGCACGTCGTCGAATTTATCAATGAAACTGCCCGAGTGGCAGGCTTCGATGATGACCGTCACTTGGTCGCAGCCGCTGGCGGCTTCCAACTCATCCAGCCAAGAGTCCAGGTCTGCCGAAGTGATGTGATTGCCATCGGGGGTGCAGCCGTCGGCGCAATAGTATTCAATGTTGCCGTGATCCACCAGGTATAGGTAAAACGGCCTGCCGGCGCTGACTTTGGTGGCAGCCCATTGCAGGGCAGCGTGGACGTTGGCCGGCGTCGTCGTGGAGATGACCTCGCTGAGACCATCGCTATTTGTGTCCTGGGGGCTGGGGCTGAGGTACATGATGTCCTCAGGCCCGAACCCGGCCGATCTGAAAATGTTGTAGGCGTGGTTCGCGGCATAGTCAATGTTGCTTTGGCGCTCAGAATTGTTGTTGCGCCCGCCGACGATGACCACCGCTCCCTCTGGACCAGTGATACGGCGAATGGTGATCGAAGTGTTCGACGAGTTGTTGGCCGCGTCGTAGACGGTAGCCTGAATCTGGTTGTCGCCGTCGTTGAGCGGGATAGAATCCACCTGGCACGGCATGGCACCTCCGGCGAGGCTATAGTTCCATTTCTCCGTGCCCTTGGTGATATTGCGCACTTGAATGCGGCTGAGGTTGTTGCCGGTGTCGGTGCAGACGCCGCCCACCGTCAGGGCCGGCACCGTGGTCGTGTACAGGGTGGCGGCGCTAGGCCGATTCAGGGCCAGGACAGGGGTTGACGCATCGGCGCCGACCGAGGGAATGTTCCCCACTTCGGCCGAAGGAGGGCTCACGTTGTTGGAAGAATCTATGGCAGCGACGACGACGTAATAAGGGATCCCGTTTGTCAAATTGATGATCTGATAATAGGTCGTATCGGCGCCGCTCACGTCGTAACTCCCAGAGTACGGGCCGCCGCTGAACGTGCCCCATCGGACCCGGTAGCCGGCCACATCCAGCTCAGTGCTCTTGCGCCACTGCACGATCAAGGACTGATCGGCCGCCAGGGCGCGCACGTTACGCGGCGCCGCCGGAGGCTGCGTGTCCACCGCCACCGACAGGTCATAGTTGGTGCCTTCTCCGTAGACCGATGGATCGTTTTGCATCACCCGCATATAGTACAGGCCGTCAGAGGGAGCGGTCCATTGCATCTCGACCGTAGGGCCGAAGGCGTTAGAATCGGAGGCCAGCGGCGCTTGGCCGCACGCGCTGTACAGTATGGCCACAGCATCCACGTTATCGCCCACATTGGCCACCTGGATAATGTAGCTCTTGTTGGCCTGACCCTGAAACTTGACCCAGTCCTCGTCGTTGAGAGGGTGAAAGTTGTGTGTCTGGATGGAACCATCGGCAAGAATAGTTCCGGCCTGGGCGCAGGTGTTGTCGGGTTCATAGTTGTCACCGTCAGCGGTGATGATGGTCACAATGGGCACAACGCCCACGGCGCTGTAGCCGCCGTTCGCGCTAACGCCGTATACGCTATTGGTGATGGTCTGCGTCGCGCTGACCACGAATTGGACTGTAGTGCTGCTGTTGGCTGCCAGGCTGGCGATCGTCCACTGAACAACACCCCCGCCCAGCGTCCCGCCACTGACATAGTTTGCGCCGGCGGGAACCGCATCGGTGATGATCAGGCTGCTGGCAGCCGCATCGCCGCTGTTGGAGATGACCAGAGTATACGTGATGCGGCTACCGGTCATGGCGAGGGACGGGGCGCTCTTGATGATAGACAAGTTAGGCGCGCTGGTGACAACCGCCACTCCAACCCAAATGTCCGGCTCGACTTTATGGTTGGCGCTGCTGGGGCGGCTATCGCCCCACTGCCCAAGCGAGTCATCTACTTTGTAGTTGGTCGAGACCTGGGCCAGGACGACGCCCGTGGTCGTGACGTCGTTGTGGGGGTGCACGTTCACGTCGGTGTACGTCCCGCCGGCAACTTTGACGTGGCCACTGCTGGCGGCGTCCACGGCAGCCTGGACGGTGCTATAACAAGGCGGCATCCCACCGCACGCGCCACCAAGCGCCACATAAAGTGTGGCACCAGCCGCGCGCATCGGCCCGGTCGTCTCACTGCCCAGCACCGCCAGCATTACAACCGAGAAGATCATCACTAACACCAACCTCGTCGGGCTACGCCACATTTTCATTCCCGGCCTCCTTTCAGCCTATCGCAACACCAGCGGCAGATACACTTGCCATCCTGTGCGCACCTTGAGCAGTTTGGGGCGTCCCTTCAAACTTTCTCCATCCACCGTATAGATCGTGATGCCATACTCGCCCAACTCGTTGAATCCTTCGTACAGTCCGGTATAGATGTGATCGCCATCTTGATCCAACAGCACGACCGTTGGTAAGGTTTCTTGCACCATTTCGTCGCCGGTCGGCAGTTGGTAGGACGGCTTGTAAATCGTCGCCCAGGCGCTCAGGACACTTTTATCATCTTGAATCTCGGCGGTGATGACGGCGCGGCCATTGACGACCGGTCCTACCTTGGCCCACACTACATAGGGCGGCCACTTGTCGTCTGGAAACGTGCCAGCATATGAGAAGCCGCGATGGGCCGCTTCCTGCCCATCGCCCGGGCCGTTGGCGATGCCGTCGCCATCGTCGTCCAGCCAGGGCGTCTGAATCGGGTGCGCCTCGTGGCCCTCCTCAAATGCGCCATACAGGCTCATGCCGCGTTCCAGGCCGCTCAAGAATGCATCCGAAAATACGGCGCCGTTCTGCGAGGCAAACGCTACCATCGCCGACGAGGTCGAAGCGATGATGACGCGGTTCTTGCCCGGCCGGCTCAACCGTTTGACGCCGTCAATGAAACTGCCCGAGTGGCAGGCCTCGATAATGATGTTCACTCGCACGCCCGGTGCGGCGTCTTCCAGCAGAGTCAGCCAGGTGTCGAGTTCGTCTGGGCTGACGGTATCGTTGCGGCCGTTCAGGTAGAGCACATCCTCGCCGCCATGATCCATCATGAAGAGTGTGAACGCGCGATCTGGCCCCAGGCCTTTGCCCGCCGCCCACGAAGTGATGGCGTTTTGGAGGTTGAGCTTGGAGGGCAGCGCATCCCAATCCGCCGCGGGGTTCCCCTCGCCGCAATCAATGTTCGTGTCGGCTGCCAGGTAGTAGATACGCTGGTCTGTCCCCTGGGATAGATAGCCGTGGTTGATAAAGAGCCGGCACACGGCGTTAGTAATGTTATAGATGTTGCGCTGGAGTGGGTCATCAATCCGGCTTCGCCCGGCAACGAGCACCAGCGCGCCGGGGGCACCAGTGCCGGATGAGCGGACAGAAAGCTGATAGGCATAGTCTGGGCCGCCGGCATTCATGTCATAGTTGGAGAAATGAAGATAATATGGACCGGTGGCGGGCGCCTGGAATTGCAGGCGGATATCCGGGGTGAAGGCATAGCTCTGGCCGTCGATTGGCCCGCCACCGCAGACCGAGTAGACTTCCAACATCACATCGGCCTGTGAATCAGCAAGCGTCCGCGCTTCGATGAGGTAGGTCGTGCCCGAGATGCCCTGGAACGAGACCCAATCCACGTCGCCTGCGGCATGGAAGGTGTGAAGATGTGTGGAGCCGTCGGTGAGGATAGACCGAGCCTGCTCGCAGACGTTGTCAGGTTCGAAGGTGTCGCCGCCTGGTGGGATGGTGCCGACAAAGATGACATGAGTGTCAGTGACGATGCTTCCGATGTTCTGCGCTGTCACTGTGATCGCCTTGGCACCAGTTGTCGTCCAGGAGTAACTGACGGTTGCTGTGCCTTGACCGCTATTGGGCGTGGGTGTCCAGGTGTATGTGATGGGCGTTGTCGCCGTGACCGGGCTGATCGTGGCGGTAAAGGTGTAAGCCATATTGACTGTGCCCGCCGTTGGACCGCTGATCATCACGTCGGCCAGCGGCGTCACCTCTGGAGGCGGCGTGCTGATGACAACGACATGGGTATCCATAACCGAGTTCGCCGCATTCTGCGCGGTGACGGTGATGACCTGTGTGCCCGTCATCGTCCAGCTAAAGACGGCGGTGTTGCTCCACGAATTGCTCGTTGCCTCTTGCCTCCTGCCTCCGGCGTCTTGCCAAGTGTAGGTGATGGGCAGTGTGGCTGTGATCGGGTCCACAGTACCGGTGAAGGTGTAGGTGGTGTTGACTAGGCCATCCGTCGGGCCACTGATTGACACGTTGGTCAGCGGTATTACCCCTGATTGCACATAGACCTGCAATGTCCAGAAGGTCGCCCAATCGGAATAGCCAGCGTCATTGTAGGCGCGCACCGTCCAGGTGTGGATGCCTGTAGACAATATGGTGGGCGAGGTCGTGTCGGTGGTGGTGATGATCGCACCATCAAGCCACACGTTGTAGCCTGTGGGCGCTGCCCCAGCGCCCACTTCCCAGGCTAGGGTGATAGCCTGTGTAGTCGTCACGACGCCATTAGGCGGGGCAAGCAGGATCGGCGTGGCAGGCGGCGCAACGCTCTCCAGTTGTATCTGCACCCCGCCCAGCAGTTCGCCGTTGACATAGCCCTCGACGTTGATAGTCGGCGGGTCGCCTGCGCTGCCGGTGTCCAGCGAGTTCATGGGGGTCCG
>Ga0316628_100001146_pt1 | contig 18379 bp, 20 predicted proteins | sample OWC_Aug_M2_C1_D5_FD_207648 | JGI IMG/M metagenome (GOLD analysis project Ga0316628, IMG submission 207648) | Wetland soil microbial communities from Old Woman Creek delta, Ohio, United States - OWC_Aug_M2_C1_D5_C | ecosystem: Environmental > Terrestrial > Soil > Wetlands | place: USA: Ohio... | reverse complement strand
AAAATGGTGACTAATTTGCAGAAACCCCTGGCTGTTCTAAACAAGTCTATCAACCAGCAAGTAATAGTCGAGCTGAAGGGTAAGAGGGGCTACCGGGGGACACTAGACGGGTACGACCCTCACATGAACCTCGTCCTGAGGAACGCAGAGGAGACACACGAGGACAAGGTCGTGAGGAAGATCGAGGCGACCATCGTCCGCGGAGACAATGTCATATACATTTCACCTTGAGGTAGGGTCGGATGAGCAAGGGTACCCCGTCAATGGGCAAGCGCAGCAGCAAGAAGACCCATATCGTCTGCAGGCGCTGCGGCAAGCGCGCGTATCATGTGAGACACAAGGTCTGTGCGTCGTGCGGCTTTGGCGCCACCGCGAAGCTGAGGCACTACAATTGGGCAAAGCAGCACTGAAGAGCACGATCCTAAAGGGGGGTTGAGGGCTGGAACCTGAGCACCCGCAGGACGAGTGCGGCGTTTTCGCCATCGCATCCATCTCGAACACGTCAGTCGACATCTTCTACGCGTTGAGGGTCCTGCAGCACAGAGGCCAGGAATCGGCGGGCATCGCGGTCTACAACAACGGCATCAAGGTCATCAAAGGCATGGGCCTGGCACATCAGGCTCTCAAACCGGAGGATGTGAGGAACCTCAAGGGGGATCGCGGGATCGGGCATGTGCGGTACTCCACCTTCGGGACCTCGACCATCGAGAACGCTCAGCCAATCGTCGTCTCGACGAACTATGGAGACATCGCTCTGTGTCACAACGGGGAGATCGTCAACGCTGACAAGATAATGGACGAGCTGAAGAAGAAGGGATGGGCGTTCATTACTTCGTCCGATTCCGAAATCGCCGTCAGACTTCTGGCGAACGACATTGCGAACACGGGAGACCCAGTGAAATCCCTCAAGAACCTGATGGCGATGCTCCAGGGATCGTATTCGATGACCATCATGATCGACAATAGAGTGTTCGCAATCAGAGACCCTCTTGGTTTTAGGCCGCTTTGCATAGGGCGGACCAAGGTCGGCTATGCAGCCGCCTCGGAGAGCGTTGTCTTCGACACCCTAGGCGGGGAGTTCATCAGGGACCTTGAGCCTGGAGAAATAATAGAACTGCTGCCCGGCGAAGCGAAGTCGACAAAGACTGGGTTCGCCAAGGGCAGGGCGCACTGCATGTTCGAATGGGTATACATCGCACGGGCGGACTCCACTATCGAGGGGAGGCTCGTCTACGAGGTAAGGAGAAGGATCGGTCAGAAGCTCGCGAAGGAGCAGCCCGTAGAAGCCGATGTCGTCGTGCCCATTCCGGACTCTGGGAGATCTCACGCAATCGGTTATTCCGAGGTATCGGGCATCCCCTATTCGGAAGGCCTCATGAAGAACAGGTATGTAGAGAGGACTTTCATCATGCCCGAGCAGTCGGAGCGTACCACGAGCGTGATGTTGAAGCTCAACCCGTTGAAGAGCGTGATCAAGGACAAGAGAGTCGTCCTCGTGGACGACTCGATAGTCAGAGGCACGACGATAAGACAGATAGTGCAGCTCGTGAGGAACGCGGGGGCTAAGGAAGTCCATGTCAGGATCGGCTCTCCACCGATCAGATCGCCCTGCTACTTCGGAATTGACATGAAGACTAGGGATCAGTTCGCGGCCACAGGCAGGACCATCGAGGAGATCGGGAAGATGATCACGGCCGACAGCATAGGATACATCTCCGTTGAGGGGCTCGTCGAGGCGATAGACCTTGCGGCCGGGGACCTGTGTCTCGGATGCCTCACCGAGGAGTATCCGTTGCCCGTGCCGGGAGAGAAAGTCAGGTACCAGAAGAAGCTGGACTCGTTCGTGTGAGCGCGCTGGAGGCTCGGGAAGTATTAACTAGGCCTATCCTATACATCGCAATCCACATGGGCCGGTAGATCAGCGGCAGATCGCCCGCTTGGCATGCGGGAGGTCGCGAGTTCAAATCTCGCCCGGTCCACCATCCCTAAGTATCTTGGCGCAACGGGGGAAGTTGCGGTAAGCGAGAAAGGCGATCCGTGGCCCATCCGCGAGACCCGACTCCGTGGCTGATTGCGCAGGTTTTAAGAACCGGTCCTGGAATTGAGATTCCGATGGACGAGACCGATATCCGGCTTTGTCAAATGCTCTTCGCAAATTCAAGAACATCTGTACGGGAACTAGCCGACAAATTGAACATATCCATCCAGGCGACACATCGAAGGATGCAACACCTCAAACAGGACGGTGTCATCCACCGATACATATCGTTTCTTTCAGTAGAATACCTGCGCACAGGTCGGGTATACGCTTCGGGAACAACCGAGATTGGCGATTACAGGGAAATCAAGAGGCTCCTCAAAGAGAACGACATGGTGTACGTAGTTCTGGTAGCAGGTGAGAACTTTCTCAACATCTCGTTCATACCCAAGGGAATGAATGACTTGGATACAATTGCGAAATACCTGATGGACACGATTCGCATCCAAAGTCCAGTGATATCAATCGAATCCCAGGTGCGGTTTGGGGGCACCGTCCTCAACAGAAGGTACACTGGTCCAGCTGAGCTCACCACCGTCGATTACCGAATCGTACACGCGCTTCAGGGGGATTCCAGGAAGGCCATCGAGGATATCGCCAATGAATTGAACCTCTCCGCCCGCACTGTCAAACGCCACCTCGACCGGATGATTGATGATGGTGCGATTGAGTTCGGTCTCGACTGGAACCCAGGCTACTCCACTGGCATAACATCGCTGATAATGGTCAAGGCGAAGCCAGGCGCCGACCTCGGGAGAATAAGGAACCGGCTGAACGAAGGCTTCGGTGGTTCCCTGATCTTCACGACCTCTTTCGTCAACAACCTCGACATTCTTGGCGGCTACAGCTGGACACCGACCTTGATGAGGCAAAAGGAGATGGTGGACGAAATAGGCCGTATAGAGGGAGTGGCCCAAACGCTGTCCACGATCCTTCAGGACGGCTGGGTGCAGGAGACCTGGCGGGACCAGCTGCTCCGTGAGAAGGCACGGACGAAGAAATGACGGGCTGCCCCGTGAGGCAGACCTCGAGCCTTGGCCAGCACTTCGAGAGGCGTCCATTTCTACAATCAGCTACGTGAGAAACTTGACAAAACTCGTCCATTCCATGTCCATCTCTTACTGCAATCTGTGAACATGAGACTATGCCATCTGCAGTGTTTGTTGGTGTCAGAGGCGGCAACACATGGCCGACAAAGCACCAACAGACAAAGCAGAGGACGAGACCAAGGCGAAGGAGGAGAGTCTCGACCTAGCAGGCTTGGGCTCCTTGATATCTCTGGCACGCTCGTCAGAAGACCATGAAGCATACCGCGTTGTCGCGGCGCGCGATCACTTCAGAGTCGGGTTGGTGGTAAACGCCGCGCCTGACGCTCCAATCTCTTTTCGGATCGAGGTGCTGCTACAGATTCTCGCTAAGGACACCCAACCCAGCATAGCAGATCTTGAACGCATGCACAACATCCTTGAGAACCTGACCAAGAGAGGGTATTCCCTGGATCACCACGACAGTTGTTGGGTGACATGTGAACGTGCACTAGTTGTCGATGATATCGACAATGAGTGCCTGGCAGTCATTGCGATCGTACAGAGTAAGAAAGGTGTGAGAACATGAACGTGAGGCAACAGAAGGAAGATATTCGACGCTCGGAGGTGTGAGAATGAACAGAGAAGGACTTGTGAGACGTGGTGATGAGATTGGACGAAGCGATTCCGCCCTGAGAGGCGGCACGACCAGACCATTTTCTGTAGTCGCGCTGGTCGCGCTGGAGGCCATCCTGGCCTTCTTCGGATTTGCGAGCGGATCACAGTTCATTCTAGACCCGTCTGGAGGGACCCACAAAATGGACACGTCCATACTAGAGGGCACTCCGGTTGGTGATTTCCTACTAGTAGGTGTATTCTTCGTAACCTGCTACGGTATCCTGCAAATCCTCACCATATATGGCCTTTGGAGGCTCCCGAGATGGCGCTGGACAGATCCCATCAACAAGTGGACCGGACAGAACTGGGCCTGGACGGCGGCCGCGGCTACAGGGGTCATACTCATTGTCTGGATCATCGTCGAGGTCTACTACATCGGCTCCCCTGACGGCTTCCCGCGGTTCCTGCAGGTGTCTTTCGCTCTCTTCGGGATCGTCACACTCGCCCTTGCGCTCCTGCCAAGGACAAGGGCATACGCGAGACTTGTGGTCTCATCGAGCGGCCTCATCGAGTCACGAGCTGTAACAATCCCCTCAAAGACGGGCTCGACCCCCGCGCAGAGGACCGAAACTGAGAGCAGACCATTCGGGCCGAGGAGAGGGGACGCATGAGACGCCTGGGACTCGCGTTGTTGGTGGTAGGCCTGGTGTTCCTGCTAAGTGGGATCGCTGCGGTTGTATGGGCGGCTAACCAGGCAGATGCGATGAGCGAGGAGGACAGAGTCACGGATCCAGAGCAATATGACTTCTATGTCAGCGCTCAGAGTTGCAGCCTGGGAAGCGCTGTCATTGGCCTGATAACAATGGTAACAGGCATCCTAGTTGGAAGACGGCTTCAAGGGGCGATAGTATGAAGATAGAAGAACGAATGAGAATGGCTGGCATAATTGCCAGCATTTCTGCGATGGTATTTGCCATTCCGCACTTTTGGTTTTGGTATGGAATATCACTTGCATTTCCAGGAGACTTTCAGGATCTATCCAGAACCAATGTATTATTGACTGTTGGCGGATTTGCAATTCTGGCTGCAATTTACGCGATAGTGTTTACTCATTCTTCTTGGGTAAAGCGTCTACCGGAATTTATTATTGCACTTCCAGCCTGGGTTGGGTCGGTCGGATTCACGCTGTGGGGTCTTGCCTATTTTGGTCTTCAAGTTCAACTCGCATTCAATAATGCCATATCATCACAGCAATACTTTGCCTCAGACACAAACCCGAACGCGATATGGGGACTTTACTGGTATTCATTGTTTATCGTATGGGGTCTGTCACTTGGGATGGCTGCATTCTATTTCCATAAACTTAAGAAATGTCAAAACAGCGCCGCGCACGAGGGCCTAGGCGAAGTTCGCGACCTCACCAGACGGACGCAGAGAGTCACGGGCTGTGACACTCCCTTGAAGACAGGCTCGAACCTTTCGCAGGAGCACAGAATTGAGGGCAGACCATATGAGCCGATGAGGAGGGGAGATACATGAGACGTCTGGGATTCGCGTTGATAGTGGTGGGCATGGTGTTCCTGCTGAGCGGGATTGCGGCGGTTGCATGGGCCGCAAGCCAGGCAAATGGGATGAGCGAGGAGGACAGAGTCACGGATCCTGAGCAATACGACTTCTATGTCAGCGCTCAGAATTGCAGCTTGGGGAGCGTCGTCATTGGCCTGATAATCGTGGCGATGAGCTTCTTGGTCGGAAGACGATCTGCGTCCGCAGTCGAGAAGGACCAGGGAAAGGAGGTCAAGGAAGGAGCCTGAGAAGGGCCAGTTCATTCGGAAAGGACTGTGCCAATCAGAGACATCTGCGAAGAGGGTTTGTCATGAAGATCGAGTACTATCACGCTTCGGAGTACGGCAATGGGGCAAAGGTTGCAGAGGAATTCAGGAGGGTCATGGCAGCAAAAGGGGTTGACGTCAAAGTCCACCATGTACGGGACGCGAAGCCCAAGGAGATGCCCGTGGCGGACCTGTTCATATTCAGCTCTCCAGGTCGATTTGGAAAGCCAATCGGAGCTATGCGCCACTTCCTGAAGAAGATAGATTTGCCGTCAGGGTCCCGCTATGCGATTCTGGCCACAGAAATGAATCCCCAGCCAGACAAGAAGACAGGCAAGATGCCGACCGAGGAAGAGTTGGGACGGTGTCAGCAGGTCATTCCGAGAATGAACGAGGTGCTCCAAGCCAAGGGATTGACGAAGGTCACCGATGGTAAGATCTTCGTCATCGGGATCAAGGGGCCGCTGGAGGACAGATGGCAGGCGAAGGTAGAGGAGTTCACGACCGCCATTCTCAGATCATCCTGAGTCTATCAATGAAAGAAAGGGTTTGAGACGCCATGGTGCAATTCCGCTTTGATTGAACCGAAGGCCTAGATGTCTGGCTCGAGCGAGCTCAAGGCTCGCCCGGTCCACTGGCTCTTTCTCGATCCGAATCGACACACCGCCCGTATTAAACCGGCTTGAATGTGTTCGATTCTAGGAGTATCCATCGCCACAAGCGGGGTTCTGGCTCACTGCAATCGCACTGGCCAAGGTTATCACAAATGATTCTCGCTGCTGATTTGCTTATATGTCATGACGAATCTATTTAAATCGGGTGAAGTCTGTGAAAATCGTCCAGCTAGGATGCGGTGTCACAGGACTCGTGTGCGCAGAGCACTTGGAGCACAACCCGAAGGTCGACGAGTTAGTTCTAGCTGACAAGCAGACGGAATCTGCCGTCTCGCTCGTCGAGAGATCGGTAAACGATAAGACCACCCTGCAGAAGGCAGATGCGAACGACCTATCAGACCTCAAGAAGCTAATGAGAGACTGCGACATCGTCGTCACGTCTGTCCCGAGCGACATGAATCCGATGCTTCTCAAGGCCGCGCTCGCGGTCGGAGTGGACTATGTCGACTTCACAATCCCCATGAGGACGATACAGAGGTTTGACGAGATAGGCAGGGCGTGCGAGGATGCTGGAATAAGGGCGCTGTCAGCCGTGGGTTCCGACCCCGGGATATCGGACGTTTTCGCGATGCACGGCGCATCGAAGCTCGACGAAGTTCACGAGATTCACATCAAGGATGCTGACAACGCGACTTCTCCCGACTACGAGGTCTTCACTCTCTGGTGCACCAACGATATGCTGGACGAGATAACCATGAAGGCGGCCGTGTACGAGAACGGTAGCATTCACTGGCTGCCCCCGCTGTCGAGGAAGATGCCTTACAGGTTCCCGGACCCCGTGGGCGAACACACGGTCTACAACACGACCCACGACGAGACCTTCCTGATACCTAAGTTCATCAAGGACGTCAGGTACGTCGACTTCATGATAGCCGTGCCCGACAAGCTCGCTGAGCTTGCGAACACCATGAGGATGACGGGCATGCACAGGAAGAAGCCGGTCAGAGTGAATGGCGTTGAGATCAGACCTCTGGACGTGGTGGCCGCTTGCCTGCCGAACCCTGTTGACATGGTCGGGAAGATCAAGGGCTCCGCGGGTATAATGGTCGAGGCGGTCGGCATGAGAAAGGGCGAGAGGTGCACGGCTAGAACATGGGTTGGCATGACGCATGAGGATGCCTACAGGCTGCATACCACGACCGCAACGGGATACCTTGTCGGCACGGGCGCCGCAATCGGAGCGGAGATGCTCGTGTCAGGAGATGTGAAGCGGAGCGGACTGTTCGTGCCCGAGATGCTCCCGATCGAGAGGTACTTGCACAGGATGAGGGGCAAGGGTCTGAGCATACACGAGGAATTCGTGGCGATGTAGGGATTCTGGGAGTGGTCCCAGGCACATCCTCTAACCGCGTGAGCGCTCGCGCATTCGCCACCGTTGTGACAAATCTTCGCCGGGCGGTCCGCTCGCACACCTGAAATACGGACTCAGCAATCACCCTGCCGGGTCAGCAAAGGAGTTGTGCGTTTGGGCATAAGGCTACTCGAATCCAAGGAGGACGTTGATTTTGCAGTCGGCCTGACAGTAGAGGAAGGATGGAACTACACTGCGAAAGAGATCGGGCTGATGCTCGAGCTCGATCCCGAGGGCAGCTTCATCTATGAGGACGGCAAGGAACGGCTCGGCTTCGTAACCGCCGTGACTTATTCGCGCACAGGCGTGATCGGTCATCTCATAGTCACGGAAACGGCAAGGCGGAGGAAGATCGGCGACGCTCTTGTGAGAGAAGCGGTCGAGTACATGCGTGGTAAGGGCGCCGAGTCGATGATGTTGTACGCCACGGCAGAAGGCTCGAAACTCTACGAGAGACACGGGTTCACCCCCAGAGACGAGGTCCTCTGCGTTCACCTGAAACTGGAGAAGGGACGCCTCAGGAGGAAACCTGCGGCGTGCAAGCCCATAACCTCCAAGGACCTAGATGAAATCGTCTCGATAGACCGCGAACTGTTCGAGGATGACAGAAGCCGATTGTTGAAGGCCATCTACGGGCGCTCCTCCAAAAGCGCCTTCAAGATTGACCGCGGGAACGGAATAGAGGGATACATCTTCGCCCGGCCAGACCATGTCGGACATGACCTCGGCCCGTGGGCATGTCTCAGTGGCAGTCCAGATGATGCGGAGGACCTGTTCACTACAGCGCTATCGACGATTGGCGAAGGGATTCTCTATACGGGGACTTTTGCAGGGAACGCGGAGGCCGAACGAATCTTCCGAACGCTCCCCATAGCTAGGTCATGGATCATACCAATGATGATACAGGGGAAGAGTCGCTACGGTTCAGCTGCGGACAGAGTATTCGCGATAGCTGCTTTCGAACTGGGCTGAGAGCTGTCTTGCTGTTGTTTCATCAATCCCCAGTCCGACCGAACCAGCACAAACCGCAGGTATATTCAGCCATGGAGAGATTACTGGATTCGGTAGTCTCACTTGGCGAATGAACTAACTGAAGTCACGACCGAGACGGACACAGTGCACCCATTCGGTGGACACATCGACTGGAACGAGAGCTTCTACTTCAACATGTACGACCGAGACAAGGACATCTGCGTGTTCATGAGGATAGGGCTGAAGCCCAACAGGTGGGAGAAGAACATGTTCTGCTACCTCATCATGTCTGATGGGACCACCGTTGGGACGAAAGAGACGGGTTCCTACGACGGGCCGGACCTCAGCGTCGCGGGACTGAGGTTTCGGAAGATGATCCCTGACAAGGAATGGCTGCTCGAGTACTCAGGAATCATGAGAAAGACCGTTGGAAGCACGGTCGAGAAGCAGAATGTGGAACTCTCCCTTAGATTCGAGGCGGTGAACGAGGTCTACAACTACGCAAGAAGCAAGACCGAAGAGAGGGAGATTTTCTCGCTTATCGCCGCAGCGGAGCACATAGAACAATTCGGCAGATTGAAAGGCGAACTCAATTTGAACGGACAGAAGACGATTCTCAATGGCCTCGGGGAACGGGACCACGCATGGGGAGTGGCGGATTGGGTCGCTCCCACGATATGGACCTGGCTCTCATGCCAGTTCTCAGAGGACTTCGCGTTCAACGTGACGAAGCTCATTGTCGACCAGCAGGTGGTCGACGCGGGATTCATCTATAACAATGGTGAGAACGAGCCACTCGCAAGGGCCGAGATTATGACTGAGTACGCAGCCAGCGGAGGGCCCGCTAATCTGAGAGTTTGGCTTACGAACAAGGCTGGCAAGGTATACGAGGTTCAAGGAGAGGTGTTCAGGACCGCGAAGCTTCCTCTCGCGAGCGGGCTTGAGAGGAACATCCCGATAATGTTCGAATCACTTACCAGGTATAAGCTAGGGGACGAGGTCGGCTACGGGATAGCAGAGTATTTGATGAGGCTCAAGTGAACCGGAGGAAGCGGTTGCACATGACCGAGACACACGGTCCATCCAATCTGAAAGGACCTCTCAGGGATATGCCCGACGAGGCGAAGCGGATCATAGATCATGCAACGGCTGCACGGGTGCAGCTTAGGCTCATGGGCGGCCTGGCCGTCCGGATGCAATGCGCGAGCCTCCCGTTTTGCGAGAGACCCTATTCCGACATCGACCTTGTCGGCTTGAGCTCGCAGGCCCCGAATATCGAGAGGCTCTTCCTAGAGCTTGGATATGTCCCGGATAAGGAGTTCAATGCACTCCATGGCGGCCAGAGATTGAAGCTCGAGGATCACGCAAACAATCGCCATGTCGAGGTCTTCCTTGACAAGTTCAGGATGGACCAGACACTGGATTTCAGAGGAAGGTTGGACATCGACCCATACACGATATCCCTTTCCGACCTGTTCATCACGAAGGCCCAGGTGGTGAAGATGGACGAGAAGGACTTCCACGACCTGTTTTCGCTCTTCAGGGACCACAAGATCGGAGCCGATGACCGCGAAGGAGTCATCAACGCGAGGTACATCGCACAGCTGTGCGCTCATGACTGGGGGTTATATCACACTGTACTCAGGAACGTGGACCGCCTGCCTGAGTTCTACGAGCACTTTAAGCTTGACAGAGCGGAGCGAGAATCGATGGATAGGCGTCTCTGGATCCTGAAGATGATGATCATCGAAGAACCCAAAGGCCCCATCTGGAAGGCGAGGGATAGACTTGGCGAGCGCCTGCCTTATTATGAGGAGGTTGAACGCGTCGGTGGGGAGGAATGACCGGCCCAGACCCGTCCATATTCACCTTTGTACGCGTGGATCACTTCTTCTTGGCGGCGAGCTCGCTCAAGGCCGTGAGAAGCGCGAGCGCTTCCTGCTTCGTGTTGTAATGCACGAATGTGGCCCTCATCATGGTCTTCGCCTTGTACAACGCAGGCACTCTTGAGTAATAGTCCTCGGCGCCCACGGCGAGCGCGTACTTGTCCCAGAGAACCTTGGCCAGATCGTTGTCTTCATAGCCGTCCAACTTGAAAGCGAAGGTCGGGTCCCTTCCAATCTTGGGGACTTCTCTCGGGCCGAAAACCGTCACGCCAGGGATATACCTCAGGCCCAAGAGTTTGCCGTACCCATCCAAGACTATTCTGGACAGCTCTTTCTCATAGACCTCGATCTTCTCGAGGGCCTGTTTCACCTTGGCCGCCCTCTGCGGGCCCGAATTCGGAGGGGACTTGGCGTTAGGGTCTCCCACCCAAGCAAGGTAGTCTACCGCACCGGTTATCGCCGCGAACATGGCCTGGTCCCTCGTACCCATCTCCCACTTCTCAGGGCCGTGCTTGGGCGATGGGTCGACCTTGTACGGCATGAGCTTCTCCATAGGTTCCGGCTTTGCGTACATGTAGCTGCCGTGCCTGGAGAACAGCTTGTAACCCGAGAATATCAGGAAATCGCATCCGATCTTCGAGACGTCCGTCGGGCCATGCGCTACATGATGCACCGCGTCGATCACGAAGTATGCCCCTACCTCCTTGGCCATCTTTCCGACCTCTTTGAGGTCGGTCCTCGTGCCCAAGACGTTCGATGCGGCGGTCGCGGTCACAATCTTAGTCTCCTTGTTGATCAGAGACTTCATCTCCTCCATATCGAGCAATCCTGTATCGAGATCGAACTTAGCGAACTTCAACTCCTTGATTAGTCCAATCGTCCCCAGCTCGACCCATGGGTTGATGTTCGCGAAGTGCTCATAGCCAGTCGCGACCACGTTTCCCTCGCCGGTGAACTTCCTGCTCATCGCATAGCTCAGGTTGAACAGCAGGCTCGTGCAAGACTCCCCCGATACAATCGTCTCTGGACCTTCTGCGTGGAGAAGGTCCGCGACCGCTTTCCTGCCCTCGAGGATGGCGTCCTCAGCACCCTTGGATTCAAAGAATTGGTTCCCCACATTGGCGCTCCAATCAATCCTCGCAGCAGTCTCCATCTCGGCGGACCGGCGAGTGACGAGAGTCCCAGCACCGTTGTCTAGGAACGCCCTCTTCCTTCCTGCCGGGTCGGCTTCTACTGCGGGGAATTCCTTTCTGACCTTGCTGAGGAACTTCTGATCGAATGACATGTCATAGGTGTATGACTAAGGGGTTGATAAGAATTGAGCTGACGCTTCCGTCTTTTCACCCAGAAGACTACAAAATCTGCTTGATCCTGAAGACCATCCACATGCCAAGGACGAATACGGCTGACATGATGATGACCACCCAGAAGGATACTGGGTCATCATTGGTCAGTGGCAGGGCGAGATTCATGCTGAACAAGGCCGTCATCATAATCGGTATGAACAGTATAAGGCTGATAGTCGTCAGGGTCTTCATCACCTTCTGAAGGTTGTTCGCCATTGCCGACTCATAGGCATTCAGGAGGTTCGCCATTACTTCTCGATAGATAGTCGTCATCTCGTACAGCTGAGCCACATCGTCCTCCAAGTCCTCGGCGATGTCCAGCTGCGCCTTGTTTAGTTTGAAGTGCTTGGCCTTTGGCAACATAGACATGGTGTTCAAATTCGCCAGCAACCCCATGTTGAGGACGATCAAGTTGTTGCTGAGGATGAAAGCCGTCGGAGCTACATCTGACCTCTTAGAAGTCATGATATCCTGCTGGATGGACGATATCGTCCGCTCCATCGGGCGTACCCGGCGCTCGATATCCCGGTTCACCTTCCGCATCAGCTGCAGGAGAAGGTCCTCTTTCGTGTCGATCTTAGGCTTTCTCTTCAAGTCAGAGGTGAGTTCTTGGTGCGAGAAGCTCGGGACCAGCCTGACGGTCACGACCTTGTCCTTAGTAACGAAGATACCTATGGGCATCGTCTGAACTCGCCTGACATCCGTCTCCCCGTTCTGCTCCTCTCCAAGCAGGCTCCTCAAGACCACAAGATCGTACGATTCTTCGATCTCGAGCCTCGATCTCTCGTTGGGGTCAAGGCAGTCGGCAACGTCTTGTAGATCAAGCCTGAAAAGACTGTGGAGCGATTCGACTTCCTCAGGAGTCGGCGCTACCGCATCTATCCACAAGGAGTCCTGCATGTTGCCGGATTCAACAACTTTCAGCTCTCCACCGTCTGCGCGATAAAGCCTGATCACTAGGACGCCCCCTAGAGGATAGGAGACCTGATGTGGACGGGCGGGATATAAGGTTTCACTGGCGGCTTTATATCTTGGGTGTGGCGTCCTCACGATTTGATGGGTAGGAATTGCCCCATTTGTCCAGGAATATCGTCTCACCCATTGGCTTTCTCTCTGGCCTTGTCCTCTCCCATCCTTTCTGCTTCTCTGACAGCAGAGCCCCGTCGCCCCCCAGATAACCGCATATCACCAGCGTCATGACGATGTACTCTTCTGGTATGCCTAGGGCAGCCTTCACCTTGAGGGGGTCATAGCCTGCGATCGGATGCGCGAGCAATCCCAGTTCTGTCGCCCGTAGTTCAAGCTGACCAATCGCGAGGCCGCAGTCGAACATGAAGTAGTTCCTGCGATCGCTCAACCTGCAATCTTCCTCCTCCTTGCACACGACAACGACAATCAAAGGAGACCTGCTCGTCCATACGTTACCTTTGGACATCGCGTCTTTGACCGCGCTAAGGGCCTGCTCTCCTCGAACGAAAATCAGCCTCCATGGTTGGTTGTTGAAACATGATGCGGAGAGCCGAGCAGCCTCTATCAGCGCTTCAACCTTCTCATCTTCCACAGGCTTGATCTGAAGTGCCCTTCTCGCCCTCCTGGTTCTTATGGCCTCAACAACTTCCAAGAGATCACCGCATGCGGTACGGTCTTAGACGGATTTAGACTTGACACCAGAGTAATTCAGGCTTTGTACGACTTCCACTTAATCTCGTAGCCACTGCTCTTCTTCAAAGCGCCTACCGCTAGTAGCAGCTGGTCCACAGACTCATGAGTCCCGCAGAACACCACATCGACCCCTTTGCTGAGTGCGCTCATGGCCGACTCGATCGGCGCATGTATCGTAAAGAACTCTCCGCTGGCCTTCATCAGGAGTGCAGCACCGACGGCGTCACCAGCAATGAGTATGCCCGGGGAGAAGTCATCTAGTCTTCCTTTCACGCGTTCGATGTTGGCGGACTTAGAGCCACCGTCGACCTCGGAAGGCGCTTCGATTATCAGGAGCTCGCCCAATTCGAGATCGACGATGCCTTCAAGCTCTCCGATGATGAGGTCATCCCCTTCGTCCGCTGACTCGAGCGCTTCGCCAGTTGAGGACGACCTCCTTCCCGGATAGGCCATCAGCATGCCGTCCTCCATGACCAGCCCAACCTTCTTGCCCTTCTGGATCTTCTCACCGGCGATTGCGACGCATCGATCTATGACGCTAATCCTTCGTAGAATCGCGTCGACCTCGTTCTTCAGGACCGTGAACTGTTCTTGCAGGAGTTGCATCCCTTTCTGAGTGGGCCTCAGGGAACCTCCCTTCTCCCGGACAAGACCTTCCTTTCTCATCGCGGCCAGATACTGGCTGACCGCTTGGACCGTAATCTCTAGCTTGTCGGCGATGTCCTTCAACCGAGCGGAAGGGGCTTCGAGAACTTCGACCAAGATGAGTAGCTCGGTGTTCTTTTTCAAATCGCGCAGCTGTTTCCCCTTCATCCGCCACCTCCACGTGAGAGCCTTACAAGCAGGTCCTCGATGCTATCAACCTGAATCGCGCCGGACCTAATCAATTCCTTGACGGTTGCATCTGCCTTGCCGCCGACGAAGTCAATCCCTTTGCCGGCCTCTGGCGGCAGGACGAACACCTTCTTACCAGTCTTCACGGCGGACTTCGCAGCTTCTAGGTTCTTCAGGTTGCCCGGGCCCACCGGGAACGGCGAGATGATCACTGCGGATGAGCTGTTGATGAGCTTGAGATTCTCTGTGTGTGCACTGTCTCCAATAGGGGCGAAGGGCGCTTCCGCTACGGTAGCGATGTGCAAGTCCTCCGCGTTCTGATAGTCCGAGTCGAGAACATTGAGCACGCCAGAGGACACGCTAAATCCCTCGTCGAGCAACGCCTTCATGACTGGACCGCCAGTCCCGCCCCCGCATAGCAGATGCACGCGCGTTCCGTGAGTATGCGCGACGGTCACGGTCGAGTGGGGCATTACATAGATCGCGTTCGTGAAAGGATCCTTCCGGACGACAACATCGACGCCGTACACACTCCGTATGATTTCTGGCGTGAGCACTTCCTTTGGCTCGCCGATAGCCTCGAGATGACCCTGGCTAAGTAAGGCGATCCTGTCGCAATACCGAGCTGCCATGTTGACATCGTGCAGCACAGCGACCACGCTGATACCCTCTTCGCGGTTAAGCTTCTTGATCAGATCCATGATCTCGAACTGACCGTTTATGTCCAGGTATACGGTCGGTTCGTCGAGCAACAGGCCCTGTGGCTGTTGAGCGATCGCCCTCGCGATGATAACTCTCTGCCTTTCACCTCCGCTCAATGCGAAGAACGGCCTGCTCGCGAATCTCAAGGTGTCTGTCTTCTCCATCGCGGCCCTGACAATCTCGACATCCGATTTCCGATGTCCCGCGATCCGGCTTGCCATATGGGGTATTCTGCCCATCATGACGATGTCATATGCAGAGAAAACGAAATCCGTCGAGGAGCTCTGGGGCACCACGGCGAATGTCCGTGCGAGCTCCATAGGCATCAGGGACTGGAGTGGCTTCCCATTGATGAGAATGCGATCTTCCGGCGTCTCCAGATAATTAGTCATGCACCTGAGCAGAGTCGTCTTCCCCGAGCCGTTCGGGCCGATCAGGCCCAAGAATTCACCATCAGCTGCCTCGAAGGAGATGTTCCTGAGAACCTTCTTGTCGCCAAAGGAGTATGAAAGATTCCTGACCTCGAACTTCATCACTTCTCACCTTCGACTCTGCTTCTTCGAAGCAGGTACAGGAAGAACGGCCCTCCGCACATGGCAGTGACAATGCCGACTGGCAAAGTGTTCGGTGAGATGACCGTTCTTGCGATTGCATCGGCCCAGACAAGGAAGATTGCGCCTGCGAGCGTGGACGCAGGTACTAAGACCCTGTGGTCCGCCCCGACTACTATGCGCATCATATGGGGAATGATCAGTCCGATAAAACCGATGACCCCAGTGAATGCCACGGCAGCCGAGGTCATGACCGCAGCAACTATGAGCATAATGGTCTTCAGAGCCTCAGGATCCGTGCCAAGATTGTGAGCTGTTTCCTCGCCCAGCAGCAGCGCATTCAGATCCCTGCTATAGAGGAATATCACGAGCACACCGACCCCAACCGTCAGTGCCAGGATCGCGTCCGCTGTCCAGGACTGCATAGACAGGCTTCCAAGTAACCAGAAGATTACACGGTGGAATTCCTGACGAGCGAAGTAGATGAGAGATGACACTATCGCACCAAGAAATGCAGCCATGGCGACGCCGGACAGCAACAGAGTGTCCACGTAGACTTTGCCCTTGACAGTCCCTAGACGATAGACCACAAACACAGTGAGTAGCGCCGTGCAGAACGCCAGTAGTGGGGTCAGAAACGTGCCCACAACTGCGAATGCGGCCAAGCCTGAGAGCGTCGCGGCCACGGCTCCAACAGATGCCCCAGACGACACACCGACGATGAACGGATCAGCCATCGGGTTCCTGAAGACGGCCTGCATGGCCGTTCCCGCGCATGCTAGGCTCGCGCCGACCAACACGGCAAGCAATACCCTTGGAATCCTCTGGGTCCAGAATATCGCATGATAGTCGAACGGCCAGTTGCCATGTCCGTGGAGGATTGCGTCTACCGCATCCTCAAAGGATATTCGCTGGATTTCGCCGGTCGCGGTCCTGATGCCCGGGCCAATCGGTCCGGTAGTGCCGATGAAAGTCCCGACAATGACGGTGACAAACAGAACGATAGGGAGCACTGATAGAATGAGGATGCGCCTACGGACGATGCGCTGATATTCAGTACCCATACTCTCGGTGGTCGAAGCGCTCAGTGGGCCCACCCTCAGCATCTAGGGAAAGAGTTCTGGATGAATCGTCACTGCGAGCTGCTCCAGACCATCGATGAGCCTCGCACCGTACCTGCTAATGAGATCGTCAGGTATTGAGTAAACATGATCCTGCTGGACAGCAGTTACGTTCTCCCACCCTGACCTGCCAATGATTGCATCCTTTGTAGTACTGGACATCGTGTAGACCACTACATCCGGATTCTGTGCAATCACGAATTCCGACTCCACCATCGGGTACTCGCTAGCCGCGTACTTGGCGATGTTCGTTCCACCAGCAAGGGCGATTACATCGTCACCATATGATCCGGGGCCGAATGTGGATATTGATGTTCCCCACGACCACGTTTCCACAAGCACCTTCGGTTTCGATACACCGTCGGCGAGAGTCTTGGCCGTCAAGGCGTTAACCCTCTCGGAGAGATTGGCAGCCAACTGATCGGCTTCATCGACATGCCCCGTGATGATTCCAGCAAGTCTGATGGTCTTGAAAACAGCCTCGACCGTCCTGTCAGCGAGAATAACGTATGGAATACCCTGAGTCTCGCCAAGCTGTATGAGTTGTCTGGGGACGAGGTCACCACAGACCACAAGATCAGGTTTCAAAGCGATTATCATCTCTGTGTTGAGTTCAAACGCATCCCCAACTTTGGTCAGGAGTCTAGCCTCTTCAGGAAAGTCGCTGTAATTGTCTACGCCCACCAATAAGGATCCGGCGCCTATGGAATACAGTATCTCGGTGGGCGTTGGTGCAATCGACACTATTCGATCGGGAATGCCGTCAAGCGTGACGGTCCTTCCGTAGTCATCTACCACACTAAATCCTACGGCTTCATTCTGAGTGAAACTGGCCACCAAGTAACCTGAGGAGAATGCGATTATTGCAGTGAGCACTACGCCCAAGACTGTCCAGACTCTCCTGACCGATGAACTAGTTCTCTTGGAACCCATACAGATGCCTCCGTGTGCGACTGACAGGGCGCCCTTGGAAGATGCAAATCTCGGGCGCCCGCCGTCGCTTTAAAGCTAGCTTGAAATGTTGAAAGTGTATTTTATACTTTCCCTCCGGAGAGATGGGAAGCCAATGATTCCGTGAAAGGCTACTTGAACCTGCCAACTCAAGCAAGGGTTCGAAAAACCGAATGAGTAAGGGGTTTGGAGACTTACCACCAATCAGGCCGGTCCTTTGCTAGCCTCTTCGAAGCTCGCCTCGAGTATGTCCATGGCCTGCTCGAGCACATCGTCGGGCATTATCATCGATGGGTGCAGTCTGATCACGTTGTCGTAGGTGCCGCAAGTCAGCAGGATCATGCCCTTCTTGAATGCAGCCGCCTTTATCGCCTTGGTCTCCTTCGCGGCGGGAGTCTTGGCCTTCTGGTCGGTCACTAGCTCAAGGGCCATCATCGCGCCCATGCCTCTGACATCACCTATGAGCGGGAACCTCTGCTGGAACTCCTTGAGCCTCTTCGTGATGTAGGCATTGATCTTGGGGACATTCTTGATGCTCTTTTCGATGATTTCGAACTGAGCGAGGGCTGCGGCGCACCCGACTGGGTTGCCACCGAACGTCCCGCCGAGTCCACCGACCTGAACCGAGTCCATTGCATCTGCCCTTCCTGTGCACGCCGACACGGGGAAACCTCCTCCGATGCCTTTCCCGCTCACGAGTATGTCTGGCTCCACTCCTGACCAGTGCTGGATGCACCACATCTTGCCGGTCCTCCCAGCGCCAGTCTGGATCTCATCATCGACGTACATGGCGCCGTGCTTCTTGCAGATCTTCGT
>Ga0316628_100001145_pt1 | contig 18381 bp, 14 predicted proteins | sample OWC_Aug_M2_C1_D5_FD_207648 | JGI IMG/M metagenome (GOLD analysis project Ga0316628, IMG submission 207648) | Wetland soil microbial communities from Old Woman Creek delta, Ohio, United States - OWC_Aug_M2_C1_D5_C | ecosystem: Environmental > Terrestrial > Soil > Wetlands | place: USA: Ohio... | reverse complement strand
CAAAACCAAAATCGACGGATCCGGCGTTCCCCTCGGTCACTCTCAGCAGCACATCCTTCTTGCTGTCTTCGCCGTCTATTGTTTCAACTTCGACATCTGTGAACAGCCCCAACTTATAAAGTCTCTGCCGCTCCTCGCTCAGCAGACGAAAACTGTAAGGTTGGCCTTCCCTGTAGATCAACTCCCGCTTGAAGGCCCGATATTTTGTCTTCTTATTCCCTATGATGACCGTCTTGCCAAAAAACTTCTCTCCCCCCTCAACAACCTTAAAAACAACAGAAGCCCTGTAATTTTCGACGCTCCTCACGACCGTTACATCCACGTTCACATACCCCGAGTTTGTGTAGAAATCAAGGATCCTGAACCTCGCATCCGAGATATCCACCTCATTGTACGGGTCGCCGGGCTTGAGACCCGCCAATGCTGTAAGTTTTGTCTTAGTCTCAGGACTTGTTCCTGTTATATCGACCGACCCGATCTCGGTCCTCTTCCCTTCGTCTATGTCGACAACGATCTGCGCAGTGTGCATCTCCTTATCGATCTTGACCTCAATATCCCTCACTGAAGCATCCAGATATCCGAGGGCCCCGTAAAACTCCTTCAGCGAATCCTTGTCCCTTTCCACCTGATCCGGGTTGTAATACTCTCCTTCGGTCATGGACATAACATCTCTGAGCCTCTTGTGGGGCAGACTGGCGCCGGTGAATTCGACCGACTTTATCTTCACCCTTTCTCCTTCGAAAACAAAGAAGGTAATAGTGATACTCCCGGAGTCAGTATTGGTGACCGGAGCGATCTGTGCGAATGCATATCCTTTATTGCGGTACAGGGCGAGCATCCTGTCGACCGCCTCCCCGATTACTTCGTCCCGAAAGTCTTCTATCTCGAAGAAAGGGGCCTCCCTGAGAAGATTTTTCGTGGACACAGCGCTATTCCCGTCGATTAGGACCGTCAGACGCTTCCCCGGATCGACAGTGATTTCAAGATCACCGTCTTTATACGAATAGGGCCCCACATTCGGCTTGTAATATCCCTGCTTTTTAAGATACTCTTTGATCTTACCGAGGTCGGCGTCGAGTTTTACCCTGTTATAGATGTCTCCCGGCGACGATTTCATGGCGCCCAAGACCATTTGCCCCCGGCCCTCCGTCTCAGGCTCGAACGAAGGAGGCAGAACAATGTCGATGTTCCTCATAATAAGAGGCCGGCCGCCGTCAATCGTCAGCTGAATATTTACCCGGTTGGGAACGCCGGTGTTCTCCACCCTGGCGCTTACAGCAGCCTCAGGAAATCCGTAGTTCGCGATTCTTTCCTTCAACTGAGTCAAAGCACGGTCGAGCAGGTCATGCCGCATCACATCATCCGCCTTCAGTAGGAAAAGTTCTCTTATCGCCTTATCGCTGATACCGGTATTATGCTGAACGTATATCTTTCTTATAAATTCCCTCTCCTTGACCGCCGCCTCCACTGCCGGGTTTTCCCCGTCAGGCACCCGAACGATGACGTCATCGAAGAGACCCTTCAAGAAGGCGCGCTTTATGCCGTTCCTTACCAACTCTTTATCTATCTCGGTTCCCGGGAAGATGCCGAGGATATCGAGAAACTCGTTTCGCTCAATCAAAGAGAGCCCTTTGATCTCGACCGTGCCGGCAGTTGCCGCTCCTGACTCATCAGTCTGCATGGCGACGAACGCCGAAAGGAATATAAGAAAATAAAAGACTACCCTCGCGGTAACCGTCATCTTTCTGATTTTCCGATATCCTTTATCACTTAAATTCGAACCTAAAATGAATGTCTCCCCCCACTATTCCCCTTTCATCCCTAAGTCCTACGAGTGAGACCTTCCTGGTAAGAAAATACTCAAGCTTTATGATCTGCTCTTCAGACGAACGGACCGCAGTAGTATAAGTAACAGACATTTTGTCTCCCAGCAGCCTCTTGGAAAAGGTCACCCCCGGCTCCACTGTCCCTGTTTGTTTGGAGACATGCGGGTCGATCTGCATCCTGTCCAGGCCGGTGATCGTCCTCAGCCTCTCCTCAACGACATCCTGAAGCTTGCCCGTTACGAAAGAGGTCGCCTCTCCGGCACCGATGCCGCCTTCAAGCCCCTTGAGTTCGCCCCCTGTCTGGCCCACGGTAAGCAGCGAAAGTATGTCCATCTCCTTCAGGACCGGATCGGAAGAGAGCGACATGTTAAAGTGATCAAGCTGTCCTTCAAGGTTCATCTTGATCTTATAGCCCTTGACACTGGTCTCCGATGCAATCTCTATGACAGGGTTAATCCTGTTAGGATCGAAAAAGCCGACGCTTGCGCGCAGAATCCTGAATTCGTTGTTTCTGAAATATACCGTACCATCGGTAGTGTCGATCCTACCAAAGAGTAGAGGCCGGTAGACCAGGCCCCTCAGGACCATATCGGCGCTCACGGAGGCGCGCGCCACGTTGTTATCGATGAAAATATTGTTCTTGCCCGTTATCCTGATATTGAGTCCGGCTTTTTCCAGCCCGGATATCTCCGCTTTGTACTTCGCCGTTGCCTTCGTCTTAAGAAGCCAGCTCTTCCACTCGACCCTTTCCCTGTATCTTGCGCGGTTTATCTGTATGTCTCCTGAGACCATCTGAGAATCGGGGGTACCCTTGTAAAGGAGGTTGCCGCCAAAATTTATATTGAATTCATGGGACGGGGAGACAGTGATATTGCGAAGACCGGACTCGACATAGAACCTCTTCAGAGAGAATCTCTTCAGATAGAGAATGCCCGAGATGTCGACTTCTCCGCCTGCAAGCTTCCCGCTGAGTTTCTGCAACACTATCCTGTCCTTATCCATATACATATATCCTCTCAGGGCACTGATCCTGTATGAATAGTCTTTAAGGCCGAAAGCGCCGTTTTCCAGGGTGACCCCTCCGTTGATCTCGGGATTGTCCCAGTCCCCTGTCACGGCGAGTACGAATTCGGCGTCTCCCCTCAGAAGACCTATCTTGCTCGAAAGTCCCTTCAGGGGAGAAAGCGATGAACTTCCTTCAATGCTGAGGTTGTATTTCTTGCCGAGCACAACGCTCCCGTCGATGCCGAGAGACATGTTTCCGCTTCTCATATTTATTTTTTCAACTGAAAGCAGCGTGTCGTCAAAACCCAGTTTGATCTGTTTCTCACTCGTGAAGCTATAACCGTACATCGAAATGGCCAGTTGGTTCACGCTGAGGGAACCGGCGACATGTTCTTTGTTGCCGTGAAGGACCGCCTGTCCGTTCATGCTTACGATCAGGTCCTCCGGCGTGTCCTTGAGAATAGAACTGAGAATGAAATCGTACCGTCCCGTCTGTATCTCGACTTTAGCATCCCAGGGCATCTCCTTTTCGAACCTGCCCTTCGCAGTCAACAACACCTTGTTGTCAATCATGGCGGCCCTGACAGCAATGTTCTTGCCCCTTATAGAAGCGGAAATCATCCCGCTTCCGACGGGTTTGCCTTTAAGCCTGCCCTCTACCATCCTCGCGTCGAGACTGATCGAAGGGTCCTCGAACGTCCCGTGCCCCTCGCTCTTCAGACTGAATACAGCTTCTCCCTTGATTTCTCTGTTGACAAGGTCGCTCAGCAGAATCCTGTCCGAAGATGCGCTGTAAGAAAATTTGCCTTCATCGTCTACCGATGCATTTCCTGTCAGAACAGATTTGCCGCGGCTGATCCTCATTTTCGCAAAACCAAGTTTTTTATCTTTATAAGCCCATCTAAAGTCCGCCTTCTCAATAGGCACATTAAAGACCGTAACGTGGTCCGCCGATGCGTTCCCGCTTATATCGGGCCTATCCGAAGTTCCTCCGATCGCTATGTCGGAATGCAAACTCCCCGAGCCTTTGAATTCAGGGTAGAATATCCTCGCGAACCTCTCGAGATCTGCATTAATGACAGAAGCTGTAAGTCTGTATTCGGGACTCGATAGGTCGAAGAGCGCCTTCGCGCCTTTAAAGGCGACCCCCCCGCTGAGGACGGCAGACTGTCCCTTTCCCTTTACAGTCATCTCCTCGATATTAAGGGCCTCCTTCCTGTATGAAATTTCCGCATGCATCGCTTCTGCAGCATACTTTTCATAGACCGGATTCTCAATGTCGACCCGCCCTCTGACGAGAGGATCATCGAACACGCCCGTTATCCTTCCCCTGACGCTCCCTTTCCCGCCAAGTTTGGAAAAGTAAGGAGCGGTCAGATCGGTTATATCCGCAGACTTAAGGCTGAAGTCAAGATCAAGTGATCTTGTCCCGACATCAGCGCTCCCATCCGCCCTGATTTCGGTAATACCCGTAGCCACTTTCAGGCCCGTGAGAGTTATCAGATTGCCCTCCATCCTGTAGCCGCCGGAAATGTCCACGATCCTCCCAAGGATGTCCTTTCCTTTTTCGACACTTCCGTATTGGAACCTTCCCTCAGGATCGAACGCAGCTCCGGACGTAAAGAGAGTGCCGTTTACCTTTCCTGCAGGTACACCGGGGTCCCACCCGATAAGCTTGAACAGCGGGCGGCTATCAACGTTGTTAAAGACCGCGTCGACCGTGAAAGCGTTGACGTCAGGAAGGCCAATCGAGGCCGATACCCTCGCGCTACCGTTGTAAAGGCTGCCGGAACCATCGGTGAACCTCATCAGACCATCTGCATAGGAAACCGCGCACTTCAATCTCTTGACCTCTACATCAAAGAGATTGCCGTCGGTCAGCAGGGCGGTTCCGCTGCCCTTGATATGACTGAGCGGCCCGCTGAAAACCCCTTTTACATCTATCAGCCCCTCGATACGTTCCTTGACCTTGAGCAGCTCCATAAGGGTCTGAATATAAAATTTTCCATCGACCTTCAGGTCGACTGTTATGATTCTATCGATATACCTGATGAGCCCTGCGGCCCGCACCTCTCCTTCGCCGGGCATCCTGAGGCCGAAGACCTTCTTCACCGTCTCAATAATAAGTTTGATATCCGTCTTAAAACTCGCTTTTCCACCGGCATATTCCCCGGTTCCGGTAATTTTTGAACCAAGGGAACCTATGACAAGCCTCTTTATCCGGATGGTGTCCTCCTTCACAGAGAAGGCCATTTCGGCATTGCCGGAGACATCAGGCCAGCCCTCCTTTTTTACATCGAACTTCCGGAGCGAAGCGCTGATATGCTGCCACTCACCAAACACCGCCTCTCCGTCGAGGCCATCGATCATGGAAAAAGCCCTGTTGGACTGATCCTGATAGCGCACCCTGCCTTTTTGCACCTCCACCGCCGCAATCTTCACCTTGAACGCGGTATCCCTCACCTTTTCCAAATATGCCTTCACGTGGTCGGCCATCTCGGCGGCCTGCTTTTGGTCGGTAGTGATTTCCGGCTCCTTCAGCACCAGTCTCCGGATCTTTATATTCCTGCCTGCAATACCTGTGAGATCTAGGTAAGCCTTTACCCGCTGGGACAGGAAAATACGCTCCCCCGTATCGTCGAAAATCTTGAGGCCCTTCGCTTCCACAAAAAGGGGGAAGAGGTTGACATAGATTTGTTGAACGATGACCTTGCGGCCGACCATCATCTCGAGCTCCGGAAGTATCAGCCTCTTCAGGGCGTTTGAAATGTGAGTGCCGCGAAGTATAAACGCGGCGATTCCGACGATCACCACGATAGGGATCAGACACGCAAGACTCTTTATTCTTTTCCTTTTAGTATCATCCATAATTCAGAAAGAATTTCCTGTGCTTTACTATAATCCATTTTATCCTTTTCTGACTGCACATAAAATATGTCCTGGGCCAGACCGCCGTCCGTATTGATCCTCGCAGAAATAATATTTACCCCGCGAAGATACATAACATTCGATACGTCATACAGCAGCCCCAACCTGTCGGGGGAAAATATTTCGATAAGGGTATACTCATCAGACATCTCGTTATCGAGCTCTATAAAAATATCATAAGGGCTCTCCGACCGGACCGGACGGCTCACTACGTTGAGGGGTCTGGCACCCGTGATGACGCCCTTCAACCCTTCCCTGAGCTCGTCTTCAATACCTTCCCACCAGATATCTTTCCAGTTTGAAACCGTGATTTTGTCGATGACGATCCCTTTCCTGCCGGTAAATATCTTGCCGCTCACTATATTCAGACCCCGGGAAGATAGAAATCCCACTATTTTGGAAAAGAGACCCGGACGGTCGGCGGCGCTGATTGACAATTCCGCAACCTCCCGAGGCCCCGGGTCGATGCGGATTGAGAAGCCGCCTTCCTTCGCCTTCCGCACAAGCCCGTAATCTTCTATTATCCTGTTTCTCGTCGTGGAAAACAGATATCTGTCGGGCATTTCATCGGCAAAATCCATGAGGCCATGCAGTTGTTCGTCCTTTGGACAAAGTTCACGGAGCCCCGCCAGGTAATCTTCCCGGCCCCTCTTTATACCGGACAGGTAGTCCATCGTATGATCGTACAGCTCCTTTAACAGATAAGCCTTCCAGGAATTCCAGTAGCCCGGGTTGACCGCCGACATGTCCGCATAGCTAATAAGATATATCGCCTTAAGATTTTCAGGGTCTCCGACCGCATCCGCGAACATCGCGACCACTTCGACGTCGGACGTTTCCATCTTCAGCGCTATCTTCGACATCAGGATATGGTTTTTCACGAGAAATTCTATCCTCGTCCTCTTTTTGACATCGAGATTGAACCTCTCCATAATGTTCTTAAGCCTCTTATATCCTTCTTCCTCATGACGTCTGCCAGCCGCCTTGCCGATATCATGGAACAAGAGCGCCATGAAAAGGGCATCGATGTGCCCCATATCCTTGATGATCTTATGGAAGTCGTCCAGGGTTTGATACCGCGTCGTCTTGAGTCTCTCCAGGTTCCGGACAGCGAGCAGGGTATGTTCATCGACCGTGTACATATGATAGGGTTCATGGACTACCAGCTGCCGCAAGACCCCGAACTCGGGGATAAACCGCCCAAGCACCCCAATTTCCTGCATCTCCCTCAGGGTGTCGTACACCCGCTCCCCCCTGAGTATTTCGAGGAAATGTTGAACCGCTGACGGCGAATATCTCGTCCTCCTGTTTATATGAAGAAGACAGGACCTTATCTTGTCCCTGGTCGAGTCGCTGAACTTCTTTCCGGTCTTCGAGAAAAGATAAAAGGCCTCCATGATCTTGTCGGGGTTCCGGGCGAACAGCCCCTCTTTCGTCATGATAAGGTTCCCCCCCGATAAAGAAAAATCTTCGCTGATCTTCTTGATTCTCCAGTCCCTGAAGAACGGGACATAGGGCCGGCTGCATTCGGCCATAATCTTCCGCATGGTCTCTCGAATGATCCTGCTTTTGAGGTAGTAATAGCGCATGAACCGTTCGGTGGCCGTAAATTTTACGGAATCCTTGAATCCCATCCTCGCTGCAACGTTTTTCTGGTAATCAAAGGAAAGGATGTCGTTTTTCCTTCTGCTTTCAAGGTGCAGGCCGAACCTGCAGCGCAGTAGGAAATCGTATGCACCGACGAACCGCTTGTACTCATGGGGACCCAGCAGTCTCGAAAAATCGGTTAATTTATCAATCTTCATCGCCACCTTCGAAAGCCAATAAGCGGTGTGGATGTCCCTCAGCCCGCCCTCACCCTCCTTTATATGCGGCTCCAGCAGAAATACCGAATCTCCCGAAGTGAGATGTCTCTTTTCCATCTCGAGTAATTTTTCCCTGATAAAATCCTTCTGTTTTCTGTAGGCGATCTCCGGATACACCTTAGACTTAAAATCATCGAAGAGCCTTTTGTCCCCGGCAATATATCTCGCCTCAAGAAGAGATGTCCGCGTCCTGATGTCCTTAAAGGCCTCTTCGATACATTCCCTGGCGGTGCGGAAGGAATGACTGATGTCGAACCCCGTATCCCATATCTTATAGAGTATCTGTTCCACAGCCTCAGTATCGGCCCTCTCCTGTGCAAAGAACATAATATCGACATCGGAATAAGGACAAAGTTCCCGGCGACCATAGCCGCCTGTTGCAATTAGAACCCCTTTCATGTCCCTGTTTGTAGAGCGGAATATTTCCTGTATTAACAGATCCATTTTCATCGTATATCGCTCGGCCAAGACTATCCCCCCCTTGGATTCGCCGAACGAACTTTCCACTTCTGCTAGCATTTTATTCTTTATAATCTGCATATTATCACTCATATATAAAGTATATCCTTAACATTGTTCATCTGGCTACTTAGAAATATACCATATCATACTACTAATAATAATCATCAGCCGGGCCATACTATTGAAAAAGTCCTATTTTTTCAATAAAGTCTATCATGCCCGCGTCAGCCTCGACTGACCCACCTGGGCGGACTGGGCGGGTTATCCCAAGCCTCGGAAAATACTGGATTCCCGTTTTCACGGGGAATGACGACTAAGGGCCGAAATGGCGTTTTTCAACAAACTGATTTTTCTTGACATCATAATGTCATTATAATAATATATATTTATGATGCAGAATGAAACAGGGATATTGCAAAATAAAACAGTGGATAGATTTGATCAGGAAAAACTCTATATACAGCTCACCCGAATATTTCTTGAGGAGATTACAGCTTCACGGTGGAAACTGGCCCAGAAGATCCCGACTGAAGAAGAATTATGCAAAAAGCATGATGTCAGCAAGATTACTGTTCGGCAGGCCATAAACAATCTTGTTTCGGACGGATATCTCATGAAGATCCAGGGCAAGGGTACATTTGTCACGAGCGTACTTCCTGTCGTGGGGCTGTCGATGAGGACCCGCTTTACAGAGGAGATGTTCGGGGAGGAGGTGAAAGCAGAAAAAGAGATATTATTTAGAGGGATCCAGCCCCCCCCTCAGGACGTGAAGGTATATCTAAGAACCGATGACAGCATCTATCAGGTCCTTTGCAGAAGGACAGTCAACAGCGAACCGGCGTATCTTGATGAGTCATTCATCCCATTCCACATGCTGCCCGGCATCGAGCAGCTGGATTTTGCCCTCATCTCGCTCTACTCCATACTTCAGGAAAAAGGTTTAAAGAAAATATTTAAGGTCATACAGACTATCGAGGTCCAACAGGCATGGGGAGATTCGGCGAAGAACCTAGATCTTGCCGAAGGTGTTCCCGTTCTTGCAGTCCACAGACTTTTGCTAAGCCCGGACAATACGCCTGTCGGATACACACGGTTCCTCGGCAGAAGCGATAGATATAAATTTCAGACAGAATTCGAAAGAATACGGTAATCAATTAAAGGAGGAAAGGAAAAAGTCATGCGAGGAAGAAAATTAAAATTCCTGTCTTTAGCAGTGCTCATTTTTGCAGTCCTTATCAGTTCCGCCTATGTATTCGCATCCGGCGAACCGTCCGCCGCGACAGTTCCGTCCGCTGCCGAATCCACAATGCCGTGGTGGGCATGGCCACTCATTCTGTTTATCGTCACGTTCCTTCTCGGCATCGTAGCAGTCCTCGGAGGAGTAGGAGGAGGCGTCCTGTTTGTCCCCATAATCGGAGGGTTTTTCCCCTTCCATATAGACTTTGTAAGGGGCGCGGGATTGCTGGTCGCTCTCGCGGGGGCGCTGGCCGCGGGCCCCGGACTACTCAAGAAAGGAATGGCCGACCTTAGACTGGCGATACCAGTGGCGGTCATTGCATCGGCATGCGCCATCGTGGGTGCCATGATCGGCCTGGCACTTCCCGCAAAGGTCGTAAATATCGCACTGGGAGGTACAATCCTGGGTATCGTCGCCATCATGCTCATGGCGAAAAAATCTGAGTACCCGGATATCCAGCAGGCAGATAACCTTTCAACCGTACTTAGGATCACAGGTGTTTACCATGAAGCATCAACAGGGCAGGACATAAACTGGAAGATACACAGGACCCCACAGGGGCTTGCCACTTTTATTATTATCGGTGTAATGGCAGGCATGTTCGGACTCGGCGCCGGCTGGGCCAATGTGCCGGTACTGAACCTAATGATGGGTGCGCCGCTTAAAGTCTCCGTGGCGACCAGCAAATTTCTTCTTTCTATAACAGATACCTCGGCTGCCTGGATATATGTAAACAATGGGGCCGTATTGCCTATGATGGTCGTTCCGTCAATTATCGGCATTATGCTGGGATCGATCGTGGGGGTACAGATCCTCGCAAGAACAAAGCCTGCTGCGGTCCGTTATATCGTTATAGCCATGCTGCTCTTTGCCGGTTCGCGTGCGTTGCTCAAAGGGCTCGCCATATGGAATTGAAACACCGAATAGAAGATCATATATTAAAGGAGGAAGCTCATGGATAAAAAAGTATTGGCAACAGAAGAACAGCTCGCCTATGCGAAGCTCCTCGACACCGGAATGAAGTTCGGACTTCTCATTCTGGTCGTAACATTTATAGTGTACCTTACCGGCATACTCGCGCCCCACGTACCAGTCAACGACCTGCCCAAGTACTGGAAAATGCCGGTGCATACATACCTGACGGCAACCGGCATTCATCCCGGATGGGCCTGGCTGGGGATGCTGGGCAAAGGGGATTTTTTGAATTTTATCGGCATCGCTTTTCTCGCAGGCGTAACAATCATCTGCTACTTGCGCATAATCCCGATACTCCTGAAGAAGAAAGACACAATTTATGCGGTCCTGGCCTTTGTGGAAGTGCTGGTCCTCGCACTTGCGGCATCAGGAGTACTCAAGGCGGGAGGGCACTGATATGAAAGAATCCTGCGCCATAATGGGTTTCGAAAAAATTCTCCTTGCAACCGACGGCTCCGAGTCAGTTGAGGCCGCCATTCAGGAAGCGATCAATATTGCAAGGGTCTGTTCGAGCAGACTCTATATTTTGTCGGTAGTTGATGTCAATCCAGAATTCGAGGCGCTCGCGCCGAACGTTGTAGAGAAGGCCGAGACCGAAACAAAGGGACACGTCGACTCGGTGAAGAAGAGAGCGGAAAAAGAAGGGATATCCTGCGAGACGATCGTGCATCAGGGCGAAGAACCCTACCGTTTCATCGTTGATGAAGCAAAAAAAACAAAGGTGGATATGATAGTCATGGGCAGCCATGGCCGTACGGGCCTCAAAAGACTTATGATGGGAAGCGTGACTGCGCGTGTCATCGGTCATGCGCCCTGCAAGGTGCTTGTGGTCCCGTGTTAGGACACCCATGTCAGGATGGCATGGCATTGAGTCATCTTTTTTGACGTATAACAGGCCCCGGTGCCCGAAACCGGGGCCTGTTTGAGAATCAGTTTGTGAATTTCCATTGTAATCGGTTAAATTACTGCTCGCATCACGTTGAAAACGGGGGGCTATTTATAGGCCGATTATGAAGCCAAAGCGATAATTATGTCTTTAAAAAAGAAGATAATCCTCAGTTTTCTCATCAGTTCGATGATCATCGCCGTACTCGCCATATCGGCGTATATCAACTTTCTCGGGATAAGAAAAGAGATCAGGTATCTCGAACTATCCGATACCGTACGCTCCAAATCCCTCCTGCTCAGGAGGCACGAAAAAAACTTTCTGCTTTACGGCGACAGCAAGGAGAGTGACAATGTCCACCTGTATCTGCTGGACCTTAAGACGACCCTTGCCCAGACAAGTCCCGCCTACAAGACAGGGAGCGTCATCAAACTGCAGACAAAGATTGAGGAATACAGCCAGAGGTTCAACAGCATCGAGAAACTCAAATGGGACTTCGAGGCTAACTTCACCGGGCTCAAGCCGAGGTACTCCCAGTACGCCGTCTTTTTCAGGCTGATAGAATCGACCTTCCTTGAGCGTCCTCTTGTAAACGCTGAACTCCTCGAAACGTTGTTCTCACGCGGGGGCGGCGAGCGGTCAATCGGGGACCTCAGGCAACTGGACGCCGAGATAAGCGCACTGCGCAAAAACGGAGAGGAGATACTGATAATCTCTACCGACCTCGACAAGTCAGCCAGGGAGAAAGTCGAAAGCACGATCCGCCTTTCGCAAACGGCCGTCCTCATACTTTTCCCGACGTTCCTCGCCGTGGGGCTTGCCGCCCTTTTTGTGATAAGCCAGAGCGCGGTAAGAAGACTCAAGATTTTGACCGGTGCGATAGAAAAGGCAGGCAAGGGCGACTTTTCGTCTCTCACTATTTCGGTGGAACAAGATGAGGTCGGCATACTCATCAACTCGTTTAACAAGATGGAGCAGGACCTTATAGCCCGCGATCATGAAATAGACAGAAAGAACGAGGAACTGCTGCAGAGCAGGAAGCTGGCCTCTATAGGTACTCTTGCATCAGGCGTGGCGCATGAACTGAACAACCCCCTTAACAACATATATCTTGCCGCGCAAATACTCTCTAAGGAGATAGGCCATGAGATCTGTCCGCCCGTGATCAAGGAAACAGTGGGCGACATCTTTTCCCAGACGCTGAGAGTCAAGAGGATCGTAAACGACCTCCTCGAATTCTCTAGAGAAAAGCCGCCGGATCTCCGTACGATGAGCATAGCGGATATAATAGAAAACGTGATCGGCCAGATGAAGTCCTCCGGCGAGATAGGGGAGGTAAAATATAAGATCGACTCGGCCGGCATATCGGATTTCCCGGCCGACCGCCATCTTTTGGAACAGGTCTTTATCAACCTCTTCAGCAACGCCATAGACGCCATGGAAGGGAAAGGCCTGCTGCATATATCTCTGGCCCAGACCGACTCCGCAGTCGTGATCAGTGTCTCCGACACCGGCAAGGGTATCCTCTCAAAAGACGTATCGAGGATCTTCGACCCTTTCTTCACGACAAAGGAAAAAGGCACAGGGTTGGGGCTTGCAATCGTATACAATATAATAGAGAAACATAGAGGTAAAATAGAGGTTAACAGCGAACCCTACAAAGGGACGACTTTCACGATAACGCTGCCGAGGGGACATGAAACTGAAGATACTGATCGCAGATGACGAGGAGATAACGCTCAAACACCTCAGCTATGCGCTTGAGAACGATGGCTATGAGATAGCCTCCGTGATGAACGGACTTGATGCCCTGAAGAAGATCGAAGGCGAAGAGTTCGATATCCTCATTGCCGACATAAAAATGCCGGGAATAGACGGTATCACCCTCCTGTCGGAGGTCAAAAACAAATATCCCGATATGGACGTCATCATCATCACAGGCTTCGGCAGCATAGAGTCCGCCGTCAATGCGATGTCCAAGGGCGCGACGGACTATATCACTAAACCGTTCAATCTAGATGAACTGGGACTCAAGATAAAAAAGATCGAGGAAAAAAAAAGACTCGAAAAAGAGAACGTAGCACTTAAGATCTCCCTCAACCCGCCCTTCCCTTTATCGGAGAAAAAAACAGTCGGGGGATTCTCTTTCATCGCAAAGAGCAAGGTGATGAAACGGGTGATAGACATTATCACCGGCATTCAAAATTCAGACTGCAATGTACTGATCACCGGGGAAAGCGGGACAGGGAAGGGGCTGGTAGCAAAGCTTATACACTATACGAGCGACAGAAAGGGAATGCCCTTCCTTGCACTTAACTGCGCAATCTTCACTGAGGACCTCCTAGCCAGCGAACTTTTCGGCCATGAAAAAGGGGCCTTCACAGGCGCAGTCGCCGCCAAACAGGGCCTGCTTGAGATCGCCGACAACGGCACTCTCTTTCTCGATGAGATAGCTGAGATGACAACGGCTCTCCAGGCGAAGCTGCTTAAGGTGATCGAAGACAAGGAGTTCATGCGCGTGGGAGGAACACGCTCTCTTTCCGTAGACGTCAGATTCATAGCTGCATCGAATCAGAACCTGAGCACGCTCATCGCTGACAGCAGGTTCAGGGAAGACCTCTACTACAGACTGAACGTCATGGATATATATATCCCCCCTCTGAGGGAAAGGAAAGAAGATATTGTCCCCCTCAGCAAGTTTTTTCTTGAGAAACATGCCAAAAAGGCAACTAAGAAAATCACCGGCTTCAGCAGGGAAGCTATGGAAATTTTGATGTCCTATGGCTTCCCCGGCAACGTAAGGGAGCTAGAAAATATAATTGAGAGGGCAGTCATCCTCGAGAAAACCTCCTTGGTCACACCGGAGAGTCTACCGCAGACGATAAGACTGTTTCAAATTGAAACCATAGATCCCAACAGGCTGAAGACGATTGACGAGCTCAACAAAGACTACGCCGAAAAGATACTGGAGTATGTCGACAACAACAAATCCAAGGCCGCTGAGTTACTGGGAATATCAAGAACAAGCCTCTGGCGAATACTAAAAAAATAATCCATCCCCCAAGCACTTAATTCCAATCAACAAAATCGTCCTTTCTTTTTCTAAATAAGTCAATCCATGAAATTTCTCTATATGCCGTAGCGTGACCCCTTTACTTCTCATCTTTCCCTCTGGTTTGACCGCCCAAGCAAAGAGATTTCATTTGTTGCAGACGCTGATAAGAGTCTGTCCCAAAACTCCGTTCGCTTGCCATTAATGCAAGATCAGCCATCCCTGCACCCTTCCGGGAGAGGATTTACCATATACTAGCCACTAATTGGTCCCCCTCTCGGGAGGGGTGTAAGGGGGTGGGTTCGCATCAACAGACAGGCTTAACTGACAGCATAATTCGTGAAACTCCCGTCCAAAACCGTTCATCTGCGTTCCACATTGAAACACTAATTCAAACCCTTGATCACCTTTTTCCCTTTTATTTCAGCTAGTTATATAGTGGCACGCCTCTTGGAGTAGTGAAGATAAAGAACACAAGGAGGCGGAAAATGAAGGAAAAAATACTATTCGTCACAAAAGGAGGTGAAGACTGCGACAAAGGGTTCTCTTATGCCCTGGAACTTGCGAAGGCACTCAACTCCGGCATTGCGGTGCTTATTGTTTACCCGAGGCAGATGCTGAGCAGCTTTGAAGACGTGATGTCGGCTGCCGCCTTTGCAGAGGCGGGGGATTTCAACACCGTCAAGACACTACTGGATTCGCAAGAGCAGGAAATCAGGGGAACAGAGGAACAAAAGATAGGGGAGATGAGTATAAAAGCCAGAGAGATATCGGTCGACCTTGTTCACCGGGCGGCCTTTGGTGACGTTGCGAACGCCATTAAGGAGTATCTCAACGACAGATCCGGTGTGGACATGGTCCTATTGAGCCCTAACCTGGCTGGAAATAAAAAGATATTAGACCTGAAGAAGCTGATGAAAAATATCTCAAAGCCGATCGTAAACATAACGATGCCTGTCAAGGCTGAAGCTTACAACTAAGAGATAAGGAGGAAACAAGATGAAGACATTCACAAGATTATTTGCAAGGTTCGAGAGCATCATGTCGGCCATAACATTCGCCGAAGCGGGTGAATTCGAGACCGCAAGGGAAATGATGCGCAAAGGGGAAGGTCCCCAGGAAAGGATCTCAAGAAGGACTAGCAGGGATGTAAGGACGGTCGTTAAGACCGCGAGAAAGTAACGAAAAAACTATCAGATAACGGAGGATTTATGGCAGGAAACAGTCAAAACATAAAGAAGAAGCCCTATGGGGCCCTTCTGCTCATGGGGCTTATTTCAGCAGCAATGTATACCTTTCTTCTTCTGAATCAGACTATGATCAACAACTACACTGCAATGGGAGGGGCATATGCCTTCCTGCCTATTGCAACTGCATTTCTATTCTCATATGTACACGGTTCATTTACAGGCAATTTCTGGACAGTACTTGGTATCGAGGCCTCTAAAAAGAAAAAGGAGGTAAAATAAAATGCACGACATCGCTAATCTCGCGGCAAACTTCATTAACCTCGATGCCGTAAATATCACCTATCTCTTTCTGGTAGGATTCGTCGGGGGCCTCGTAAGCGGATTCATAGGGTCAGGGGGGGCCTTTGTTCTCACGCCTGGCATGATGAGTCTCGGCGTCCCCGGGCTCGTTGCAGTGGCAAGCAATATGTGCCACAAATTCCCTAAGGCCCTTATCGGCTCGATAAAACGCGCCAAGTACGGCCAGGTGGACGTCAAACTCGGCGTGGTACTCGGTATCTCTGCCGAGGCAGGCGTTCTATACGGTGCCCATATCCAGGAAAGCATCAAGAAGGCCTTTGGCGATGCCGGATCGAATCTTTACGTAAGCGTCTCATTTGTGGTAATCCTGGCAGTCGTCGGCGGCTTCGTACTGAAGGACGCCTGGAAGACTTACAAATCAGGCAATTCGAATGAAGAGGAAAAGGTGACAAAGCTTGCCCGCTGGGTCCAGTCGGTTAATATTCCGGGCACTATGGTCTATTTCAAGAGCCTAAACGCCCGCATCTCAGTTCTCTTTACTATCCCGCTCGGGTTCGCGACGGGCATGCTCGCCGCAACTATAGCAGTCGGAGGCTTTATCGGCGTACCGGCGATGATCTACGTCCTGGGTGCCCCAAGCCTCATGGCGTCGGCAACGGAGCTTGTGATAGCCTTTGTCATGGGTCTCGGCGGATCGTTCAAGTATGCGATGCACGGCCTCGTCGACATCAGACTTGCAATGATAATCCTCGGCGGCTCACTCTTTGGAATCCAGTTGGGGGCCATGGGTACAACATATGTCAAACCCTTCATGATCAAGGTCGTTATGGGTGTCATCATGGTCATCGTCCTCTTCAGCCGGGGCTTGATGGTGCCGGTCTATCTTGCGCAGCTCGGCCTTATCCAGACGCTTGACGTCACAACGGTAAAAATCCTGAAGAGCACCAGCTTCCTTATTATGATCGCGGCGCTCCTTATCGGGGCCTTCATCGTCCTGAAGGCCATGTGGCAGGGCCGGCGTGCAGAACAGGCTACCGCCCGGGAAGCATTCGAAATTGCTAAAATATAGGCATGGGGAAATACAAGAAGATACTCGTGGCCTACGATGGTTCTGCATCGGGCACGAACGCGCTTCTCCAGTCCTTTAGACTGGCAACGGAAGAAAAATCATGGATAACCGTTGCGACGGTCGTCCCGACCTACGACGGGGACATCGACCTTATAGCCGTAAGCGATATCCATGAAGCGATGCGACGCCCTGGAGAGGAGATACTCTCCAGGGCGAATGCGTTGGCAAAAAAAGAAGGCGCCCTCATAAAAACGATATTGGAAGAAGGGGAGATTTACAATAGACTCGTTGACCTCGCCGAGGCTGAAAACTGCGGGGTCGTCATTATGGGAAGACGCGGGACGTCTTCCGCTGACCAGTCGCACATCGGCAGTGTCACTGCCCGCGTTATCGGCCACAGTCAGAGGGACGTTCTCGTGGTCCCTGAGGGAACAAGCATCGGGTGGAAAAAAATATTGGTCGCCGCTGACGGCTCCCGTTACGGCGACCTCGCCACAGACAGGGCGATAGATTTTGCGAAGTCCTACATGGGATCTCTCATGGCCGTGTCGGTAGTGGATGTGCCCTCTGAGTTTTATGCGGAGGCCCCCGATGCCGTTGACAAACTAATAATAAGCGCGAAGGGCTTCGTTGCTGCAGTCGGGAAAAGGGCTGAAACCAGCGGTATCGCGGCTACGACCTTTGTGGGGGAAGGCGAAGCCTTCGAAGTCATCACAAAACTCGCCCGCAAGGAAGAGATCGATGTAATAGTAATGGGAAGTCATGGAAGAACGGGGCTGAAGAGGCTTCTGATGGGAAGTGTCGCCGAAAAAGTCATAGGTCATGCGCCATGCCCTGTGCTCGTCGTGAAAGGTTAAGGGATGGGACGGTCCCGCCCTTTATTCATCTGCCAGTAATCCCCGCCCGCACTCGTATATATCTCCGGCAATCGCATTAAATACTTCGAAGCCGATTTCGTCCAGGGGTTCGCTTTCTGCATCTTTATCGGTTTTTCGAGAGATGGTCTTTAATATCCCTCACCATTCACCTTTTTCCGCTGGCGGATTATAATAGCAACTGAGGTCATAAGTTATGGAGGTATGGAATGGCGATACAGTTGACGATAACTCTAACCGACAGGGAAGTTGAATCCTTGAAGAAAATGATATCGGGCCACAGGTCTTTCGAGACAAAGGAATGCACGTTGGAAGACGCAATACATGAATGTTTACGGACGGCATTTTTTGATGAGAGCGAGACTGGCGCAGAGCAGGAAGGGATGTGAGTCGCCCGCCCGCTGGTCGTGCGGTTTTTTCTCACAAGCAAACCATTTTTTCAGAGGAAGCGGACTATGAAGCCTTTCGCTGCACGGCTCCTGCCCTTAATGTTGTTGCCGGCTTTGCTTCGCATTTTTCCGTTCGCACTTTTTTTCGAGCTATGGAGTTTCCTTATGGGTTATAATGTCCGATATGCTATTTGAAGAGCTGGCCATCCCCGATGCGGTCCTCAATGGTATCAAGGCTGCAAACTTTACGCGCTGCACCCCGGTCCAGGACGCGGCGCTGCCCGTGGCACTAACCGGCAGGGACGTCGCTGTCCAGGCCCAG
>Ga0316628_100001144_pt1 | contig 18381 bp, 9 predicted proteins | sample OWC_Aug_M2_C1_D5_FD_207648 | JGI IMG/M metagenome (GOLD analysis project Ga0316628, IMG submission 207648) | Wetland soil microbial communities from Old Woman Creek delta, Ohio, United States - OWC_Aug_M2_C1_D5_C | ecosystem: Environmental > Terrestrial > Soil > Wetlands | place: USA: Ohio... | reverse complement strand
CCACTAATTCTGGGGTGACCGTTCATGCGTTCACCGGCGCAATCGCACCGGGCATCTGCACTGGGGCTATCTTGAGGGCCAGGATTAACGCTTCTGATCCGAAGGCCACTATCGAACCGTTCTCGTGGGGCTATCGGAACCCCTACGGCCTCCGCGTCCCGCCGTCTGATCTTCCCTTCGGACGCGGGTTATTAGTCACTGAGAATGGCGAAGACGAGCGAGGCGCGCGGCCCGCCAACAACGCTCCGGACCGGCTCCAGCTTGCCCGGAAGAATCCGAACGGCAGCCCGGATTACCACGGCTGGCCGGACCGATTTGGGTTCCTGGATTCGACGCAGGCCGTCTTCAATCCGGTCGGGGGACCGGCGGACGATCTCTGCGTCCCGGATCCCGTAAATCCGCCCAGTTTGTGCACTCCGGCGAGCCTCGCCGCCATCTTTCTCCAGGATGTACCTATCAGGGACGTCCTCGCCTTTCCACCGCAACCGATTACGGCTCCCCTGGCCCTAGAGCCGGCAGACGTCGCTGTGGCCGGGTTTGACTTCGTTCCCTTCACGTTCGCCCAGGGAGTGGTGGAGCCTGCTGCAGCCCTGATCGCCCGCGGGGGCGATTTTGGGTTCTCGGCGCCGAATGGTAATCCGGGTGCGGGGCACGACGTCGAACTCGTCAACTTCAGCGAGCGCGGTGAACCGCTGCGTCTCAACCTCCAGCAATTTGCCCACAACACGACCTTTGACCAAGCGTTTGCTGATGGACTTCGGGGCATGAACCGGCCCACGAATCTCCGCTTCGGGCCGGACGGTTGCGCCTACCTTGTAGATTACGGGGCGGTGCGAGACTTCGGGCAGTCTGATCCGGTTACCAAGGTCACAAACCCTGCCGACAGTCCGCTCGTGCAGATTCCTGGGACGGGCGTCATTTGGAAGATTTGCAGGCAGTAGACAAGCCTGACCTCTCACACGTACGGTCCAAACAGGGGGGACAGAACATGATCGAAAGAAGAATATTGGTTCTATCTTTGGTTTCCATTCTCTGTGCCCCGGTGTTCGCTTATGCAGGGGGAAATCCACCTGGGCAACCTTTTCAGAACCTCCAGCTGCAAATTGATAAGCTGACCCAGCAGTTGGGAGGACTGACAAATAGGCTCACTCCACCAACGATCTCTCAGACGCTCTCCTGCATCGATGCTTTCTTGCTAGACATTGATTTAAGCATTACAGGGAATAAAGAGATAGCCTATTTTGCTATTCAGGAGCAAGGTATCAATTCATCGGTGAACACAATAACTTTTGTCGAACCTGGATTGACGAGCGTAAATTATCAATTCACGGTGGAATCCGGAGCTGAGGTACGGAAATTCCTGTTCATCGCCTCGGACACCGAAGGTAACACTGGCAAGTCTTTGATACAAATTAATCCTGACATTTGCTTTGGTCCATGTCCTCCTGGCGAGATTTGTCCATGAGGGTGTGTTCGCAGCTTTCAAAAGTTGAGATCGCGAACAATAACCTGAAACTGGTCACTATTTATAAGAATTTGAAGAATGACGATAAGGGTGCAGAGGTGTGAAAAGAGGGGCAGTTGTATCTTGCCGAATCTCTGAAGAGCGTCAAGACGGAGTGGGCCAATCAAATCAAGAAAGGGTTCGAGAATTGAGATTCTCGAAAAAGTGAGGCAGCCATGAAAAAGCATTGGAGCTGGATTCTTTGTTTCCTTTCGGTTCTTCTGATCCACGTCACCGCTCAAGTCAGTTTTTCAAAAGAACCGGTGAGGCTATATTTTTTCTATTCTGAAGAGAGCGGAGGGTTAAAGCTCCAGGAGGAATTCATTCAGCCTCTTTCAAAGAAGTACCCCCTCGAGATTCAGTCTTTTTCCGTAAACAAATTGGAAAATTATGACCTTCTCAGTAAATTCGAAAAAGAATGGAACCAGGGGGGCAACGAACTTCCCGTCGTGATTATCGGCAATTATATCTTGGGGGGAGCGACGAAGATTCAAAAAGATCTGGAGGGGTTAGTGAAGTCTTACGCGGGGGGAGGGGGCGTGGCCTGGCCTTCGCTGCAAGTAACGAAGACAGAGCGGTGGATCACTCAGGCCCCTACAGAAGAGGAGAAAAAATCTGAGAAGATTATCTATGGTGCGTTTCTCTATCGGCGCGGGTGCCTTGACTGCGAAGGGAAGAAGTCTGAATTAAAGGAGTGGGTTTCCAAGGTTCCTGATTTGAGAATAGGAGCCTTCGACACGATGCAGGAGGAAAACAAAAAGCTTGATGAGGCTCTTTATCAAATCTATCAGATTCCGGAGTCCAACCGGGGGTCGGCTGTTAAACTCTATATCGGTGAGGACTACATTTTGGACAGTGATTTTCGTTATGAGAATTTCCAAAAATTGGTTTCAAAATATCAGGGGAAGGGAGCTCCTCCACCCTGGGAGAAAGTGACCCAAGAGGATCTGAAGAGCGGGGAACAAAGAATGATTGAGCGGTTCAGGAAATTTGGTCTGACGACTGTACTGGTCGCAGGCTTGATCGATGGTCTCAACCCCTGCGCCTTTGCCACGATCGTCTTTCTGGTTTCCTACCTTTCTTTCTTAGGCAAAAAAAGCAAAGAGATCCTCACCTACGGTCTCACTTTCACCTCCGGTGTCTTTATCGCTTATCTCATCGCTGGAATGGGGCTGATGGCCGGTTTCCGCCAGTTGAGCGGGTTCCCCATGGTCACCAAAGGGATCTATCTCGTCATCGCCGTGTTTGCCTTTGTACTGGGGATCATCAGCTTTTATGATTATATTCTCTATCGTCGTGGCCAGGGAGCAAAAATGAAGCTTCAGCTTCCCATGGCCCTGAAGAAGAAGATTCACGGTATCATCAGGGTGCAGACCAAGTCGAGTAAAGCGGGCGTCCTGGGTACTTTTATACTTGGATTCGTCATCGCTGCGACGGAGGTGGTCTGCACCGGGCAGCTCTACCTCCCCACGATTGGATATATCATGACCATCCCAAAGTTGAGGGCGTATGCCTTCTTTAATCTTGTTCTCTATAACATCATGTTCATCATTCCGTTGGGGGGTATTTTTGTGGCGGCCTTTTTTGGAGTGACCTCTGAGAGGATGGCAATGGCAACCAAAGAGCATACCGGGACGGTCAAGCTTTTAACATCGCTCCTGTTCATGGGTTTGGGCGTATTCCTTTTCTTTCTCCGCTAAAGATAAATAGAAACGGGTTATGTGAAGATTTGGCAATAATGAGTGGGTGTGTGGCGGAAAAATAGCATAAAATTCGAACTTTTTTTTGAGCAGAAGAGAGCTAGCCTAGCTAAGCTAGCCGGACTCTGAAACCGGAGGGCGGGGTCACGATGAGATGTCCACGGTGTGAGCACGAGAACGAGGCTGGTGCGAAGTTCTGCGAGGAGTGTGCTGCGCCCCTGGCGCGGACATGTGGCCATTGCGGCCGTCAGCTCTCCCCAACGGCCAAGTTCTGTCCTGAGTGCGCCAACCCGACTCGATTGGCGCCAGAAGCCCCCACGGCCCCTCGTTTCATCTCGCCCGAGAGCTACACCCCGAAGCATCTCGCCGAACGCATCCTCAACTCGAAAGCAGCCCTCGAAGGCGAACGCAAGCAAGTCACGGTTTTGTTTGCCGACCTGAAGGGATCGATGGAACTGTTGGCTGACCGGGACCCCGAGGAGGCGCGGAAACTCCTCGACTCCGTGGTCGAGCGGATGATGGAGGCGGTTCACCGCTACGAGGGCACCGTCAACTCAGTCATGGGCGACGGGATCATGGCGCTCTTCGGCGCACCGCTCGCGCATGAGGATCATGCCGTCAGAGCGTGCTATGCCGCCCTCGACATGCAGGCCGCCATTCGCCGGTGGGCCGAAGAGGCACGTCGCTCCCACGGTATCTCGACTGAGATTCGGGTCGGGCTCAACTCTGGTGAAGTTGTGGTCTGCACAATCGGCAGTGATCTGCACATGGACTACACCGCCGTCGGCCAGACCACCCATCTGGCTGCCAGGATGGAGCAGCTCGCAAGTGGGGGGAGTAGCCTCCTCACTGCCAGCACATTGCGGCTGGCAGAGGGCTACATCGAGGTGAAGCCGCTGGGGCCGGTGCCGGTAAAGGGTCTCGAGGCGGCGATCGAGGTCTATGAGCTGACGGGGAGTGGGCCCCTGCGCTCCCGGCTCCATGCAGCGGCAACGCGCGGCTTGACCCGCTTCGTGGGGCGCGAGGGCGAGTTGGAACAGCTCCGGCAGGCGTTGGGCCGCGCCAGCGGCGGCCATGGGCAGGTGGTGGCGCTCGTGGGAGAACCCGGTGTCGGTAAGTCGCGCCTCGTCTGGGAAGTCACCCATTCGCACCGCGTCCATGGCTGGCTTGTCCTCCAGGCCGGGTCGGTCTCATACGGCAAGGCGACGTCATATCTGCCGGTGGTCGGTCTCCTCAAAAGCTACTTCGCGATCGAGGATCGTGACAGCCCGCGCGCGGCCCGCGAGAAACTGACGGGGAAACTCCTGACCTTGGACCGGATGCTGGAAGGCTGTCTGCCGGCGCTCCTATCGCTGCTAGACGTGCCGACTGACGACCCGCAGTGGCCGAGGCTCGATCCGCCCCAGCGTCGGCGGCGCACCCTGGAGGCAGTGAAGCTGCTGCTGCTGCGGGAGAGCCAGGTGCAGCCGCTGCTGATCGTTTTCGAAGACCTCCACTGGATCGACGCAGAAACCCAGGCGCTGCTCGATGGCCTCGTTGAGAGCCTGCCGACCGCCCGGCTGCTGCTCCTCGTGAACTACCGGCCAGAGTATCAACACCCTTGGAGCAACCGCACCTACTACACGCAGGTCCGGTTGGACCCCTTGCCGCCGGAGAGTGCCGAGCAACTCCTCGGCGTGTTGCTTGGAGCCGACGTCGGCCTCGATTCGCTCAAGCGCGTGTTGATTGCACGGACGGAGGGCAACCCGTTCTTCCTGGAGGAGAGCGTGCGGTCGCTCGCCGAAACTGGGTCCCTGCTCGGCGAACGCGGTGCCTATCGGCTGGCACGGTCCCTGCCGACCGTCGAGATCCCGGCCACGGTGCAGGTCGTACTCGCCGCCCGTATCGACCGGCTGCCGGTCGGGGACAAGGCTCTGCTCCAAATGGCGTCGGTCGTCGGGAAGGACGTCCCGTTTGTGCTGCTCCAGGCCATTGCCGAGCAGTCCGGGGACGCGTTGAACGCCGCAATCAGCCGCCTGCAGGCCGCGGAGTTCCTGTACGAGGCCGGTGTTTTCCCGGACCTCGAGTACACCTTCAAGCACGCCCTGACCCACGACGTAATCTATGACAGTCTGCTCCAGGACCGGCGCCGCACGCTCCATGGCGAGATCGTTGAGGCCACTGAACGGCTCTATCCCGATCGGCTCGCCGAGCACATCGAACGGCTGGCTCATCACGCGTTTCGGGGCGAAGAATGGGAGAGGGCGGTCAATTACCTCCAGCAGGCCGGCGCCAAGGCCTCCGCCCGATCGTCCAACCGGGAGGCGCTCGCCTACTTCGAGCAGGCGCTGACGGCACTGACCCATCTCCCCGAGACTCGCGAGACACTGCAGCAGGCCATCGATGTCCGATTCGGCCTTCGAAACTCGCTCCATTCGCTGGCAGAATTCGCGAGGGTCGAGGGGTATCTCCGGGAAGCTGAACTTCTGGCCAGGACGCTCGACGATCAGCGGCGACTCGGATGGGTGTTTGCTTATATGAGCGGCCATCAGGTGCACACTGGCGGTTCCGTAACCGACGTGCGGGCATTCGCGCAGAGGGTCCAGACCATTGCCGAGACGCTCAGCGATGTTCCCCTCAAGGTCGCGGCCCAGTACTATCTTCTCGTGGCTTGCCAGCTCTCGGGCGACTATCGGGGGACGGAACACATCTGTCGGGAACTGATGGAGTTCCTACAGGACGATCGGAGTTGTGAGCGGTTCGGCCTCGCGGTACTTCCAGCTGTAATGTCTCGCACTTACCTGGCGCGCGCCCTTGCCGAGCGCGGGGTGTTCGACGAGGGAGACGGTCACGGACAAGAAGCCGTCCGGATTGCCGAAGCGCTCGATCACCCCTTCAGCCTCGTATGGGCATGTCTCGGGCTCGCCTATCTCAACAGCGCCAGGGGGGAACTGGGCCAGGCCGCCCGCCTGCTCGAGCGCGCGGTCTCTCAGTCCCACGATTGGAACATCATGTTTTACGCTCCGGTCGCCATGGCTTCTTTGGGGCACGTGCATGCGTGCTCGGGGCGCATCGCCGAGGGCGTCTCCTCGCTGGAGCAGGCCCTGACAGCCTACGAATCTTCTGGGATTGGATATTTCCATTCGCTCAGCGTCGTGCAGCTCGGCGAGGCGTACCTGCGAGCGGGCCAGGTCATGGAGGCCCGCGCCTGCGCCGACCGAGCCCTGATGCTCGCCCGCAAGCGCGGTGAACGCGGCCACGAGGCCTGGGCCCTTCGCCTCCTTGGCGAGGTGGCGTCCCATCCCGATCACCCCGACATCAAGATGGCCGAAGCGCACTACGGCGCCGCCATGGCCCTGGCCTCCGAACTCGGGATGCGCCCGCTCCTCGCCCACTGCCACATGGGTCTCAGCAGATTGTATAAACGGACTGTAAAAGGGGATAAGGTTCAGGAGCATCTAACCGTTGCTACGAAGATGTTCCGTCAGATGGGCATGAGGTTCTGGCTGGAGAAGGCCGAGGCGGAGATGAAAGAGCTTCCTGACTCCCAGCGGCTGCAGTCGATTGGTGGTCCTGGCATCTGACCTTGACCGCTATCCACTCTTTCAATCGTTAATCATCAACTTCTCGCCAAGGCCATCAAGGATGCATCTAGGCGGTTAGGATTACGACACTTAGGGGGTTCACGAAAGAAGAGTTTGCAGCGATGGTAAAGAAGTTTGCCTTAACGGCGATAGCAAGGAACGACCGTCCACACTTCGTAGTATGATGAGATGTTAGTGCGCCCCTCTGAACGAAAGTAAAAATCATTACGGATTGTTTAACACGGCTTATAACTGCCCCGTGGGTTTCTTTAAAAGGAGAGGCAAAATTGAAATGCCCGAAATGTCAGACGGAGAATCCTGAGACTGCTAACTTCTGTGGAGAGTGTCAAACCAAACTTGAGAAGGTTTGTCCCAACTGCAACCACCTGAACCCACCCCAATTCAAGTTCTGTAATAAGTGTGGTAGCAATCTCACCGTTATCCCAAAGGAAGTCACTCAAGAACTTTCCTTTGATGAGAAGCTCGGCAGAATTCAGCGGTATCTTCCTAAGGACCTAGCTCAGAAAATCTTAGCACAAAGAGATAAGATCGAAGGTGAGCGTAAGCAGGTCACGGTGATGTTCTGCGACATGGAAGGGTTTACTTCGCTTACAGAAAAGCTTGGCTCAGAACAAATGTATTCTATAATGGATGAGGTCTATGAAATTCTCATCCACAAGGTCCATGATTATGAGGGTACAGTAAATGAATTGACTGGTGATGGAATTATGGCCCTTTTTGGGGCACCGATTGCCCTTGAGGATGCCCCTCAGCGAGCTATTCGATCTGCTTTAGCTATCCATCGAGAAATAAATAAATTCAGCAAACAACTCAAGACTGAAAAGGCGGGGCCATCCGTTAAGATGCGGATCGGCATACATACAGGCCCAGTGATTGTTGGCACCTTAGGTAATGATCTCCGATTGGAGTTTAAGGCTGTTGGTGATACGGTGAATTTAGCATCCCGGGTGGAAGGATTGGCTGATCCAGGGACAACCTGTGTCACTGAGGATACTTTTAAACTCACGGAGGGGTTCTTTCGCTTTGAGGCTTTGGGAGAGAAGAAGATTAAGGGGAAGGAAGAACCGGTAAAGGTCTACCAGGTAATCGCCCCCGGTGCCAGAAGGACGAAGTTTGATGTCAGTGCCGAGCGTGGACTCACTCCCTTTGTCGGAAGAGAACGTGAACTAGAGCTTTTATTGGATGGTTTTGAGAGAGCTAAGTCAGGCAAGGGCCAGGCTTTTTCCATCGTTTCCGAAGCCGGAGTTGGCAAATCGCGGCTCCTGTACGAATTCAGAAAGCCCATCGCTAATGAGGATATGATCTTTTTGGAAGGGAGGTGTCTATCATACAGCAGGGGTGTGGCCTATCATCCTTACATAGATATCTTGAAGTCAAACTTCAATATACAGGAGGGAGAAGGGGATCAGGAGATCAGGGAAGAAGTCCAAAAGGGACTAAGATTAATAGGGGTTGATGAACCTTCAACCCTCCCATATCTTCTGGAGCTATTATCAGTCAAAGACAGTGGTGTCGATGAGATCTCCATGAGTCCGGAAGCAAGAAAGGATAGAATTATTGAAGCATTGAAGCAGATTCTTCTTAAGGGTTCTGAGATGCGGCCTCTAATCATCGTCATTGAGGATCTGCACTGGATGGATAGGAGTTCGGAAGATGTCGCAAAGAGTCTTTTAGAGAGTATACCTGGGTCAAAAGTTTTGTTGATATTTACCTATCGGCCTGAGTTCGTTCATACCTGGGGCGCCAAGTCCTATCATAGTCAATTAACTTTGCATCGGCTTTCGAACCGGGAAAGCCTTCAGATGGTGGCCCATATATTGGGAACGAAGGAAACTGAGAGGGCTCTTGAGAATTTGGTCCTTGAGAAGACAGAAGGTGTCCCATTCTTCATCGAAGAGTTTATAAAATCCCTTCAAGATATCAAGGCAATAGAAAGAGAGGACACCAGATATCATCTCGCAAAAGATATCCAGGATGTAACCATTCCTTCTACAATCCACGATGTCATAATGGCCAGGGTGGATTCGCTTTCTGGGGGTGCGAAAAGCGTTCTTCAGATAGGCTCAGTGGTAGGCCGTGAGTTCAGTCAAGATTTAATTCAAAAGATGACGGGATTATCTGAACAAGAATTATTGTCTCATCTTTCAGTATTAAGGGATTCTGAGCTTCTGTACGAGAGAGGAATTTATCCCCAATCGGCCCATATCTTTAGGCACGCCCTCACGCAAGAGGTGGTCTATAACAGCCTGTTGCTTAAAAGAAGAAAGGAAATCCACGAGACGATAGGAAGGGCCATTGAATCGCTATACTCTGCAAGGTTGGATGAATTCTATGAGATCCTGGCCTACCATTATTCGGAGAGCGATAACCTCCAGAAGGCTTATCTGTATCTGAAGTTAGCTGGCAGCAAAGCCACAAGAAATTATTCCAACTGGGAAGCCTTTCGTTTTTACAAAGAAACCATCAAAGTACTCAAGCAGTTGCCTGAGACCCAGGATAGTCAGAGAAAACAAATCGAAGTCATTCTTTTAATGACCACCCCCATGTTGCTTTTGGGTCACCCTGAAGATTCCCTGAGCATTCTTCAGGAAGGCGAGAGGCTCTGCAAAGAAGTGGACGATAAAAAGAGTCTTCCAATTTTGTACAGTTTAATAGGCATTTATTATATGCATAGAGGAAGGCTATTGGATGCAATCACGTACTCCGAGATTGGTTTTGAACAGTCCCAGAAGATAGGGAATATCGAATTGATGGCGCCAATTGCCAGGGGGCTTTGCATGACATACATTGCTGCAGGAGAGTTTCGAAAGACAATCGATGTAGCCCCAAAGGTTATTGATCTACTTGAGAATGGACAAAGAGAGTCTGATTTTTTTGGCGCACCTTTTCACACCTATTCCTTGCTTTGTGCTTACTATGGGCTCAGTCTTACAATGCTTGGGAATTTTGAGAAAGGTACGGCATATTTGGAAAGAGGTCTGCGTGTCCTCTTAGCGATCAATCAATTAGCTAGTCTCGGTGTCGCAGAAGCGATGTACGGCTTATCGTTTGCTGCTAAGGGAGATGGAATAAATGCGATCAAACATTTCGAGAAGAGCATTCGACACTTTGAAGAAAGCAGAACTCTCGCCATATTTGGTGTGCCTTGGAGTGGATTAGGGAGCGGATATTACTATTTGGGGGATTTAGAAGCTGCCCGAAAGCATATGGAAAAGGGTCTTGACATCGCAATGCGTGGTGGAAGTGAGTGGTGGATATCTTTCCATTATCTTTACTTAAGTAAAATATACCTCGATTTAGGAGATCCCAAAAATTCTCGAAGCTTCATCGAGGAGGCACTAAAGCTATCGCAAAAGAATAGTGAGAAACATTTGGAAGGGGCATCATGGACCTGGTTGGGGAGGATATTGGGGAAAACGGATCCGTCACAAAGCGATAAGGCAGAGGAATGTATCGTGAAAGGAATCAAGATATTAGATGCGATGAAGGTCAAACCATGGTGCTCGGAAGGCTATTTTTGCTTAGGAGAACTTTACGCTGACACAAATCAGAGAGAAAAGGCCCTGGAAAACCTGAAAAAGGCTGAAAAGGCATTCCAAGAGATGGGAATGGATTATTGGCTGAGTAGAACACGGAAGGTTCTTGCAAGAATGAATTAGGGACAAGTCCAGATTTTCGGAACGATAACTAAAATGAAGTGCCCGAAATGCCAGCTTCAGAACCGAGAAGGAGCGAAGTTTTGTAAAGCGTGCGGAATTGTATTGGAACCCGCCTGTCCTAACTGTGGGAAAGTTATTTCTCCAGACAGTAAATTTTGCGATGAATGCGGTCATGATCTCTCCAAACCTTTTGTGTCCGACGAATCATTAGAATCTTCACGACAACGTGATTTTCGGCCCGACACATCCGGACCTGCAGTCTTACCCGAAGGGGAACGCCGCCAGGCCACCGTGGTCTTCTCCGACCTTTCCGGGTACACAGAGATGAATGAACAGCTCGATCCCGAAGAGGTTGAAGGGATCATGAGCCGGATCAAGGGAGAAGCGCTGCGCATAGTGGAAAGCTATGGAGGGATCGTCAATCAGTTTATCGGGGATGAGATCGTGGCCCTGTTTGGCATTCCCACGGCCCATGAAGATGATCCTCTGCGGGCTGTCAAAGCTGCCCTGGATTTACATGAGATGGTTCGTCATAGAAGTTCTGACGTGGAGGGAGGCGTTGGAAAACCGCTGCGGATGCACACCGGAATCAACACCGGCCTGATTGTAACCGATCTGCGAGACGACCGGGATGGATTATTTGGCATTACCGGCAAAACGGTCAACACCGGGGCGAGACTGAGATCACAGGCAGGATCGGACGAGATTCTGGTCGGTCCGGAGACACAGAAGTTGATAACACCTTACTTCGAGACGGTAGCCCTTAAAGAGATCAGGATGAAAGGGATACCCGAGCCAACGATTCCCTTCCGAGTCATAAGAAAATCAAAGATTCATTCACGCTTTGAGGCCGCTGAGCAAAAAGGTTTTACGACCTACACCGGGCGAGATCAGGAGTTGGCCATCCTATATGCCTGCCTTGAAAAAGTACTCCAGAAAGAAGGTCAATTCGTCACAGTAGTGGGAGAAGCCGGAGTGGGTAAGAGCCGGTTGCTCTATGAGTTCCGGCATCTGTTGGGCAAGGAAAATGTCACGGTTTTGCAGGGAAGGTGTGATTCCTATGGGAGTGATACTCCCTACCTGCCCTTTATAGATGCTTTGCGATGGGGGCTCAATCTGAAAGAAGAAGATAGCCCGGCTGAGTTGTTGGAAAAAGCCGTAACGAATATAAAGGCGATTGATCCTTCGTTAGAGCAGTTTATCCCGCTCTATCTTCACTTGCTATCCATCCAAAGTGAGTATTCTTTGCCCGCACATTTGCAGGGGAAGGAGTTGCGGAAAGCTATAGAGCAAGCTCTGGTTGTGATGATTACCCTGAACACACACCGTGGGCCGATGGTTCTGATCCTGGAAGATTGGCACTGGAGCGACGACGCTTCGCAAGCGGCTTTGAAATACTTGATTGGCGTGACCGCTGCTCATGCTTTGATGGTAGTGGTCACCTACCGGCCCGACTATCCTGCCAGTTGGGACTACCTAACCCATCACACTCCAGTTATGTTGAAACCCTTGGATGCCTCGAACACTGAGAACATCGTCAAGTCAGTCATAGGAGCAGCGCATCTGCCGGAAGGATTGGGGGAATTGATCTATGACCGCACCGGCGGCAATCCATTCTTTGTAGAAGAAGTATGTTATTCTCTGATCGAAGCGGGCGTGGTGGTGGTCAAGAACGAAGAGGCGACCCTCACCCAAGCTCTGGACAGACAGAGCCTGCCTGATACGGTGCAGGCCATCATCCGTACCCGGCTGGATCGCCTGGATAGAAATGCCAAAGAAACAATGCGACTGGCCTCTGTTATCGGCAGGGTGTTTTCTCAGCGGATTCTGGAGAGGATCCTTTCGGCCAAGGCTGCGCTTTCCGAATCACTTGAAGCATTGAAGGCTATGGAAGTAATCCACCAAATTCAGGTTTTGCCGGAAGCTGAGTACACCTTCAGGCATGTGCTGACACAGAAAGTTGTTTATGAGAGCTTGCTTCTCCAACGGCGAAAGGAGATTCACGGCGTTATCGGTCTGGCCATTGAGGAACTTTGCTCCCAGCGTTTGGAAGAGCAGGCGCCGATTTTGGCCTATCATTATCTCCGCAGCGATCAGCAGAAGAAAGCCATCGAATATGCCCTGTTAGCCGGAGATAGGGCTGCCGGTCTTTATTCAAACACTGAGGCCACGACATACTACGAGCAGGCTTTTGCGATATCCCAAACTCTTCCCGTGTCTCCACAGGTGCAGCGATGGCAAATTGACGCGGCTCTTAAGCTTGCCGCCGTTGGGATAACCCGACAGGACATCGAACGAGATCGGAGGAACTTGGAACAAGCTCATACCCTGGCAGAAGCGTTGAACGACGAACGTCGTCTGGCCCGGGTGCTCTATTGGCTGGGAAGGATCCCATACGTCCTCGGAGATCCACAAGCCGCCATTGAGTATGCCAAGCAGAGCCTTGAGATCGCGGAACGCTTGGGAGATGACGCTCTTGCGGCCCCCCCGGTCAATCTCCTGGGTCGCGCCTACTCACAACTGTCGGAATTCGCCCAATCGGCACCGCTGATTGAACGAAGCGTCGAGCAGATGCGGAGGCTCGGGAACAAAACCGAAGAGGCCGGCGCGGCGGCTTACGCGGGCTGGGTTCTCGGCCAATTGGGCAAGTTCGAGTCCGCCTTCCACTATGTTGATCGTGGTCTCCAATTGGCTCGGGACATTCAGAACCCCTTTGCCGAAGCCGCGTGCCTTCTTTTCTATGGGGTCACACGGCTCTTTCGCGGGGAGTGGAACGAGGCAATTACGGATTTCGAGGAGGCCAGGCGGATCGCTGACCGCACGGGAGACCTGCACCGAGTCTACGTAACGAAGGTATGGGAGGGCTGGGCGCGCACCAGCGCCGGGGATCCGGGGCGCGGCCGTGTGCTGCTCGAAGAAGCTTTTGCCCTGGCGGGCCGGATCGGAACCAAGATGCAGCTCTCCTTCGTGAAAGCCAACCTCGCCGCTGCCCTTGTTGCGATGGGCGAGCTGAACGCGGTGGTCGCAATTTGCCAAGAGGCGATCCGCCTGGCCGAAGAAACGGGCGATAAGTTCGGTAAGGCGCTCGCCCACCGGGCGCTCGCCGAGGCCTTGTTATGCCTGGACCCCGCAGACCTGCAAGAGGCCGAGCGGGCCATCCTGGAGGCCATTCGCGTCCTGCAAGGGATCGGCGCCAAGCCCGAGTTGGCCCGAAGCTACGTAAGTTATGCCCATGTGCTCACAGGTAGGGGGGAAAAAGAAAAGGCCAAAGAGTACCTTGCCAGGGCTATTAGCATGTTCCAGCAGATGGGCATGACGTGGGACCTAGCCCGGGCAGATCAATTACTCCGAAACCTCGCAATTTAACAAATTACCGTCTTCTCGGGCCTAGTTGGGTCTAAGTTGAGCGGTATCGGTCGAATGGGGTACGAATGGCACGGATCAGAGAGCTTTTGAAAATGGTCAGGATCTTAATCCTAAACCATTCATGAGAGTAAAAAAGTGATTTAGGCTTTAGAGCATAGCAAATGAAATGCCCAAAATGCCAGACCGAGAATCCTGAGACAAAAAAGTTTTGCCGTAAGTGTGGCACAAGACTTTCATTGCAGTGTCCCCAGTGTGGCTCTGAATACCTTCCTGGAGATGGATTCTGTGGTGAGTGCGGCCGAAATTTAAGTATCCCGTCAGAGGCAAAACCCAAAGGACTCTCTTTTGACGAGAAGCTTGCCAAAATTCAACGATATCTTCCCAAAGACCTGACCCAAAAAATTCTGGCGCAGAGAGATAAGATTGAAGGGGAACGAAAGCAGGTCACAGTCATGTTCTGCGACATGGAAGGGTTTACTTCGCTTACTGAAAAACTCGGCTCAGAACAGATGTATTCCATAATGGATGAGGTCTATGAAATCCTCGTCCAGTAATATTCACCTACCGCCCAGAATTTGTGCACACCTGGGGAGGCAAGTCCTTCCATAGTCAGATAACTTTGAATCGACTATCCAACCGTGAAGGCCTCATGATGATATCTCATCTCCTTGGGACAGAGGAGATCGATAGTCCCCTTGAAGAGTTGATTCTGGAGAAAACGGAAGGGGTCCCCTTTTTCATCGAGGAATTCATCAGGTCTCTAAGAGATTTGAAGATCATCGAGAGAAAGGGGAACAAATACTATTTGGCAAAAGATACTCAGGACGTAACAATCCCTGTCACAATCCATGATGTCATCATGGCCAGGGTGGATACCCTGCCTGAGGCGGCAAAGGGACTTCTCCAGACCGGCTCAGCCGTTAGGAGGGAGTTTAGCCACGATCTAATCCGGAGGGTGACAGGCCTGCCAGAACAGGAATTATTGTCCCATCTTTCAGTTTTGAGGGACTCAGAGCTTCTGTATGAGAGAGGGATATATCCCGAATCAACCTATATCTTCAAGCATGCGCTCACTCAAGATGCGACGTACCAGTCGTTACTGAAGAGCACTCGTCAAAAATACCATCGGAAGATTGCAGAGGTGCTGGAGAAAGACTTCTCTGAAATGGTGGAAACGCAGCCGGAGCTTCTTGCCCATCACTATACAGAGGCGGGTGTGAACGAGCAGGCCGTTGGCTATTGGCACCGGGCAGGCAAGCGCGCCACCCAGCGGTACGCGAACGTGGAAGCGATCAACCACCTCACCAAGGCGCTTGGGGTGCTCATGACCCTGCCGGACAGCCTTGAGCGCGCCCGGCAAGAGCTGGACGTACAGATCACTCTCGGTCCGGTGTTGATGGCCGTCAAGGGCCAATCCTCCGCGGACACGGAACGTGCCTACGCCCGATCGCGGGAACTCTGTCAGCAGTTGGGAGAAACCTCACAGCTCTTCCCGGTGCTTTACGGGCTGTTCAGGTTTCATATGGTCCGGTCGGAGTTCCAGGCGACGCGTGAGCTGGCGGAGCAGCTCTTCAGTCTGGCCCAGCGCTTACAAGACCCTGCGCTCCTTCTGGAAGCTCACCGAGTAATGGGGCAGACCATGTTCTGGCTTGGAGAGATGGTCCCAGCTAGAGCGCACCTGGAGCAAGGCGTAGCCCTCTATGACCCTCAGAAACATTGCTCCCATGCCTTTGTGTATGGACAGGACCCCGGCGTAGGGTGCCGATCCTCTGCCACCTGGTCCACATGGATGCTCGGCTATCCAGACCAGGCCCTGCAGAGCATCAACGAAGCGCTGACCCTAGCTCAGGAACTTGCTCACCCCTTCAGTCAGGCGTATGCTCTGGGCCACGCTGCGGTATTCCATCAGTACCGCCGGGAGGCGCAGGCGGTCCAGGAGCGTGCCGAGGCACTAATAATATTATCGACCGAGCAGGGTTTTCCTCACTGGTTGGCCTATGGAATAATTTTGCGAGGGTGGGCGCGGGCCCTGCGAGGAGAGGGAGCAGAGGGGATCGCCCAGATGCGTCGGGGCCTTGTCGCTCACCGGGGAACAGGAGCTGAATTGCACCGACCCTATTTTCTTTCCCTGCTGGCTGAGGCGTATGGGGAAGCAGGGCAGCCGGAAGAAGGGTTGACAGTGTTGGTCGAGGCGCTCGCATTGGTGGACAAAACTGGGGGGCGCCATTGGGAGGCAGAGCTGCATAGGCGCAGGGGAGAGCTCCTGCTAATGCGGCAAATGCAAAAGGTGGGGGATGCAGAGGAATGTTTTCGGCAAGCTCTCGACACTGCCCGCCATCAGCAGGCAAAGTCGTTGGAGCTGCGGGCCGCGATGAGCCTGAGTCGGCTGTGGCAACAACAGGGAAAGCAGAAAGAAGCGCACCATCTACTAGCCGATATTTACGGTTGGTTCACTGAAGGGTTTGACACTCCGGACCTTCAAGAAGCCAAGGCTTTGCTGCAGGAACTGGCATGAAAATGGAGACCCGCAAGGAGTAACTCCGATGGTTCCGATTTCTGTCATTGATGCGCAGTTTCCAGACTATCAAAAAAGCTGTTGAGATTTGATCTTCATATATCTGCCGGCTCAATTTGATAGATACGTTCTCGCCTTTAGGAGGGAGCCTATGTCTAAACAATATACAAAACCTGTGTTGTTCTTTATGATTTCTGTACGTATTATACGCAAGATTTTTCTCTTAAACTCCAGATAGTTAATGTAATTGCGATCAATGATACTTTTTTTTCTGTATATGATATATACAAAATACCTCTCACCTATTAAGATCCTTCATTTTTTTTCTTTGAGAGCTATATCTTTGTAATCAGCCACTTAGAAGCATATTTCGCTTTCTAAATCTGTTTGGCTCTCATCTTGCATCTTCCATAGTTGTATTCAACGGCCAATAGATAGACACAACCACCCGCGTTTCGGGAAGCGGATAGGGGTTCCAAAAACCGAAGCGGACCCTTCATGAATTCAATCAGAGATCCCCGTGGTCTCAGAAAGGAGGAGAATGCATAACGGGAAGAGTGAGATGTGATGAGTAACGATGGTAGAAGAAGTCTTTGTTAACAGGAGATGTTTTGGGGGTATAGCAGATAAACACACTAGAAACAATACCATGTCCAAAAGGAGGAGAATATGAAGCGGTTATTATTAATAGCACTACTGGTCCTGGTGAGCTTGGTCTGGATGGTCGGTTTCAGCCGCGCAGGCGATGAAGTTAGCGCGTTGCAGGCGACCGCGAATATAACCAACGAACCAGTTGCGCAACCAACTCATCCAATCGTATGTCGTGGTGGAGGCGAGTTATATTTTAACTATACGCCTTTCTCGAACTTCTCCCCAAACCCAGAGATTTGGATTACGTTTCAAAGAGGTGCACAGAAGGTTGGTTCTCATTGGGAGAATATTGGTGCGCTACTACCAGGCCAGTGTTCATTGCTAGATAGACCTGTTAGTAACAACGAACCTAATAGGATCATCGTGAAAGACATAAAAAACTTTTCCATTTCTTGGAATCAAGGTCAGGTTATGGGCATAAGCTCTGAGCTTTCATATATGAAGTGGCTTCAAGATGCTAATCGTTACCAATCATTCGACGTATATAACGATAGCCAAGGGAATTTGATACTGGCGGGAATCGGCCAAGCGCGCTGAATATGCTGGCGTAGCCTCCCGAAGTCTAAACCTAACCAAGCGCTCAACCGGACTGGCGTTCCGCTACGGCCCATATCGGCGGGTTAGCGTCGCAAAGCGCGTAGCGGCGCTCTGCCCACGTTGGGCGGCATCGTCATCTTTTTCGGAAATCTTCGATTCGTAAAGCACGCCTCCATTGAAGATAGGTAGGTGGAAGTTGAATTCTTAATCACTGAATGGAATTCATTAGGTTTTTGTTGCAGAAACCCGAACAATTACAATCCGAGGAAGGCTTTTTGGATGATTTCGGCGGTGAGGAGTTCTTTGCCGGTTCCCTGGTGGATGGTTCGTCCGGTTTGAAGAACGTAGCCACGATCGGATAATTCGAGCGATTCCCGAACATTCTGCTCAACAAGAAGAATCGTCTTCCCGGACTCTTTCAATTTAGCGACCGCTTCCAGCATCTCATCCACAAGTTTCGGCATCAACCCTAAGGAAGGTTCATCGAGCATGAGAAGCTTCGGATTCGACATCAATCCCCTTCCGATGGCCAGCATCTGTTGTTCTCCGCCGCTGAGGGTTCCTCCCTGCTGGAGACGTCTCTCAGCCAGTCGGGGAAAGAGGTGATAAACATCCTCCAAATTCTTTTGGACCGCTTGATCACTGCCAAGAATATAGGCTCCTAATTCCAGATTTTCCTTAACCGTGAGGGGCCCGAAGATTAAACGTGCCTCAGGAACGTAAGTAACTCCTTTTCGGACGATGTCGGCTGTGGAAAGGCGAGAGATCTCCTGATTCTCAAACTGGATAGAACCCTTAGAAGGATGGAGGGCACCAGCAATCGCCTTGAGAAGAGTTGATTTCCCTGCACCGTTTGCACCGACCA
>Ga0316628_100001143_pt1 | contig 18390 bp, 3 predicted proteins | sample OWC_Aug_M2_C1_D5_FD_207648 | JGI IMG/M metagenome (GOLD analysis project Ga0316628, IMG submission 207648) | Wetland soil microbial communities from Old Woman Creek delta, Ohio, United States - OWC_Aug_M2_C1_D5_C | ecosystem: Environmental > Terrestrial > Soil > Wetlands | place: USA: Ohio... | reverse complement strand
GTGTCCTCGCTCAGCACGAGGATGGTGGGCGCGACCGCGATGCCCGCCGAGCTCGCCACGCCGCCCGCGGCGGTGAGCGCGATGATATCTTCCTCGGACTTGGCCGACACGGTTACGCCCGTGCCGCCGGAGGCGTACACCTTGCTGTGGGCCCCGACGCGGGCCGCGACGGTATCTGTATGCACGAGCGTGGTGTTCGCCACTCCGACGCCGGCGCTGCTGCCGACGCCTACCGCGCCCGCGATCATGAGCGCGTTGAGGTCGCCCTCGGCGGTGACCGAGACGTCGCCGCCGGCGGTGAGCTGGACGGCGTCGCTGCCATCATCGTCCTCGGTATAGGCGCGAGTCTCGGTGACGAGCACCATCACGCCGATCGACGCCGCGACGCCCGCGCTGCTCGAGCTCAGGCCGAAGGTGGCAGCGATGGCGGTGATGTCGTCGTGCGACTCGGCCGAGACGGTGATGTCGCCGTTCGTCGCCGTGAGATGAGCGCCCTGGTCGACGTGGGCCATCGTGTGGCGCACGATCACGCCCACGTCCAGCCCGATGCCCACGCCGGCGCTGCCGGAGGACGCGCCGATGCCCCCTGCGGCGCTGAACAGCGTCAGCGAGTCGGTAGCGGAAACGGTGATGTCCTGGTCGGCGGTGATCGTGGCGTCACTCTCGACGTAGGCATGAGTGTCGACCAAATAGACGTCGATGCTCGAGGAGCCGCCGATCGCGGCGCCGCCGGAGCTCGCGGCCACGCCGGCCGCGAAGCTCGTGATCTTGACGTCGCCGATGACGGGCAGCGTCTCGGTTTTCGGCACAAGCGACGCTTCCGAAGTGACGTGCACCGAGCCGCCGGTCGCGCTGACCACGGCGTCGTGCCCGACCCAGGCTTCGGTGTCGAGCGTGTTGATGATGTTGATGGATACAGCAACGCCGACGCCCGTGCCGTTGCTGGTGCTGAGCGCCGCGCCACCTGAGACGTTCTGGATCTCGTTGTGGCTCTCGTCGGAGACGTCGATGTCGCCAGCGGTGGAGGTCACCTTCGCGTTCGCGCCGATGCTCGCATTGGTTTCAACGTCGATGTAATTGAGCGCGACCGAGCCACCGACGGCGGTGTTCTTGGCCACCCCGCCAGAAAGCGCGCGCGCGACGAAGGTGTTCTTCTCCCCGCTGACCATCTCGGCCTGCACCGCGACGCTGCCGGCACTCAGGGAAGCGCCATCGCCTACGGAAGCGGTGTTGTGCACCAGCGCGATGTTCACGCCCACGGCCGCCGCCACGCCGGTGTCGGCCTTCGTGTTGGTCGCTGTCGAAAGGCCCTGCGCGGACGCATCGGCATCGCTGTCGGCCTCGATCTTCGCCTCGCCGCTGCCGGTGATCGTCACGCCGCCGTCGATGCTGGCGGTGTTGTGCACGTTCATGTAGTTGACCGCCACCGACGCGGCGACGCTGGTTCCGCCTTGCGAGGAGTTGCCAGACTGGCTGCTGGAATTGCTGTCGCCCTTGCTGATGCCGTCGGACTGCGCGGTGCTCGAGGGCTTGTCCGTGGTGCCCGACTTCGAGGTCGCGTAGTCGGCCTGGTGATTGGTCTCCTGCTGAGAGTCGCTCGATTTGTTGGCGCCCCCGCCGCCCGATTTGCCGTCCTTGGTCGACGACGCGCCGGTCGCGCTGCCGCGCGCCTCGGCCTTGGTGTCCATGCGCGATGTGCTCGCCACCGTGACGTCGGTTGCGCCGGCGAAGCTGCGCGCCACGTTCGCCAGCGTGGTGTCGGTGACGATGTTGAGCGCGACCGAGGCGCCGATGGCGGTGCCGTCACCGGCCGCCTCGCCCTTCGTGTTGGTGTGGACCGTATCCGCGTGGGTGGCCTCGGCCTTCAGCTCGCCGCCGAGCGTGATCTTGGCGCTCGCGCCGAGGGTGTCGCTGCCGATGTGCGCGGTCGTGGTGTTATGGACCACGGCGATCGCGATGCCGGCGCCGATCTGGGTGCCGCCGCCGCTTGCCCCGTTCTCTGCCGTGGTGATGGCGGTATCGTCGGAGCCAGCGGTGACGATAAAGTGGCCGGTGCTGCCGCTCAGCGTCTCGCCGTTCTCGACTTCGGCGATGGTGTCGCTCAGCGCGATGTTGAGCGCGAAGGACGCGCCCACGCCGACGTTGCTGCCGCTGGCGCCCTTGGAGGACTGGGTCGGCGACGCATCGACGAGGTTGTCGATGCGGCTCTCGGCCTCGAGATCGACATTGCCGCCCGTGAGCGTGAGCTGGGTTGGGGTCGTGTCGTTCGTCGGGCTGTAGCCGACTACCGCGCGGGTGTGGACGTTGGCGTAGCTGATCGCCACCGAGCCGGCCACGCCGATCTTGCCGCCGCCGCCGCCGGAGCGCGCTTCGGCGCGGAAAGTGTCGGTGCTGTCGACCAGCTTTTGGCTCGTGTTGCCGTCGTCGCTGAGCGTGATCGCCTTGCCGGCGAGCGCGTCGTCGCGCGACGCCGCGAGCTCCGAGTGCTTGTCGTCGAGGTTGATGACGTAGTACGTATCGGTGGTGTTCAGGCCCATCGTGGGGCTCTTGCCGCCGTCGTCGTAGTGCACCTTGTCGCCGGTCTCGAGCTGGCTGCCCTCCGCGAGGTCGATCACACGCGCGTTGCCGCCGGCGGTGAAGGTCACGTCGTCGCCCGGTAGCGCGAGCGGGTTGTCGCTGTCGAACGCCCACTTCAGCTTTTGCGATCCGGTACCGGCCGAGGTGAGATCCACCAGTCCTTCCTTGCCACCGGCCTTGGCGTGCTCGGCAGTGTCGTACAGCTGGATCTTGCCGCCGCCGACGTTGCGCACGTAGTAGTCGTGGTCGTCGGTCAGGTCGCTGCTCAGGCTGCCGCCGCCGTTTTGGTCGTAGGTGCGCTTGTCGCCGGTCTTCAGACCGCTGTCGAGACCGACGAAGATCGTGTCCTTGGCCGTGTCGACCACCGGGATGGTGGCAACGGTGAACTTGGCGTCGCGTTCCGCCATCGTCGCCTTGACCGACACGCCGTCGGCGTGGACCTGCGCCCCGGCGCCGATCCAGGCTTCGTTGGTGACGTTGGCAACGTTGACCGCGACGCCGACGCCCACGCCGGTGCCGCTGCCCTTCGTGGTCGCGCCGCCGTCGGCGGACGCGGTGGACTCGGTCAGGTTCTGCGACAGCAGGCTGAGGCTCGCCGTGCCGGCGAGATTATGCGCGGTGAGGTGCCGCCCTTCGGGCAGCGTGGCGCTGGCGCGCGAGTTGGTGACCGTGACGGCGACCGCGCCGGCCACGCTGACGCTGCTGCCCGAGCTGCTGTCGCCGCTCGAGGTGCTGGCGCTCGCGTCCTTGGTGTCCGCGGTCTTGCCGGTCGCGCTCTTGTCGGTGCTCGTGGCGCGGCTGTCTGCGCCGCCCTGCTGGCCTGAAACCTTCTGGTCTACGTCTTTGCCGCCGCTCGAGTTCTCGTCCTTGCCGCCTGAGACACTTGCCTTCGCGTTCGAGCTGTTGACGGACACCGTCTCCGCGCTGAACGTGACGGCGTCGCCGGCGTCGATGTCGCGGTCGGTGGTGGCCACCACCGTGTCGGTCGAGATCGTCAGGGCGATCGAAATGCCCACGCCCGTGTCGCCGGATTCGGTGTCGCCCGCCGCCTCGGAACTGACCGAGCCCTCGTGCGACGCAGTAAGCGTGACGGTGCCGGTGTTGTGCTCCGTCGTAGAGCTGTACGTGCCCAGAGTGGCCTCGGTGTCGTTGTTCGACACCGACACCGCGATCGAGGGGGTGATCGCCGTGTTGCCCGCGCTGCCCGCATCCGCGCTGTTGCTGAGCTCGTTGCTCGACGACGCGGAAAGCGCGATGTTCTTCGCGCCGCTGATCTTCGCCTCGTCGCCGACGTGCGCCGTCGTGTCCGTCATGCCGATGTTGACGCCGATGCTCGCGCCGACGCCGGTCTTGCCGGTCGTTGTCTGCTTGCCCGTCGCCTTGACGGTGTTGACGACGAAGTTCTCCGCCTTCAATCCGAGGCTGCCGCCGTCGGTCATGTTGAGCGTCGCGCCGCCGGCGATCGTCGCATTGGCGTGGCTGATGCCGACGTTCACCGCCAGCGCGCCGGCGATGCCCGTGTCGACGCCGCTCACGCCCGAGGTCGCCTCGGCGTCGAACGTGTCGACCTTGTCCTTGCTACCCACCTGCGGCACCAGCGCGTTCACGATCAGCCCGTCGGCGGTGACCGTTCCGTTGCCGACCGTCGCGTCGTTGTTCACGCGCGTGACGTTGACCGCCACCGCGATGCCGACCCCGGTGCCGTCGTGGCTCGCAGAGACCGGATCGAGGCTTTCGGTGCTGCCGGTGGGCGACTTGTCGGTCAGATCGACGCGGCCGTCGGTGTGCAGGGTGTCTGTGGCGTGCGCCTTGGTGTCATAGAGCGCGAACTTGCCGCTGCCGGTGTCGCGCACGTAGTACTTGCTGCCGTTGGTGAGGCCGCCGATCGCGCTGCCGCCGTTGGTGCGGTAGTAGACCTGGTCGCCGGTGCTCAGGCCGCTCTTCGTGCCCAGGTCGATCGTCTCGTTGCCGTAGTCGACCTTGGTCGCTGCGTCGAACGTGGCGCCCGGGTTGAAGGTGCTCGCGTTCGCGGTCGCGCTCGCGTCGGTGTTGTTCGCGGACTGGACCGTGACGGTGCCGTCGGTCACCCCCGTCTTATTGCCGGCCGTAATGTGAAGTCCGTCCGGAATGGTCGCGCTGGCGGTCGTGTTCGCAACCGTGATGCCGACCGCGCCAGCGACGTTGACGTTCTGCGAGCTGCCGTCCTCGCCCGCCGCCGAGGCCGACGAGCCGCTCGTGTCGCCCGCCGCCTTGCCGCCGCTCGACTTGGAGCGGTCCGAAGCGAAGCTCGTGTTGTCGGCCGCCTTCTTGTTGACCCCGCCCGACGAATCGCCCTTCGTCTTGTCATTGGCGTCGCCGCCGGCCGAGCTGGCCGTGGCGCGCGACTTGGTGCCGGAGGTCGTCTTCGCGTTCAACTCGATCGCGCCGCCGGCGACGACGTCGCGCAAGGTGGTGGCCGTGGCCGAGTCCGTGGTGACCGACAAGGCGAGCGAAATTCCCACGCCCGTCGAGCCCGATTCGGTATCGCCCGTGGTGACGGTGTTGACCGAGCCTTGGTGCGTGGCGTCGATCTTCAGGGCGCCGTCGAGTTTGAGCTCGCCCGCGCTGCTCAGGCCGCCGAGCTCGGCGCTGGTGGTGTTGTTGGCGATCGAGATCGCGACCACCGGGGTGACTGCGGTCTTGCCCTTGGAGGCGCCCTCGGCCGTGTTGTCCATTGCGTTCTTGGACGAAGCCGAGAACGTGATGTCGCCTGCGCCGCTGATGGTGGCGTCGGTGCCGAGCCGCGCGTCGGTGTCCGTCTCGCCGATGTCGAGGCTGAAGCTGGGGCCAACGCCGGTCGACGTGCCGTTGGTTTGCTTGCCGGTGGACTTCGACCAGACCTGGATGAAGTTCTCCGTCTCGACGTCGACGCTGCCGCCGCCGGTAATGGTCACCGTCGTGCCGTCGGCGATGTAGGCCGATGACTCGCTGATACCCACGTTGATCGCCAGCGCGCCGGCGACGCTGGTGGACCCGCCGCTCGCGCCCGCGATGGCGGCCACGCCCATGCGGCTGTCGGTGTCGGTGAAGGTCAGATCGAAGGTATCGGTGGTGGTGGTGCCTCCGAGCGTGAACGAGCCGATCGGGCTGGAGCCATCGGCGTTCGGCGAGAGCTTGATCTTGCCGTCGTCCTGCAGCACGACATAGTAGTGATTGCCGTCGGTGAGCTCGCTGATCGTCCTGGTGCCAGTCTGGTGATAGACGACCTCATCGCCGTTCTTCAGGCCGTGCGCGCCGCTAGCGAGCTCGATCGTGCCCTTGCTCGCATCGACGTCCGTGGACGCGAAGTCCAGTTTGCGGTCCTGCGAGCCCATGATCGCCTTGACCGTCAGGCCGCCCGCCTTGACCCCGCCCGTGCCGCCGGCGTAGGCGTCGTTGTGCAGGTCGCCCACGCCGACGCCCACGGCGATCGCGATGTTGCCGTTGCCACCGTCGGCGCTCGAATCGGCCACCGTCGAGCTCCCGTCGGCGAACGTCTGCGAGTTCGTCACCGAATGCGACTCGATGTCGAGCGTCCCGGTAGACTGGATGAGCTGTGTCGAGTCGACGAAGGCCTGCGTGTGACTGACCACCGTGCCCACCGCCACAGCGCCCGCCAGGTCGATGCTGCCGTCGCTCGAGCCCGCCTTGTTGTCGGACAGGGCCTTCTGCGAGTCCGTCTGCGACAACGGCGTAGTCGCCCCCGCCGGGGTCGACTTGGCGAGCGCGGTCGAGTCGTTCGTGCGCTCGGCGGTCACGTCCATCGAGCCCGCCGTCACGGAGGCGTTGCCCGAGACCGAGGCTTCCGTGGTGCCCGTGATCACGGCGAGGCCGAGCGTGGCGCCCGCTCCACCCTTGGAGCCGTCGGCAATCGCCGAGGCGAGCGACTCGTTCTTCGCCGACACGGTCAGCGCGCCGGTCACGTTGACCGACGCGTCGCCCGAGATGTGCGCGGCGCTGTCGCTGGTGATGATAACGCTCGCGACCGCGGCGTCGGTCTTTGAATCGGAGCTGCCGGCCGACGACATGTCGGCTGTGGCGGACACCTTCGACGTGGCGATGAGGTCGAGCTTGCCGGTGGCCGTGACGTTGCTCGAGCCGTTGATGTCGATGGTCGCATCCGTGCTGGCGTAGATGAAGGCCAGCCGCAGCGCGCCCAGGCTTAGGCTCGTGTTGTCGACATCGATCGTTGCGTCCGAGGTGAGCGCGATGTCGTGCGCGCTCAGATCGCCCTGCACCGTGATCGACGCCTGCGTCGCGCTGGCGTAGAACTTGTTGCTCGAGATCGGCGGCAGGCCCGAGTCGGTCTGGCTCACCGCAAGCGTCACGTCGTGGCCGGTCGCGGTCAGCGACGAGCCGGATACGACCTCGACGGCGGAGTCGGATTCGACCTTGACGTCGAAGCCGAAGCTGCCCGTGCCGGTTAGCTGCAGCTTGTCCTGGGCAAGCGTCTGGTTTCCGCCGGTAAACTTTATGTCGAGCGACGGCGCGCTGACCGAGCTCAAGTTCAGACCATCGAGGCTTCCCAGGTCGAGCTGTACGGCGTCTCCCATGATGTCGGCCGTCGTGTCGCGCGAGATGTTCACGATGCCGGTACTGTCCAGCACGATCGGGCCGGTGTCATTCGTGCCGTCCGACAGCTTCACGTGCGTCGCGTCGGTGGCGGTCAGCGTAAGGGCGGTGCCCCAAGCGGCGCCCGCGTTCAGATCGGCAGAGAGCAGCAGGCGCGGCTCGAGCGGCTCGAAGATGAATCCGCGGCGCCGCTCCTGCATCGGCGCGGAGGCTCCCTGGGCCAGCGATCTCCCCCACGTGACGAAGATTTCCTTCAGCGCCTTCGAGATCAACGAGGGCGCGAAAGCCTTCCGGATGGATTTGAGACCGCTTCTTATCGTCGAGCTTCTGTTCATGGCCGGCTCCCGGTCAGGAAACACGTGCGGGATTCGTTTTCGCCGCTGCGGGGATGGGGATTGCAGCGGGGCGCAAAACTGCGGCTTGCGAGAGAGGATTCGCAGCTTGTAAGCAGATGACCCATCGTTCCCCCAATACGACTAACTCACTGCGTTCGCAGCAGGCTTGCGGCGTCATGCGCCGTTCGCGAGCCTCACTCTTTCGCGCAGTCCGTTCGCTCGCCTTGTTTTGAATGCCGGCGAGGCGCGGCTACGGACGTTGTCTCGCACTTGCTCCCGTTCTTTGTAGAGTTATAAGTGATTTCACTCACTTAGGGCTTGCGAGGCGGAAGCGAGAAACGAGAAAAAGTTCCGCTTAATTTAATCTTCCAGTCCGTCGCTTGCAATCGTATTTGCATGACAAGCAAGCCAGACTCGTACGCTGACGATCCGCGAAGCAGTCGCTGCACGCTCGCGACGCGGGACGTTTCAACTACGACCCGTGATCGACCGCCATGTGAGCGATCAGTTGCACTTTGTGTTGTAACTTTCTGAACATCTGAGGTTAGCCGCTCGAACGACCGATCTGGCGAAGACGCGACCAGATTCGGTCCGCACCGTGGTGCGCGGATCTTTCGCTAAGCGAGCCAGTCGCCGACGAATCCACAACTGCGAGCCTTGGAGGCGGTCGGACGGCCTTCGCAGACCTTGTTGCGTGGCCTCAGTCACGCGGAGAAGATGCCTGACCAAGACCATGGCCCACGCACCGGGGCAGTCGCTGCTCGATCTGGTCAGTGCCCAGGGCGTTCGCTATGGGCGCGAGGATTCCTTCAAGATGTCGAGGGGCCGCCTGCTCGGCAACCGCTTTCTTCTCGGGCTTCGTACCGCCGACATATCGCTGCAAGCCGCGCTCGGCGTCGCCGCCGGGATCGGCATGCCGGAGAAGTTCAAGCCGGCCTTTCGCGAGCACATGGGCGAGGCCGATGTTGTCCTCTTCGGCGTGGAGGACGGCGAGCCGGAATGCTGAACCGCGTTCGCGCGATCTACGAGGCGCGCCTCGACCAGCTGTCCTGCTGGGCGGCACACCAGCTCATTCAGCTGGCCGCGACGCGCCGGGCTGCCTTCATCTAGCTGGAGGTCGAAGAGGAAGGAGCGCCGCGGCGCTCGTACGGTATCAACCTGTACAAGGCGGATCTGACGCTGGCGCGGGCCGAACCCATTCTGCTCGACGCGGCCTCGCACTACGCGCTGCCCCGGGGAGCAATTTGACGCGCTGTATTTCCGCATCCGCAATCGACCGCTCTGGCACCTGTCCGGCGGCGTGGCGCGCGACGGCAGCGACGTCGTGACGATCTAATACGAGACGCAGCCGCTATAGAGAGGCGAGCCGGCGGCGCAGGGCCTCCTGCTGCGCTTGCAGCGCCGCCAGGCGTCCGGCGCATTCCTGCGCCAGCGCCTGCTCGCCGAGTTCGCGGTAGATCTGCGCCAGCACCTTCAGCGGTTCGTCCCAGCAAGGCGCGGCGCGGTGCGCCTGCTCGAGCTGGGACCGGGCTCGCTCCAGCTGGCCGCCCTGGCGCAGGATGAAGGCGAGATAGCCGTACGCCGCGCTGCGATCCTTGTCGTCGTCAGTGGCAATCGTCAGGAACTCGATCGCCTCGTCTGCCCTTCCCGCGGCCAGCAGCAGTCTCGCGATCTCCAGCGCCAGCTGGCTCTGCGCGCCCAGCGTCGCCGACGCGCTGCGGTAACAGTCGAGGGCGCTCTTCAGGTCGCCGAAGGCGCAGCAGAGAAGCCCCAGCGCCGCGTAGCCAAGGCCCTGCTCGGCCGGCGCAAGGTTCCTCAGCTCACGGCCCAATTGCATGACATGGGCGCGGTCGGTGGCAAGGCGGCGGTTGCGGATCCCGCACGCGGCGCGCAGCACGCTCGGCGCGTACGCCGCCGAGATCTGCGCCGCACGCGAGCGGCAGCGCTCGGCCTCGGCCGGATCGGCCTGCGCCAAGCCGAGCAAAAACCAGCCCGCGGCGCAATTCGGCCGGCGGGCCGCCTCGGCCCCCAGCTCCTGCGCCGCCGCCTCGCGCTCGCCCGCGCGCAGCCTGCGGTCTAGCTCGAACAGGCGCGCATAGTGCTCGGCGTCGTCGGTCCGTTGCTCCCACAGCGCGGCCAGGTAATCGCCCAGGAAGCGGTGCCTGAGCGGCGTGAAGCCGCTGCCGACGGAGCGCGAGATCGTCATCTGCCCGTCCGCGCACGGCAGGCGCCGCAGCACGTCGAGCACCTCGCGCGGGTCGATCCAGGGCTCATCGCCGGGAACCTTGACGAAGTAGTCCACGTCGATGTCGATCGCGCAGTCCGCCGGCAGCGCGAGACGTTCCAGCTGGCGGAAGTCGCACAGAGTGATATCGAGCCCGAGGAGCCGCCCCTCGATGCGTCCGTCGACGCGCCGGAAGCTGGCCAGCTCCTCCGGCAGCACGCCGTCCATCTGGCGCAGTTGGCCGACCGCCCTGTCCGAGTAGCCGGTCCTGACGTGCGGTGGTGCGACCCATATCAACCTGCCGATGAGCCCGAGACGCGAAGCCGGATAGAGGAAATTCTCCAGGCTGTAGCTGTACTCGCCGTCGGGGCACAGGTCGTGCGGCTTCTCCAGCGCTGCGACCTGCTCAACGGACGTGCACTGCTCGAGCCGGCGGATGCGATCCGGATTGACGTGCTGCAGGTCGAGGTGCGCGTCCAGGTACACGACCGTGCGCGCGCGGGCGCCCTCGCGCCACCAGTGCGGGAGCACCGACGAGTGCTCCTCGAATATAAGGGCGCTTGCTCCGGGATCGATGCTCATCGCCTTGGCGAAAGAAGAAGCCGACGCATAGCATATACTCGGCCGCATGCCGCAGAGACAGACCGCCTACGACACGATCCCGTATCCGAGCAACCCGTTCCGCCACAGCCGTCCCGAGCGCCTGGCGGCGGTCGCCAAGCTGTTCGGCATGCACGCGCCCGCGCCCGAGACCTGCCGCGTGCTCGAGCTGGGCTGCTCGATGGGAGGCAACCTCATCGTCATCGCGCAGGACCACCCAGGCGCGCGCTGCCTCGGCATCGACGCTTCCTCGCGCCAGATCGCCGAGGGCTGGAAGACGGTCGACGCTCTCGGCCTGAAGAACATCCAGCTCAGGCACCAGGACATCCTCGACGTCCGCGACGAGCTGGGCCAGTTCGACTACATCATCAGCCACGGCGTGTTCTCGTGGGTGCCGCCGGCGGTGCAGGACAAGATGCTGGAGATCTGCAAGCGCATGCTCGCGCCGAACGGCATCGCGTACATCAGCTACAACACCTATCCCGGCTGGCACATCCGCGGCATCGTGCGCGACATGATGCTCTACCGCGGCATGCAGTTCTCCGACCCGGACGCGCGGCTGGCGCAGGCCAAGTCGCTGGTCGAGTTCGTCGCCAAGGCATCGCGCGGGTCCGACACGCCTTATCAGCGGCTGCTGCAGAGCGAGCTGGAGCACATCGGCAGGATGGAGGACTATTACCTGCACCACGAGCACCTGGAAGAGAACAACCAGCCGCTGTATTTCCACGAGTTCGCCGGGCGGCTCGCGGTGAACGGCCTGCAGTATCTTGGCGACGCGGAATTCTCGACCATGGTGTCGAGCAACTTCTCGCCCGAGGTGGCCGCGACGCTGAACCAGCTCGGCGCGCACGACATCGTCCAGATGGAGCAGTACATGGACTACGTGCGCTGCCGCTACTTCCGCAAGTCGCTGATCTGCCACAGCGGCGTGCGCCTGAACCGCGTCATCAACCCCTCCGTCGTTTCCGGCATGCTGCTCGCCTCCGACGCCGATCCCGCCGCTGCAGAGGTACCGCTCGAGCGCGAGGCGAGCGTCTCGTTTCGCACGCCGGGGGGCGCCAGCATCACCTGCCGCTCGCCGCTCACCAAGACCGCGCTGCGCATCCTGCGGCGCGAGTGGCCGATGCCGGTCGCGTTCGAGGACCTGCTCGCGCGCACCAAGACCGAGTCCGCCGCCACGGGCCACCCGGCCGACGACGCGACCGCCGACGAGTTCCTGGCCGGAGAAATGCTCACCGGCATCGCGGCCAACGTGATCGACTGGCGCCTGACGCCGGTGCCGTTCACGACCTCGGTCGGCGCGAGGCCCGCGACTTCGCCGCTGGCGCGCCTGCAGGCCGGTCAGGGGTACAAGGTGTCGAACCTGCGAGGCGAGCTCGTGACCCTGGACGAGATCCATCGCCAGACGCTCAGGCAGCTCGACGGCAGCCGAAACCTGGAGCAGCTGGTCGAGGCCCTGATGGATTCGATGCGGCGCGGGGAAATGGTCCTGCACCGCGATGTGGACAAGTCGGTCGTCACCGACGAGGCCGAGAAGCGCGCATTGCTCGGCCCCGCGCTGCAAAAGGTGCTCGAGAACCTCGCGCGGAAGGCGTTGCTCGCAGTGCCTTCCGCCTGAGGCATTCGCCGCGCTGCCAGCGTCCGCCTACGCCTGCCGATTCGCGTTTTTGCCGATCAGCTCCCGGCCCATTGTATCGAAGTCCGCACCTCGCGTTCCGCCGCTCTGCTTCGCGAGCAGGTTCACGTCGAACGGCGCGATGCTCGATGCGCCCTTCGCGGACTTGCCGGTGTCGTACGGCGACAGGCCGACGCTCCAAGAGTCCGCCGCGCTCGCCTGCCAGTCGACCCGCGGAGCGGCGCCGATGCCGCCGTCGCCCGCGTAGGTGTCGAACCGTGGTGCCGATACAGCCGGTGCCGCCTCCAGCGGCGCCACCGAGTCGAGCAGATAGCGCACGCCCGGGTCGAGCTCCTCGCGCATCACCGGGATCGCGCCTGCATCCGCGTGCTCGAAGCCGAGCAGGTGCCCGATTTCGTGCTCGACCACGGTCACCAGGTCCATGTGGCCGTAGCCCTCCCTCACCGGCGCAGCGGTGAAGATGTTGCGGTCGAGCCGCACGCGGAACTCGCTCGACGAGGCGGGCGAGACGTCCACGAACCAGCCCCACCCCGCCGCGTCGGCGTCGACGAGAACGGTGCTTCCCACGGTGAGGCCGAGCGCGTCGCCCGAGAGTTGCGCGACGTCGAAGCGCGCGTCGGCAAGCGCGGCGAGCCGCGCATCGCCCCCGCCCAGCGCCTCGCTCCACTGCGAGATGGCGAACGTCGCGATCGAGTCGAGCTCGGACTGCGTGACCGCCGGTCCCGATTCGCTCGACGCGGGCGCAGCCGCGCGCATCGCCGTACCGGGCGCGGAGAACGCGCTGTCGCTCGTCTTGACCGTGGCCGCATCGAACGACGTGGTGCCGCGGGTCGCGAGCAGTCCGAAGTCGCCGTCTACCGTCACGGCGTTGTAGACGAAGCCGCCGACGGCCTGGGTGCCGAGGCTCACGCTGATGCTCGTTCCCTTCAGCCTGAGGGTCAGGGCGTAGTCGGTTCCCGCATCGATCGTCTTCGCGAAGCTCGCGTCGACGGTCAGCCCGCTCTTCGGGCTGACGTGGCCGAGGATCACCGCGTCCGCCGCGGCGTCGATGGTGACGAACTTGTAGTCGTCCTCGGCATAGCGATCGTACACGAAGCCGCCGGCGCCGTCGGTCCTGAGGACGGCCGACAGCTCGAGAATGGCGTCGGTCTCGAGCCCGCGGCCGAGACCGAGATCGACCAGGCTGGTCGCGGGCGCGCTGCCCGCGTAGCGCCCGCCGGCGAGCGTCCACGTGCCGGTGGCAAGTCCGTCGAACAGCGTGCCGGTGCCGGAGGCGAAGTCCTCGGTCTGCTGCAGCGTCCAGGCGGGCGGCACGCGCTGCACCGTGAAGTTGTCGAAGGTGCCGCGCGCGTCGTCCGAGCCGAGCCCTACCATCCCCATGTTGAGCCCGTAGTCCTCGCCTTCGATGGTCCGCGGCGCGAACGTGTAGCTGACCATGTTCGTGTTGTCGAGGACCACGGTGACGTTGGTGCCGTTCACCGCGACCATCAGGTTATAGGAGGTGTCGTACTTCAGCTGCTTCGGCGTGTCCTTGACGACGTGCCAGCCCGAGGCGTCGTGGTAGCCGATCTCGACCTTGTTGGTGGAGATGTTGATGCCCGCGAACTTGAAGTCGTCGGCGTCGAAGTAGTCGTACACGATGTACGAGTTCGCCCTCCAGCCTGCGGTCGGTTTCACGACCGACACGTTCGCCAGGATTTCGTAGTAGCTCGGCAGCTGGTCGTCCAGTGGCAATACCGCGGTGGCCTCCAGCCCGAGCGACGCGGCCGCGACGCTGAGCTTGCCGTTCGCCACCGCGAAGGCGCCGTTGTCGACGGCGAAGCCCGATGTCGTTCCGTCATTGAAGCCCGCCGTGCGCAGCACGTCGCGCTTGCCGCCGGGGATGTTGCCCGCCTGCGGATCGGACGGCGCGCCGGTCTGGTCGCCCCAGGCGAAATCCTTCTGCAGGACGAGTCCGAGCTCGCCGAAGGGCTCGCCGTTGCGCGACGGGATCGGGTCGTTGTTGGTCGGCGCCGGCGGCGTGCCGCCGATCGCGTCGGCGTAGCGCGTCGGGTCGGCGCCGTCGCCGGCCGAAAGCGCATACAGGAACTCGTGCAGGTGAGGCATCAGCGTGCGGCTGACCGAGGCCTGCCCAAACGGCGCGTACGGCACGAGGAAGCTGTTGTACTCGCCCACCCAGTCGATGAGGCGATCGCCGCCGGTGTTGCCGATCAGCACATCGCGCCCGGCGCCGCCGTAGGCGCGATCCTCGTAGGTCGGGTGCGTATCCGGCTGGTCGTTCAGATTGGTATCCGTGGCCTGGTTGTCGTCCGCGTTGATGAGGTCGTTGCCCCAGCCGCCGTAGATGTCGTCGCGCCCCGTCCCGCCGACCAGCCAGTCATTGCCGAGGTCGCCGAAGATCGCGTCGGCGCCGTCGTCGTTCACCGCGTCATAGGTCGTGGTCTGCTGGCCGGTGGCCTTCGGCACATCGCCGCCCGCGCGCCACTTGCCCTCGGACTGGTCGAAGTTGAGCAGGAATTCGTACGCCGTCCCCGGCTGGTCGGACTTCCACAGCAGCTCGCCGTCCGCGCCGAGCTGGATTTTCCTGAGCGGGTCGTACTCGTCGTAGAGGAAGAATTCCCCCGCCCGGAAGCGGTTGTTGAGGTGCCGCCCGTCGAGGTCCACGGGATTGAACGCCAGCACGTTGCCCGGGTTGGGGTTCGCGACCGTGTCGCCGGGGTTGATCGGGTTCGGCAAGGTAAACGCGTCGTAGCCACGGTCGAGCACACCGTCCGGATTGCCCTGGACGTCGAAGGTCGGAACGTAAGCGTGCTCGAGCGCCTCGGCCCCCGAGATCGCGTCGTCGCCCGAGCCGCCGTGCAGGAAGTCACTTCCCAGGCCGCCGAAGATGATGTCGTCGGCGAACGGCTTGTTGCTCGCGTCGTCCGGGAACTCGTCGTCGTTCGCGATCCAGCCCTTGTCGAAGCTGAACGGCACGAGATCGGCGGTCTTCTTCAGCTGCCCCTCGACGTTGATTACCGCGTACTGGATGTCGCCCGGCGTCGAGATGATCTCGTTCAATGCGTTGCCGTTGTTGTACTTGGTGTTCGCGTCGCTCGCGAGCAGGCCCGCGACGCCGTACAGCGGCTCGCCGAGCGTGCTGTTGCGGCTCGTGTAGATCAGCCCGTCGTCGCCGATCACGCCGTCCTGGCCGGTGCCGCCCGAGATCCAGTCATTGCCGTAGCCGCCGATGAGGTCGTCGTCGTCGCTCTCGCCGAAGATCACATCGCTGCCGGTCATGCCGAAGACCGTGTCGTCGCCAGATTCGCCGTGGATCAGGTCGCCGGCCCCGTTGTCGGCCGCTTGTCCTGCCGGCTGCGCGGCGCCGTTGACGTAAGCGCCGCCCGCGTAGTCCGCGCCGCCGAGCGTGTAATCGAGCTGCTGCATGACGCGCACCACGATGCGCTCGGTGCCGCGGTTCTCGAACGTCGAGTTCTGGTCGTAGTTGAACTGGAGGAACACGTCGCCCGCGCCGACCAGGCGGAACACGTTGGCGTTGTCGCCCATGATGAAGTCGGCATCCCGCGCATGCCGATTCGCGAGCGGGATCGACGGGTCGTCGCTCGTCGGCACGCCCCCGACGCCGTCCGCGGTGCCGGTTTCGCTGTCGCTCGCGCCGACGAAGTCGTTGCGCGCGAGGCGCGCCGGCGCGCCCGCGCCGCCGAAGATGATGTCCGAGCCGTCCGGCCGCTCGGCCTCGGTTCCGAGGCCGAACAGGTTCGAGCTGCCCCCGATCATGTCGTCCTGGCCCAGTCCGCCGTACATCAGGTCGTTGCCGCCGTTGCCCTCCATGTAGTCGTCGGCGTCGGATGCGAGCTCGGGCACGTTGAAGAAAAGCACTTGGGACGTGCTCGGCAATCCCGAGTCGGTCACATTGATCTGCCGCGTAACGAAACTTGGATCCATGTCGTCGGCGCCGATATTGCCGTCGCCCTGCATCAAGTCGTCGCCGAGCTGGCCGAACATGACGTCGCTATCGGCGCCGCCGGCCATCACGTCCGCGCCGTACAGGCCCGAGGGCGTATCGTCGGCGTGGTCCAGCAGCTCGATGTCGCGCCCGACCGCGTCCGCAGGGTCGCTCTGGTTGATTGCGCCGACGTTCGTCGTGATGCTGTCGGCGCCGTCGGGTCCGGTCGTGTAGATCGCGGCCTGGGTAAGGGTGCGGAAGCGCGGCGAAAGGTCGTCGCCGCGCCGCCAGATGATGGCGTTGTCGCCGGCCATCGCATCGTCGCCGCTGCCGCCGTCCATCAGATCGTTCATGGGCGGGTTCAGCGTCGCCTGCACCGCCGGCACGCCGAGCTCGTCGATTCCGCCCGAGACGTTGTGGCCGCCGGTCATGTCGTCGTCGCCCGAGCCGCCCCACATTCGATCGTCGCCCTGCTGCCCCAGCATCACGTCGTCGCCTTCCTCGCCGTACATGATGTCGCCTTCGCCGCCGGCCGTGTTTCCGGTGTCGATGGCGAAGAAGTTGCGCGAGTTGAAGCCTGCGAGCGTGCTGAAATGCGGGTACAGGCGTCCGTGGTCGCCGAACAGCACGTCGCGGTTCGGCGAACCCACGACCTCGGCGACTTCGTTGCCGTCGTCGCCGTGGATCCAGTCGAGGTCCGTTCCGCCGAAGACCAGATCGTTGCCTTCGTCGCCGTAGATCGTGTCGCGCCCGCCGCTCGTGGGCTGCTCCGTCGTGACGAGATCGAGGGTGGTGAGGTTCGTGTCGGTGCCCGCGCCGAAGTGCGCGGCCAACCCGGGATTGTTCGCCGCAACGTCGATTCCGTGGATTTCCGACAGCCGTCCGGTGGAAAGCCACTCGAAGGCGCCGTTGTCGCCGAGGATGATGTCGTCGCCGTCCAGTGCGGGAACGACGCTGAGCGCGTCGCCGTAGAGCGTGTCGCCCGCGACGCCTCCGGCGATGATGTCGCCGCCGGCGTTGCCGGAGATGGTGTCGACGCCGCCGTACTCCGGATGTCCCTCGTCATCGGTGGTGCGGATCGTCTTCACCGCCGCGTCGAGCACCAGCTTGAGGTCGCCGCCGCTGGCGCCGGCCGGATCGACGAGGAAGATGTCCGCGTTGTCGCCGAGCAGCAGGTCGCCGAGGTCGTTCGCCCCCGCGCTCGCCGCCGCGTCGTCGCCGAAGATGGTGTCGCCCCCCGTGCCGCCGATCGCGACGTCGAGGCCCTTGTCGCCGGAGATCCGGTCCGTGCCGCCCAGGCCATCCTGGTAGGAGCGGATGAGGTCGAGGGTATTGCGGTCGGTGTCGGTGTCGAAGGTGAAGTCGAGCCGCCCGTTGTCCCCGAGCAGGATGTCGTCGCCGTCGTTGGCGATGGTCGTCGAGGTCGGAGCAGCCCGGTCGCCGTACAGGTGGTCCTCGCCGCCGTTATTCACCCCGCCCAGCATGACGTCGGCCTTGGCGTTGCCCGACATGATGTCGGCGCCGCCGTAGGCGTCGCTGTCGTCGGTCGTGGTGATCAGGTCGACCGCGGTGGCATCGGTCATGTCGGCCACCCGCACCTTGAGCCGCCCGACGTTGCCGACGAGGAAGATGTCGGCGTTGTCGCCGAGCATGATGTCCTCGCCGTCCGCCGCGCCGGCCGACGCCGACGCGTCGTCGCCGTACATCAGGTCGCCACCGGTGCCGCCGATCAGCACGTCGTCGCCGGCGTTGCCCGAAATGTGGTCCTCACCGCCGACGCCGTCGCGGTAGGAGCGGATCAGGTCGAGCGTAGAGAGGTCGCCCAGGCCGTCGAAGTCCCAGTTGAGCTCGCCGTTGTCGCCCAGGATCACGTCGTTGCCCTCGTTGCCGAATAGCACGTCGACGCTCGCGTTGGTGCCGCCGAAGATGACATCGTCGCCGAGCTCGCCCTCGGCGTACTCGTGCCCGCCGGTGGCGTCGGTGAGGTCGGTGGTGCGCACGAGCGCGAGCACGCCGGACTTGTGCGTGATCGCGTCCTCGGCAAACACCATCTCGCCGTTGTCGCCGACGATGATGTCGTTGTCGCTCGCGCCAGCGTCGGTCGCGCCGCGGAACGCGCCTACGGTCTCCGTGGGCACGTCGACCGCCTTGCCGTGGCCGCCGAACAGGAAGTCGTTGCCGCGCCCGCCGAAGATGTAGTCGTTGCCGTTGTCGCCGTAGATCACGTCGTTGAACGGCTCTCCGGTCGTGTCCGGCCCGGGCACGGTCTCGATCGACCTGAAGTAGCGCTGGTCGAAGGTGATCTTGCCGCCGTCGCCGATCAGCACGTCCTCGTTGACCGCGGTGTCGCTCCCTGCGGACGGAAGCCGCGGATCGACGTCGCCGCCCATGAGGTCGTTGCCGCCGCCGCCGAGCATCAAGTCGTCGCCGGCATCGCCTGACATGACGTCGTTGCCGTCGCCCGCGACCACGTCGGTGACGA
>Ga0316628_100001142_pt1 | contig 18392 bp, 11 predicted proteins | sample OWC_Aug_M2_C1_D5_FD_207648 | JGI IMG/M metagenome (GOLD analysis project Ga0316628, IMG submission 207648) | Wetland soil microbial communities from Old Woman Creek delta, Ohio, United States - OWC_Aug_M2_C1_D5_C | ecosystem: Environmental > Terrestrial > Soil > Wetlands | place: USA: Ohio... | reverse complement strand
TTTAATCCCGAATTCGGGTCCGGATATTTCCGGGCATTATGATGATAAAACCGGTTGGTATACGGTTAACAGTCCCTGGTTTTACCGGGGGGATCGCTCCCGGACACAGGCCAATGCCTCTGTGACCCACCATGCCGATGACTTTATCAAAGGCAGCCATGATTTTAAATTCGGGGCTGAATTTATTCATAACACTGAAAGAGACCGGTATGGGTATACCAACGGTGCATATTATCTCGACCAGGATGGAGCACCCTTTATGCGCATCGCCTATGAAGGTTATGACATCCAGGGTACTATGGACACCTTCACTGTTTTTGCCCAGGACTCCTGGAGTATTTCCAACCGGCTGACCATTAACCCGGGTGTGCGGATGGATATTTCCCGGGGTAGTGTGGATGATCTCCCGGGTACCGAATACAAAACCAGGCCGGCCATTGCCCCCAGGATCGGGTTTACCTGGGACCTCTTCGGCAACCACTCCACTGCGATAAAAGCCCATTGGGGACGTTACTTTGAAGCGGCTTATTTTCGTACCGTTTTAAGTCTATCCAAATCCAAATCAGACTATAAAGAATATTTCTGGGAGGATGGTGAGTGGGTGCTTGATTACGTAAGGCCAGGACATGACAGCCAATATATCATGGAAGATAAATTAAACCAGGCCTATATGGACCAGTGGACCATTGGTATTGAACGAGAACTGATGAAAGATTTATCGGTGAGCGCCACTTACATCTGGAGGAAAAACTACGATCATATTGCCCCCATCAATATCGGTGCTGAATACGAACGGGGGCTATATACCGATCCCACCACAGGAAAAACCTATAACACATGGAACCAGGTCAACGACCGGTCGGAAACTCTCTATTCAATCACCAACCCCCAGAAAGGAGACCTCCCCTGGATGGAATTTACCCCCTATCGAAAATACACCGGTATTGAATTACTGCTGACTAAACGATTCTCCAACAAGTGGCAGTTGATGGCTTCGTATGTTCTCAGCAAAGCCACTGGGAATTTAAATAACACCGAGCGCACCGGTGCGGGCTACAGCGACATCTTTGAAGATCCCAACAGACAGATCAATGCCGAAGGTAAGTTGGAAAATGATTACACCCATATGCTGAAAATCCAGGGTTCTGTCATTCTCCCGCTGGATATCAACGTGAACGTCAACTTCCAGTTTATCAGCGGATATACCTATACCATGAGAGTTCGTTTACCCTACGAGGTAGATGTCAACCAGGCTTACATATGGTTGGAACCCTTCGGTTCTCACCGGTATCCCTCCAGTAAAAAACTGGACATCCGCTTAGAAAAAACCTTCCAAATCGGGAAAGTCAAAATGGGACTGGTGTTGGATGTTTTTAATGTCTTCAACGAAGGTCAAGTAGATGAGTATGAAAACCTATCCACCAATTTCGAGGAGGTACTCAGCATCGCCAATCCCAGGGCCTTCAGGGCAGGTCTGCGCTTCTGGTTCTAATCCCGGAGGTGATACCCCTAACTAATAACTTAAGTTAAGTAAATTGTAAACTCTTACCGCTTCATTGATGTGCATAAAATGAGGGAGAGAGGTTTTAGCCTCTCTCCCTTTTTTATTGACAGCGCTTTCTATTTGTATTACCATTAACCGATGAAATACCCAAAAAAAATAAAAAAAAGAAAGCCAGGTATAAAAAAGCATCAACCCGCTAATCAAAAAACCACCAACGGGAAACAACAGCCCAGCGGAGAGAATAACAAAGAAACAGCACCGGTAAAAGCCGTTAAGAGATATCTCCCGGTTATTGGAGTTATCCTGGTCCTGGCAGTCATTTTTTATATACTGGTGGGCCCCCGACTCAGTACCGGGTACAAAAAAAGGCAGTTGAAAAAACTCGAGGTGATATTGATTACCCTGGATACTTTACGGGTGGATTTTGTCAGCGCCTATGAAAAAGGTAAGGCAGAAACGCCTAATATAGACCGGGTGGCAGGAGAAGGGGTGCGGTTTGAAACCTGTATCTCTCAAACACCTTTGACCCTGCCCTCTCACACCTCTATTCTTTCCGGTACCTATCCCCTTCATCACCAGATCAGGGATAACGGCGGGTTCCTGGTGCCAGCCAGCCTGGAATTTGTTAGCGAAATCTTGCAGAAACAGGGATTGATTACCTCTGCTTTTATCGCTTCTTATGTGCTGCACTCCAAATGGGGGATCAACCAGGGATTCGATACCTATTCCGATGACTTCGATCTTTCCCGGTATGAACGGGTATCATTGGGAGATGTGCAGAAACGGGCCGAAGAGGTGCTGGACAATGCCAAAAAATGGTTAAAGACCCATAAAAAGGATAGATTCTTCACCTGGATTCATTTGTACGATCCCCATACCCCCTACGATCCGCCATCTCCTTTTAAAGAGAAATTCCCCCGCCGGCCTTACCGCGGTGAAGTGGAATATATGGACCATCAGTTGGGACTATTTTTTCAATTTCTTAAAGATGAAGGGTTATATAATAAAAGCCTTATTATAATGGCAGCGGACCACGGCGAGGGCCTGGGTCAACACGATGAACACACCCATGGTTTTTTTATTTACGAAAGCACTGTCCGGGTTCCTTTGATCATCCGGGCGCCCTTTCGATTTCCCTTTAAAAAAGTAACCCAGGTGGTGGAACTGATCGACCTGGCCCCCACCATCCTGGAAGCCCTGGATGTTCCCATCCCATCTTCATACCAGGGGCAGTCCCTGTTGGGATTAATGTTTGGGGACCGGCAGAGAAATAAGGACGGCGCTTATACCGAAACCTATTACCCTCGCCTGCATTTTGGCTGGTCAGAGTTAAAAGCATTGTATTACGACAATCATTGGAAATATATCCTGGCCCCGAAAGAAGAATTATATAACCTGGAAGCAGATAAAGAAGAAAAAGGCAGCCTGGCGTTAAAGCAGTCCTATCAAACCAGGAAAGTAAAAGAACGAATCCGGAAATTTATCCGGGAGAAATCCGAAAATGCCACACGGCCCGGGGAAACCAGGACCCTGGATAAAGACGCCTTGCAAAAACTGGCTGCCCTGGGTTATCTCACCACGGTAGTGGACACCTCGAATGAAGAGGACCTGCCGGACCCCAAAGGTAAAGTCCAGGTATTTAACCAACTGGCAAAATCGAGAGACTACATGGTAAAGGAGCAGTATGACCAGGCCATCGAAATGTTGAATAAAATTCTTGAAACCGACCCCCACCTGGTGGATGGTATCTTGCAGTTGGGAAATGCCTATACCAGGAAGAATATGCATGAAAAAGCCCTGCAGTGCTTTTACCGGGTATTAGAACAAAAGCCTGATTACCAGGCAGCCATGGTAAATATCCTCGGGTCGCTGATCCGGCTGCGCCAGTATGATAAAGGCATTGAAGAAGCCAGGCGCTTTTTGAAAATCTTTCCCCGGGATTTTACCCTCTATACTGAACTGGGAACCCTTTACACCTTTAAACAGGAAAACGATAAAGCCCTGGAAGCCTTTCGCACCTCCATCGAAATCGAACCGGTAAACCCTGAGGCCCTAAATAAAATCGGCGGTATATATATTGTCCAAAAGGACTTCAAAACCGCCGGGACTTTCTTAGAAAAAGCCAGGGAAATAAATCCTGGCTTAAAGAAACTCTATTTTAACCTGGCCCAGGTAGAAGATGCTGCGGGAAATATCGAAAAAGCCATCGACTATTATAAAAAAGAACTGGAAGGCTCTCCCCAGGATTACAAATCCGCTTACAACCTGGCAGAGAACCTGAGAAAAACCGGGCAAAATGAAAAGGCGATTCAATACTATCGCCAGGCCATCGACAATAACCCCCGGTTTAATATTCCTTACTTTATGATTGCCAAATATAACCTGGACAGGAAGGAAAATCTCGAAGCAGCGGTCGAACTCTGTAAAAAAGGGATCGAGATAAAACCACTGGATAAATATACGGCCTTTGGGTATTATATCCTGGCTGATATTTATTCTTTTAAAGGAGAGCGGGGCCGGCATGATTTTTACCTGTCCAGGGGGGAATCCATCCAGAGGGAATTGATCCGCAAGAACTTGTGGAAATAATTATCATTCGTTTCCGGGCGAAGGATAAAACCAAAACGGGGAGAGGCGAAATTTTGAATAGAAGGGAATGCATGTTCTTTTATTTTTCTTCCTGGCGGATAGTTGTCAAAATAGCTTCTTCGTATTATAATGGTAATGGAGTAAAAAATGATAAGAGAAATAAGACGCCCGGAAAGTGAAGAAATGGTAATCAAGATACCCAGGGATTATGTCTACCGTGACCTGGAAATACTGGTCTTTCCTATACCTCAAGATGACATAGAATTACCGCAAGCGGTTACACCAGATGCAGCAGAAAATTTGAAGAAATTCCGTTTACTGGTGGATAGAGCAGAAAGATCCAATATCAGGATTCCTAAAGACGTAGATATCGATGACCTCATCGACGAGATCAATAATGATATATATTGACACGAATATAATCATTTATAGCTATTTCAACCCGGAAGACTCAAAGCATATAACCTCGAAACATATTATCGAAGAGCTTATGTCAGAAAATAATCTAATTCTATCACCGCTAACCCTCCAGGAATTGATTTTTGTTTTCAACAAATTAGGAATGGATAAAAGGGAAATTTTCGAGATTTATGAATTATTTAGCAAGTACTCTAAATACAGTTTATCCATCAAGTTGATAAAGGACTCCTGCCAACTTTGTTTTGATATTGATAGCTTGAGAAGAATTAATGATGCAGTCCATCTCAAATTTGCAGAGAAGTATGCCGATAAATTAATCACTTTTGACAATGATTTTAAAATATTCCAGGGCCATACTGATTTCGAAATCGAAATCCTATAGATGAAAGGTGCCCTTCGGGCAAATAAACGCCTGCAGCGGGAAACCTCCTGGTCATCCTGTGTCGCAATCCTATAAATCCTGGTTCAGATACTTTTTTTATTTTTTGGCCTGGCACTTTTCATGTGGTCAATATCCCGGGTCTTTTCATCCAGGGGTGCAGCTTTAAAAAACTGGACCCGGGCAGCCGCATATCTCCCGGGAACCTGGAAATCCTCAAGCAATACGGCGCCCGGTTTTAATGATATCCCAGTCTTTTGGCCCACGAATTACACGAATTTTCACGAATTAAAAAAATTGGGGGAATGGGATATTGGGGGAATGGGATGGCGCCCTTCGAGCATTTATTGCCGGTGTCCGGGGGCAGATTATTTGTAGGGGCGGTTCGTGAACCGCCCATCTATTTAGTTTTTTGTCCAGTTTTCAAGTTTTAATCCTTTTATCCTGGAGAAATGTCTTTCATTGTTTGTGACCAGCACACGATTCGTTTTTAGAGCGCAGCAAGCAATAAATAAATCAGCGTCATCTAGGATTTTTCCATCTTTTTCCAATTCAAACTTCAATTTACCAAAAGTTTCGCAAACCTCCTTATTTGATTCCACCTTTTTCAGTTTGGTTTCCAGGCTTTTTATTGCGGACAAATTTTGTTTAACCTTTTGCGATTTATAAGCCCCATAGTAAAGTTCACTTAAAGATATAAACGATACAGCGATATGATTAAGCCCCACTTGAATTGCTTTTTTTTCAATTACTTTGTCTCCATTTAACCAATACACACAGATATTGGTGTCGAGTAAATATTTCATAATTTTACCTGGCGATTACCAAAACCGGTTCTATGGGAATAAATGTCATCGATAATCTCTTCGGAACTCCTTTCATCCACCCATAGACCACATAAACCACTGGCGTCTAATTTTTCTTCCAGGTTTTCTGAGACGGTTTCTTGTTCCCCTGATGTTTCTATAGGAAAAACAAGAATTTCGACACTTTTTTTCCTGAACTCTTTGGGAACCTTAATCGTAATTTTATCTGAATCAATATTTCTAATCTGTCTGATTATTTCCATTGTTATTTATACCTCCAGGATAAAAGGATATTATTATTTTCCCTATTTGTCAACCATCGGTGGGGAAAAATCCGGGAAATAAAATTTTCGCCTGTGTCCTTTGGACACATTTTTAACGCCAGCGGCGAAAAGAGGGAAGCTGGGAAGCCGGGGGAACAATTATTTACCTGGAATTTCCCCACTGTTATTTTATGGTTAATTCTGATATAATACCTCGATGAGAACACCTAAAGCATTAACTTTAATTGCTCTACTGGCCATTCTCTGCGGGATAACCGGTTTAAATGCCCCTGCCGCTAAAAAACCAGACCCCTGGAAACAGTGGCTCAAAGAAGTAGACCCCATCATCACCCGGATGGAACGCTCCACCGCTAAGTTACTGGAAACCGAAGAAGAAAAAAACCGGTTTATAGAGTTATTCTGGAAAGCCCGCGACCCCAACCCCCAAACCCCTGAAAATGAGTACCGCACCGAGTTTTACCAGAGGGTATATTATGCCGATCAATACCTCAACGGGGTTAATTCGGACAGGGGAAGGATATATGTCCTGCTGGGAAAACCTGCCAATAAGAGCTCATTTGTGGGTTACCAGCAGCTAGTCGAATGTGAATTGTGGAATTATGAAGCAGGAGACCGTCCCGGGCTGCTGCCCTTTATGAACCTGGTATTTTTCAGACCCCACAATACCGGCGATTTCCAATTGTACTACCCGGGCCTGCAAAAACCCACTGACCTCCTGGCCCCTCAATTTGCCAACCGCATCCGGTCGGATATAAGCGCTTACAATGAAATCAAGCGGGGCTCCGCTGAACTGGCCGCTGCCTCACTTTCTATTGTACCCAGCGAAGGTTCTCCGGGTATGGGCATGTCTCTAAACTCTTCTAATTTTGCCCTAAACCGGATTTATTCGCTGCCGGAACGAGAGGCGGAAATCGGTTATGTCAGGGGTTTTAAATTCCCCACCGGTTACGTGGAAGTCAGCCCTTCCACCAATGCGATTCGCGGGTTTGCCTATATCGCCATTACCCATTCCCGGGGCATCCCTTTGGTCCATTATGCCCTCATGCCTGATGTACTAAGCTGGAAACAACCCACGAAAGACTTATATACCGCTGAAATCAGCCTGAACATTTCCATCGAAGATTTGAAAGGAAATATCATCTATCAAAACCAGAAACAAATCGATCTGAAAATGGACCCCCAGAAGAAAAAGAAAATCGATGAGCAGCGGGTGGTATTTCGAGATTTTGCTCCTATTATCGAGGGTGAGTATGAGATACTGATTGCTTTTATCAATAAAACCACCCAGGAATTCTTTACCCATAAAAAAAGAGTCACAGTGGAAGCAGGAGAAAATCCACCGGCCATCTCCGCTGTGGTGGGATTCCAGGTAAACGAGACCAATACAAATAATTATATTCCTTTTGCCGTGGATAATTACCTGGTTTCCACGGACCCCCGTTTTACTTTCAACCAGAAAGATGCACTGGCAGGTATTGTTTCTGGGAGTGGTCTCCTAAGCATTTACCTGGAACCGATCAATAGTCCCGGTGTAAAAGTGGAAATAGAGCCTTTGCCCGTGCAGGAACATCTATATAAATTTCTACTGCCGTTGACCGGGGTCAAAGACGGCAGTTATCGGCTAATTGCCAGGGTTGGTCAGGATAAGGCCGTGACCTTGGTAGAGAAAATTCATATTTTACCTTCCTATATCGATATCAAGAAGCCCTTTGCCATTGAAAAGGCCGAACCTGGAACCGCCCGTGATAATTATATTTTTGTCCTGGCCCAACAGTACCTGGAAAAAGGAAACGTCAGCCGGGCCACTGCCTATTTCGAGCGCATACCGCAAAACCTGTGGAATGCCGTGTCGCTGCCCATTATTGCCAATGCCTATTATAAAAAGGGAGATTTTGCCCGGGTTCTTGAACTGCTGGAAAGAGAAGATGTCAAAAAAGAATACCCTGTTCTTGTGATGTTGGCCAATTCAGCCATTGAATTGAAACTATACCCCCGGGCCCTGGAATACCTGGAAAAAATACGGGAATACGGGGATTCCGTAGAGATCAATCATTTATTGGCCGCCACCTATATCAGTATGGGCAGCAGGGATAAAGCCATGGTTTATTATGAACGGGCCAGGAAATTAAAAGAACAATCCCAGGAACAAGAAAAACCAGGAAATGAAAACCAAAACAAGGAGAAAAACCATGAATAAAAATATTAATCTTCCAGTGATATCGATGCTGTTTTTGCTTTTGGTACTGCTGTCTCCTCTTTATTCCAGTACAGGCAGTCTTAAGGGTTACATACAAGAAAAAGGCACGGACAAACCGCTAGCAAACGTAAAAGTAACCCTGGTATTTCTTACGAATACTACGGTTCGATTCGAGTTGGAAACCGACAAAAATGGGTATTTTTATAAAACCGGTCTGCAAAACGGCATGTACCAGGTCACCCTTGACAAAGAGGGGTATACGCCATACCAGGATACTTTACGCATTAAAGTGGCTGAGAACCGGGAAATGGATTTCCACCTGGAACCCGCCGGTATCACCACATCTAATACGTCCTTCGGGTTGGTGAATGACGCCAAAAAGTTGATGTCTGCCGGGAAATATGACGAAGCCATTGAAAAAATATCCCGGGCCATTGAAAAGGAGCCCGGGGCCTTTGTATTGTATTACAACCGGGCCGTTGCTTATGAAAAGCAGGGCGATAAAGATAAAGCGCTGTTGGATTATCAAAAGACCCTGGAATTAAAACCTGATTTTTTATTAGCGATCTCAGCCGCAGGAAATCTCTTAGCCAAAAAAAGCGATTTCCCGGAAGCGGTAAAATACTATAAAAAAGCAGTAGACCTGGGATTAACCGACACCGTGGCCCTCTACAACTACGGTGCCTGCCTGATCAATTTGGGCGACAATGAGCAGGCAAAAGCTGTCTTTGAAAAGCTGATCGAATTGGACCCGGGTTATGCGGATGCCTATTACCAGATGGGGATTATTTATCTTGGAATGAGTGATAATGCCAAAGCCAAAGAATTTTTAAAAAAGTTTATCGAGTTAGACCCGGAAAACACCAATGCCGCGGTAGCCAAAGAGATATTGCAGACATTAGATTAATGGGGCCCAATTTTTTTTTGAAGGATTAAAACGAGCGATCTTTTTGCTACGGATTTACCCGAACTTTCACGGACTTTTAAAGTGCGGCCTGGGGCTGCAAACCAAGAAGTGGCTTGCAGTTAGTTTGACAAGGTGATATAATAGAATTGAATCTTATGAATGAAAAGCTATAATTAAACAGGAGGATGTCAACATGAAAAAATGGTTGAGATTTATTTTTTGTTGTATGGTTTTTTGCTTTTTGTGGAGTGGAGATTTTCAAAAAGGGTGGACAGGAGATCATGGTTTCTCAAATGTCTCCACGGTTCTCCCGGTCCAAAACCCGGGGAGGAAATGGTTAAAAGATACTGATTTCGGGAACATCCCGCTCTATTTTATTCCTAACCAGGGCCAGGTAAAGGGGAATGCCCTTTTCTATACCAAAACCACGAAGTATACGCTCTGGTTCAATGAAGAAGGACTGGTTTTTCAAGCCGGTCCCGATGTTTCTCGCCTGGTTTTCCCCGGTGCTGTCAAGAATCCCGAACTGGTCCCGGAAATTCCTACCCAACACAAAGTTCACTACTTCAAAGGCGGGGAAAATCCACGATCCTACCGGAATATCCCTACTTCCAGGGCGGTTCGTTTTAAAAGCCTTTATAATCATATCGATCTAAAGGTTTACGGCGTGGAGAAACAGATCGAATATGACTGGGTAGTAAAACCCGGGGGAAATCCCGGGGAGATCCGGTTTCAATACCAGGGCGTGAAGGAGATTTCCCGGGCTGAAAATGGGGACCTGGCAATTCAAACCGGTTCCTACCGCTGGACCCACAAAAAACCCGTGGCTTACCAGGTGATTAATGGTCGAAAGGTGCCTGTGGAGGTTGATTTTGCCACGATAAAACAAAACGAGAATACCTATGGCTTTAAGGTCGGTTCCTACCATAAGGATTATGAATTGATCATCGATCCGATAGTAATTTCGTTTTCCACACCCATGGGTGGTAATGGGGAGGAAGAGATCTATGGATTGGCTGTAAACAATGCCGGTGAAATCTATGTTACGGGTTATACCCAGAGTTCCGATTTCCCGGTGCTAAATCCCTATCAAGCCACTCTCCAGGGCAGCCAGGATGCCTTTGTTACAAAATTTACACCGGACGGTACTGCCCTGGTATTCAGTACCTTCCTGGGTGGAAACGACTACGAAACCGGCTATTCCATAAAACTTGACGATAGCGGGAATGTGTATGTGGGGGGCGTCACTTCCAGTTCGACATTTCCCATTGTCAACCCGGTCCAGGGGACCCTCCAGGGAGTCGAGGATGGCTTTATTACCAAATTATCCCCTGATGGTTCCACGCTGGCTTACTCGACCTACCTGGGCGGAAGTGAATATGATCAAGTCGCCGGTATCGACGTGAATGGCAGCGGTGAACTGGTGGCAGTGGGATATACAGACAGCCTGAACTTCCCGGTGCAGGGTGCCCTCCAGCCTGCAATCCAGGGGTATACAGATATCTTTGTGGTAAAATTATCCCCTTCGGGCAGCCTGTTGTTTTCCACCTACCTGGGGGGCAGCGGGTTTGAAGGTGAATTTTATGACCATCAAGGTCCAGGCGCAGCCATGGACTCCACCGGCGCCGTATATGTGACCGGTACGACAACCAGTGTTGACTTTCCCCTGGTCAATGCGGTCCAACCGGTTTATGGTGGTGGGGACCAAGATGGGTTTATTACTAAGATTTCAGCCGATGGCACGGCACTGGTTTATTCCACCTACCTGGGGGGCGGCTCGAGTGACTCCTTAACGAGTATTGATACCGACAACAGCGGGGGGGCTTATTTGACCGGTTGCACCTACAGCAGCGATTTTCCCACCACCCCTAATTCCTTCATGCCGGGCAAACCAAACCCGGGGGGATTGGTTACTATTATTGCTAAAATTTCTGCCGGGGGTTCCAGTCTTGACTATTCCACCTATTTCGGCGGTCCGTGGGAGGATGGATTTACAGTAGCTCATGCCATCACCGTCGGTGCCAGTGGTTCGGCGTATATCACTGGCGAAACCGACACCTCTATCCCCCTGGTGGACCCCCTCGATATCGGCGGCCCATCAGAATATTATCCAGTGGCTTTCCTGGCAAAGCTTTCTCCTGACGGCTCCCAACTTAACTTTTCTTCTTATATCGGAGAAGATGATTATAGTGGATGGGGGAATGCTGTCGCCGTTGACAGCAGTGAAAAAAGAATTTTTATGGGAGGTATTATCGGTCATTATGGTTATTATATGGGTTATATCGTCAAGCTGCTGGACACCGATTATGCCGAGCTTACCGTCACCTACCCTAATGGGGGTGAAGAGTTGGCCGTTTCCTCGGTACGGGATATTACCTGGACGTCCTCAGGAACGGTTCCATGGGTAAAAATTCAATACACACCCTATTTGATGGAATATGGGACCGAATGGATAACCATTGCCGAATCAGTACCCAACACCGGCAGTTACAGTTGGACTGTTCCAAATACTCTTCCTCCTGGTTGCCCGTGCTGTTTTGTCAGGATCATGGGTCCGGAGGGTTATCCCCTGGACCAGAGTGATGAAGGTTTTACCATCAGGGATAATACCGAAGCGTTTATTTCCCTGGATAAGCCCAATGGAAATGAAGTATGGTATATCGGGGTGCCCTACGAAATTCTCTGGTCCTCCGGCGATCCGGTGGAGTATGTATCCATCGAATACACCACCGACAATGGTGACACCTGGACCCCGATTGCCACTTCAATTATCAACACCGGCAGTTACAACTGGACAATCCCCGATACCCCTTCCACCCAATGCCGGGTCAGGGTGTGGGACCCCACGAACATTGATCTCACGGATACCAGCAGCGGTATGTTTACCATTGCCCCCATTACAGACGCGAGGATCCCCCTATCGGAACGGGAGGCCTTGATCGCTTTACATCTCAGCACAAGTCAATACGAATGGAGCTGGTGTTATGAAACCAATTGGCATAAATCCGGCGACCCCAATCAATTTAATGACCACGGCACGGAATGTACCTGGTATGGAGTCACCTGTAACCCGGAACATACTCATGTAATCGGTATCGATTTATCAGACAATTGCGTCTATGGAACTTTACCCCCTGAGCTTGCCGACCTCACAGAAGTGAAAACTTTGGATCTGAGAGGTCAAATAGTGGGACCGCTCCCAGACCTGGGCGGACTTATGAAATTAGAAACACTCAGATTGGATGGATACGGCTTTGAGGGCAATATTCCAACCTGGATTAATAACCTGGTTAGCTTAAAAGACCTGGAATTAGATTACTGCGGTTTTTCCGGGGATATCCCTCCTATAAACAACCTCATTCATTTAGAAACACTGTATCTCTCTCACAACTTTCTGACTGGTCCTCTCCCTCCCTTGAATACCCTGACCAATTTGAAGTGGGTCAACCTGAGTAATAACAACTTAAGCGGCTCTTTCCCGGACTTAAGCTCCTTGACGCAATTGAGGACCTTCGAGGCTTATGAAAACCAATTTACGGGAAGCATACCGAATTTTAGTGCCGCCACCCAGTTGACAGTCCTCGGTCTATCGCTCAATCATATTTCCGGGAATATCCCGTCCTGGATTGGGGGGTTGATCAACTTGCAGACACTAGACTTATCCTATAATCAATTATCCGGTCCGATACCGCCGGAACTGGGTAGTCTTACGGCATTACAATTTCTTTCTCTTATAGGCAACGGATCGGCCGGGGAAATTCCAGGGACACTGGCAAATTTAACCAACTTACAAAACTCGACGGGGTTGAACATTCGCTACAATGGTCTATATACTGGTAACAGTAGTTTAAGAGATTTCTTACAATCCAAAAGTGACCCTGGATATCCGTGGGAAGATTCGCAGACCATTGCACCCACCGGACTCACTGCCAGCGAAGAGACCCTCGACTCGATAAAAATCTCCTGGACCCCTATCATCTACCAGGGTAATACAGGCGGTTACCGGGTATATTACAGTACCACATCCGGTGGTGAATATACATTGGCCGGGACTACTGCCGACAAGGGTGTGAACAATTACACGGTCACCGGGCTGGAAGCCGACACCACTTACTATTTTGCGATAAAGACCTATACCGATCCTCATTCAAACAATCAAAATACTGTCATCAGCGAATACAGCACGGAGATCTCCGCTGCCACCCTGGAGGAGGCGTCAATAGCCATAACCGCACCCAATGGGGGAGAAAGCTGGGAAGCAACTTCTTCCCATCCAATTACCTGGACCAGCACCGGGAGTATTGCCAATGTAAAAATAGAATACTCCACCAATAACGGCAGTTCCTGGAACACCATCATCGATTCCACCAGTAATACCGGCAGTTACAACTGGACGATTCTCAACACCCCTGCTGCTACCTGTTTGGTAAAGGTGAGCGATACTTCAGGCACTGCTTCCGATACCAGTGATGCGGTTTTTACCATTGCTGTGCTGAGAACCGTTACCATAACCGCGCCCAACGGCGGAGAAAACTGGGAAGCTACCTCCTCCCATTCAATTACCTGGACCAGCACCGGGAGCATTGCCAATGTAAAAATCGAATACTCCACCAACAACGGCAGTTCCTGGAACACTATCATCGAATCCACCGGTAATACCGGCAGTTACAACTGGACGATTCCCAACACCCCTGCCACTACCTGTTTGGTAAAGGTGAGCGATACGGCAGGTACTGCTTCCGATACCAGTGATGCGGTTTTTACCATTGCTGTGCTGAGAACCGTTACCATAACCGCACCCAATGGCGGAGAAAGCTGGGAAGCGACTTCTTCCCATCCAATTACCTGGGCCAGCACCGGGAGTATTGCCAATGTAAAAATCGAATACTCTACCAACAACGGTAGTTCCTGGAACACTATCATCGAATCCACCGGTAATACCGGCAGTTACAACTGGACGATTCCCAATACCCCTGCCACTAACTGTTTGGTAAAAGTGAGCGATACTTCAGGTACTGCTTCCGATACCAGCGATGCGGTTTTTACCATTGCTGAGCTGAGAACCGTTACCGTCACCGCCCCCAACGGCGGTGAAAGCTGGGAAGCGACTTCCTCCCATTCAATTACCTGGACCAGCACCGGGAGTATTGCCAATGTAAAAATCGAATACTCTACCAACAACGGTAGTTCCTGGAACACTATCATCGAATCCACCGTTAATACCGGCAGTTACAACTGGACGATTCCCAACACCCCTGCTGCTACCTGTTTGGTAAAAGTGAGCGATACTTCAGGTACTGCTTCCGATACCAGCGATGCGGTTTTTACCATTGCTGTGCTGAGAACCGTTACCGTAACCGCACCCAATGGCGGTGAAAACTGGGAAGCGACTTCCTCCCATCTGATTACCTGGACCAGCACCGGGAGTATTGCCAACGTAAAAATAGAATACTCTACCAACAATGGCAGTTCCTGGAACACCATCATCGAATCCACCGGTAATACTGGCAGTTACAACTGGACGATTCCCAACACCCCTGCTGCTACCTGTTTGGTAAAAGTGAGCGATACTTCAGGTACTGCTTCCGATACCAGTGATGCGGTATTTACCATTGCTGTGCTGAGAACCGTTACCGTAACTGCACCCAACGGAGGTGAAAGCTGGGAAGTTACCACCTCCCAAACCATTACCTGGACCAGCACCGGGAGTATTGGCAATGTAAAAATCGAATACTCTACCAATAACGGCAGTTCCTGGAACACCATCATCGAATCCACCGGTAATACCGGCAGTTACAACTGGACGATTCCCAATACCCCTGCCACTACCTGTTTGGTAAAAGTGAGCGATACTTCAGACACTGCTTCCGATACCAGTGATGCGGTTTTTACCATTGCTGTGCTGAGAACCGTTACAGTAACCGCACCCAACGGCAGCGAAAACCTCCTGGCCAATACGACTTATGCCATTACCTGGTCCAACACTGGCAGTATACCCAATGTAAAAATCGAATACTCTACTGACAACGGCAGCTCATGGAATGTGATTATCGCATCCGCTGCCAACAGCGGCTCGTATAATTGGACGGTTCCGAATACGCCTTCGATCAATTGCCTGGTCAAGGTCAGCGATCTGGCGGGCCCTGCTTCGGATCAAAGCAATGCCGTCTTTAAAATTACCAGCGTCACTTACTGCGCATCCTCCGGCAGCAGCCAAACCCGTGGATATATATCTAACGTACAGGTCGGCTCATTAAACAACCCCTCCGGGAGTTCAGGCTATACGAATTTCACATCATTGAACGCTAATTTAACCGCAGGATCAAATGCCAGCGTAGTCTTAACACCAACCGGCGGCACTTCATACACCAAATATTGGAAAATATGGATCGATTACAATCGAGATGGGGACTTTACCGATTCTGGGGAAAATGTAGTCACCCGTTCGGGAAAAGGAGTTGTAAGCGGGAATTTTACAGTACCGGTTTCGACGGCAAAAGGAACCACCCGCATGAGGGTATCGATGAGGAGCGGTAATAATCCTCCCACCTGCTCATCTTTTAATTATGGAGAAGTAGAAGACTATACAGCAAATATACAATAAAAAATTTTAGGGAGGTCCAGGGCCCGCGGCGCGTATTAACGGTAAGTTACCAGTCAATAAAGGTGGCTTTGACTAATCCTGTCACGGCGTTGAAGTGTGAATAAAAAAGGTTTTAAAAGGTTTGTGGTTTGGCAGCTATTTTTTTTATTTCTTTCAGGGTTTCGGCCAGGAGTTTGTTAAAGGTGTCGGGGGTTTCCATGTGCAGGAAATGTCCAACGTCCTTCATGACTTTTACTTCGAAAGAAACCGCATGGCGTTTCCCGGCTTCGATATCACAGGGGAGTTTATCGGCAATGATCAAGCGGATAGGGGCCTTGATTTTGTCCATGGCGCTGGAAAGATTGTATTTGAACATATTTTCTATGGCACCCAGGCCGATCTCCGGTTTTGCCGAAGCCATTTTATTTACGATTTTTTCAACCAGGGCGGGGTCGCTTTTGGGGGTAAACATATTGGAACGCAGGAAATTTTCTACAGCGCCCTTAAAATCTTTGCGCATCGGAGCCATGAATTGTTCGAATTGTTCCTGGGTAACTTTTTGTTCTACGTTTAGCAAAGTATCAACGGCAACGATACCGAGAACCTGTTCCCTCAGTAAGCGGGCTGCCTGGACAGCGACGGGGCCGCCCATGGAATGCCCGATAAGAATTATTTTTCCCAGGTTTAGTTTATTAACAACGGTGGTAACGTCTTCGCCAAAGGCTTCTAAGGTCCACTCTTCCCGTCCGGTCCCGGATTCGCCGTGTCCGCCTAAGTCGAGGGTAACCACCTGGTAGTTTTTGGCAAAAACCGGCACCTGCGATTCCCAGAAGCTCTTATCGCAGCACCAGCAATGAATAAGAACCAGGGTAATATCCCCTTTGCCCTGGACCTGGTAGACAATCCGCACGCCGTCGGGTGAATTCACGCTCATGCTTTCGGCGGCTTTGGCAGGTAAATTTGTGACAAAAAAAACAACCAACATGATCGATAATATTGCAGTGGTTATTTTCAGTAACTTCATTTCTTTATCCTCCTGACTTTTTTTTTATTTTTTTCAATTCCTATTAAGTTATCATAAAAAGGGAAAAAACGCAATCCCCCACCTGCCTCCTATTTTTGGCCAGATTTCACGGGTTAATAATTAGTGTCTTTGGGTTCGGAGGGATTTATAGAGTTCAAAAACTTCTTCCACTAACGCTGCCTGGCGCTCAAGAGTAAATGGACCGCACCGGGCTTTTACCAGGCGGATTCTTCCTTTTCCCAGGGATTTCCAGCGTTCCGGGAACAAATCCGAATGATACCCGGCAAAAACAGTAATCACATCCCGTCCCAATGCAGCAGCCAGATGCTGACCCAATGAATCATAACCGATATAACCGTCACTCAAATTAATCAATGCGGCAAATTTGTTGATGGTGCCCTGGAAGACGATAAGGCGGACATCCCCGGGTTTTACCCGGTCTAATAATCCCGGGTTTTCTCCAGTGACTTCCGCGGCTTCGATCCCCTTTCCCCGAACCGCCTGCATAATTGCCGCAGCCTGCTCAAATTCTTCACTGCCAAATCCCCTGTCCAGTATAATTGTCACCCCATCGGCCAGGAGTTTTAAAATAAGACCCAATTCAAATGCGGAGACCACTTCGGAATTATTTCTCACCCGCTTTTCCAGGTTTCCCCCCACACCAAAACTCATACTAACCACAAAAGGTCTTGTCCCCGGGTTTAATATTTCAAAGACTTTATGGGCAAAGGCATTATCTTCATCCTGGAAATGGAGCCCTGGATATATGGGCTCACCGGGCGGTTCCGGGCCAAAGGTGGTTTCAAGCCATTGGCGTAAATCCTCTGCCTGGCTGGTGCCCTTCCAGGTTTCATGATCGATCGAGGGTTTCCAGTAAAAATAACGCTTATTCTCTTCAGCAGGAGCAATAATCGGCAGTAAGCCCGATTGAAGCAGGCGGGAATCTGTGTTGATAATGATGTAATCTTCCTCTTGACCAGGTTCTCCTATTCCCTGTTCAAGTGCTTGAATAACCGGCAGCCAGTTGAGGAAGCGGTTCACTAAAACACCCCGGCGGTTATAGTAAAGCGGATGAACGCGAACCATTGGTTGATTGCCTTTCAGGATCGCCCCGTTTTTTTCACTGCCCAAAAACACGATTTCTGCATCCGGGAATCGTTTCTTCATCTTCTCGATTACCAGGAGGTTTAAAAGTACATCTGCACCAAGGGTCACCCGGGATAGTATAAAAACTTTTTTTACTGTACCCAGGGATTGAGGACTTAACTTCTTATCACAATAAATACCTTCAACGCGAGTCAACAAATCCGTTTCGTTATCCAGACCCCATTGATTGAGTCTCTGATGAAATTCTATTGCTTGCGGCAAGAGGCGGAGGCGCGAAATCAAGTGAGCCAGGACCTTTTCCAATGTCTTTCTATCTCCCAGCAGGAATGTGTCGGATAATGGCTCTACCACATGGCTGAAGAGAATATGCGTCCCCAATTGGGCTTCCCGGGCATCAGGGGAAACAGCGCAATCTATAATAATATCCAACTCATCGACGGCAAATCCATTTTCTTGATGGAGTTTCATGAAATGTCGGGCTGCCCTGGCTGGATCAGAAGTGATTTGTTTATTCATCTCGGTTAACCACAATCGCTGTCCTGTCAAAAATAAAAATGAATCATACTGGAATTATCACTCCTTGTCAAGCTGA
>Ga0316628_100001141_pt1 | contig 18396 bp, 14 predicted proteins | sample OWC_Aug_M2_C1_D5_FD_207648 | JGI IMG/M metagenome (GOLD analysis project Ga0316628, IMG submission 207648) | Wetland soil microbial communities from Old Woman Creek delta, Ohio, United States - OWC_Aug_M2_C1_D5_C | ecosystem: Environmental > Terrestrial > Soil > Wetlands | place: USA: Ohio... | reverse complement strand
CGCCGATGAACGGTTTGATGTGATTTCCATCACCAATCATCACCAGATGACCTTCAATCAGGACCTTTTATCCTACGCACAGCAAAGGGGTATCCTTCTCATCCCTGGCATAGAGATGACGATTCGCAGGCGTCATGTCCTTGTCTTGAACCCTCCCCCGCATAAAACGTGTCCGGATTTTCTCTCCCTTTCAAAACTGCGTCGTCCTGAAACCTTGATCATTGCTCCACATCCCTATTTTCCTGGAACCTATTCTTTAAATGGGTACCTTTTAAAGCACCTGAACCTTTTCGATGCGCTCGAATATTGCCATTTCTATTCCCCAATGATCAACTTCAACCAGAGAGCCTTGGAAGTATGCCAGGTCTTCGGATTTCCATTGATCGGGAATTCAGATGCCCATTTCCTCTCTCAACTGGGAACTACCTATTCACTGATCCATGCAGAGAGAAACCTTGAATCTATTTTTGCCGCTATCCGTGCAAATCAAGTTGAGGTCGTCACACGTCCGCTCAAGACCCTGGAGATGGGATCCATTGCCAATAGATTCCTCAGGATGAAGCTTCGGGCAAAAATTAGTAACCGCCGACCAAAGCCTTATTCTCGAGGGATAAAATCCAACGTCATCTAATTGACCGGAACGTGCCCCACAAGCCCCGCCCTGTGGGTGTGGAGCTTCACAACCAGAAGCTCTTCAATTTCGGCTCTCGCCGTTTTCTTAACCTCATCCAATTTCCTTACCTGACAAATTTTTGGAACTTTTCTCCTTCTTTCTTGTCTATTTAAGTGAACCCCGTTAGAAACTCCAGCGCGGCATCATTTCTAACGGGGTAAAACCGAAGGAGGACGAAAAGGAGGAAACCGAAATGTACCCAATAAACAGAGCTTTCTTTTCATTTATCTTCTCAATGTTGATGCTCATGGCATCAGGGGCCCAAGGGCAACCCATGGAGGAAGCGACCAAAACCCTCTCTCCATATTTCCTTGTTAAGAGTGACGACCCGAATGTGGATCAGCTCCCCCTCAAATCCACATCCGCTGATGTGAAGGTGGTGGGCGTGATCGCCGATGTCACCGTAACACAGGTCTATAAGAATCAAGGGAAAAAGCCTCTCGAGGCCATCTACGTTTTCCCGGCGTCGACCCGTGCAGCTGTTTACGGAATGAAAATGACGATTGGAAAACGCACCATCGTTGCCAAGATTCAAGAACGCAAAGAGGCTCGGCGTCAATATGAGCAGGCAAAACAACAGGGGAAAAGCGCTTCCCTATTAGAGCAGCAGAGACCCAACGTGTTTCAGATGAACGTTGCCAACATCTTACCAGGGGACTTGATTCAGGTGGAGCTCAAATATACGGAGTTGCTGGTTCCAACGGACGGGATCTATGAACTTGTTTATCCAACGGTGGTGGGGCCACGCTATTGCAACCAGTCCGCAGAAACTGCCCTCCCCTCACAGAGGTGGGTTGAGAACCCTTATCTCCATCAGGGCGAATCTCCAACCTATACGTTTGATATCACGGCCAATCTTGCCGCAGGCCTGCCGATTCAAAATATAGCCTGTACCTCCCATCAGGTGGACATCCTTTACGACGGGCCTTCCCGTGCCACCATCAAGCTCCATCCCGGAGAAAAGAGTGGTGGAAACCGAGATTTCATTCTGAAATACCAGCTTGCCGGAGGCAAGGTCCAATCCGGACTTCTTCTTTTCGAGGGGGAGAAGGAAAAATTCTTCTTGCTCATGCTCCAGCCTCCGAAACGGGTGAATGTCAACCAGATTCCTCCCCGTGAGTATATCTTTATCGTCGATGTCTCCGGCTCCATGCATGGTTTCCCATTGGACATCTCAAAAAAGCTTCTCAAAGACCTGATCGGAAACCTCCGCCCCACAGATAGATTCAATGTGCTGCTGTTTTCTGGAGGCTCTTCTTTGATGTCGGAACAATCCCTGCCGGCCACTTCCGAAAACATTCGCCGCGCCATAGACCTAATTGAAGGACAGCGCGGAGGAGGAGGAACGGAGCTTCTCCCCGCCCTAAAGCGTGCGCTCTCTTTGCTGAGACCCGAGGGCTACTCGCGATCTGCGGTCATCGCCACGGACGGCTATGTCACGGTTGAAGAAGAGGCCTTTGATCTGATCCGTAAAAACCTCGGCGACGCTAATATGTTCACCTTCGGAATCGGTTCAAGCGTTAATCGGCATCTCTTGGAAGGGATGGCCAGGGTCGGGATGGGCGAACCATTTGTTATTGCTAAACCTGAAGAAGCCCGAGAAAAGGCGGAGAAATTCAGAGAAATGATTGAGTCACCGGTACTCACGAGGATCAAAGTGGACTTTGGGAAGTTCGGCGTCTATGATGTGGAACCGGTCAGCATCCCTGACGTGTTTGCTGAAAGGCCTGTCATTGTTTTCGGGAAATGGCGCGGGAAGCCAGTGGGTGAAATAAATGTAAGCGGAATGACAAACAGCGGTTCTTATTTAAGTAAATTTGATATACGAAAAGAAAGACCGCTCGAGTCCAATTCTGCCCTCCGGTACCTCTGGGCCCGACATCGAATCACCCTATTATCTGATTACAACTCTCTGCACCAAAATGATGAAAGGATCAAAGAAGTAACTCATCTTGGCCTGACTTACAACCTACTGACTGCCTATACGTCTTTTGTAGCGATAGACACCGAAGTGAGGCGGGTCAACGGCCAAGCTGTAACAGTAAAACAACCGCTTCCACTACCCGAAGGAGTCTCTGATTATGCAGTGGGAATGGAAATGGCCAAACGGGCGATGGCTTCCTCGAGCGCCCCTTATGCAGCGTTAAGAGCCCAGGAATACGAACAAGGCTTCCTTAAAGAAGAAGCTAAGGATAAATCCATGGGCTCAAAACCCCTGCAAGTCTCTGTGGAATTAAAAGAAATCTCCACAACCAGGGGTCTATCAAAGGAAGACATTCAGAAAGTAGTCAAACAAAAGATCCCCTCTATCGAGATCTGCTATCAAAAAGCTTTGGAAAAAGCACCTGGAATTCAAGGTGCAGCCACTGTACGGTTGGTCATCGATTCCTCAGGAAAAGTGACGAAGGCAACTTTGGTTTCAAGCAAACTCAATAATAAAAATCTTGAACAATGCATCATTCAAAAGATGAAAGAACTCACTTTCCCCACACCGGAAGGCACAGATAAGGTAACGGTCAATGTTTCTTTTAACCTAAAAACATCTTAATCACATCGGTCGATTTGAAGATTCCCTCGCAAGCCCCTCCTGAGATGGAGGGGCTTTTTTAATACTTTCAATTGACTTCAATCTGTTTTGGCAATAAAATAATTTCAATTCTTGGGATGTTTTGCCTATAACTTGAGCCTGTGGAGACATAAGAAGGATAAATATGATGGAAAAATACGTTCAATTGGCAAAAGAACTTGATATGGTCGATGCCTTGATTGTTCCCCCCAATCAAATCTCTTTCGATATTCGGGCGGTTCTGAAATGTCGGTGGGGATGCGAAGATTTCCATCCCGGAAATATAAGATGCGACCATAGAGGGACGACTTATCAGGAAAGAGTCGAAATGATTAAAAGATATAATCATATCCTGCTAGTCCGCTCGCACGATGCAAGAACCCTGAGTGCCGCAGTCCTTGAGATTGAAAGAACCGCTTTCCTGGATGGTTACTACCTTGCCTTTGCCATTCGTACATGTAATCTATGTGAGACGTGTTCCGTTAAACAAGGAAATCCTTGTCCAACTCCTATCAAAGTAAGACCTTGCGATTCGATTTTTGGTATTGATGTATATAAGACAGCTCGAAATCTAGGACTGCCTTGTGAAGTGCTCAAAGCGAAAGGCGATATTCAAAACCGTTATGGTTTTGTGTTACTTGACTAAAGACGATTCGTCGTGAAAGAGAGGAATGGGATGAGCACAATCAAAATCATGCCGTGCCTGGATATGAAAGAGGGCCGGGTGGTCAAAGGAATACATTTCGTCGACCTGAAAGAAGCAGGCGACCCTGTAGAGAACGCTGCTTTTTATGAGAAAGAAGGAGCAGATGAGCTTGCAATGCTCGACATAGCCGCAACTGTAGAAAATCGAAAAACTAGACTGGAATGGGTCAGAAATGTCTCATCCGTGATAAAAATCCCTTTGACAGTGGGCGGTGGTATCTCGACCCTGGAGGATATTGAGCTGGTTCTAAAGGCGGGTGCTGATAAGATCTCTGTGAACAGCGCAGCCGTCAAGAATCCCGACCTGGTAAGCCAGGCATCCAAAAGCTTTGGCAAACAGAAGATAACCATCGCTGTCGATGCAAGAAGAAATAAGGCAATGCCGTCTGGATTTGAGCTGGTGGTTTCGGGTGGCACCAAGCCTGCGGGCAAGGACGCGATTGCCTGGGCCAAACAGTGCCAGGAACTGGGCGCCGGTGTGATCCTTCCAACCAGTATGGACGGTGATGGAACCCAGGCAGGCTATGATTTGGAATTTACAAGAGCCATTGCGGACGCCGTAAGCCTGCCAGTGGTGGCCTCAGGCGGAGCAGGAAAGCTCGAACACTTTTATGAAGGAGTGGTTAAAGGTGGTGCCCAGATTTTGTTGGCTGCTTCCGTATTTCATTATCGCCTCTTAAGCATCAAGGAGGTTAAAGAATATTTGAGGAAAAAGGGGTTGCAAGTCAATCTGTAGGGAGTTTTCATTAACTATTTGTGTTGAAGAGAAATGGAATACCAGCGATTTCTTACCGATTGTTTGAAGGCCATGAATGTGCTAAATTAGGTTCCGATGAAAAAGACCTTTCCCGTTCACGGGATTCTTGGAATCATCCTTCTCCTACTCTCTGAAATATTTCTTTTCAAAAAGGTCGATCCTTTCTACACGTGGTTTTATTCCTTTGCCTGGTGGTCCTATATCCTCATCGTTGACGCAGTCGTCTATCGTTTAAAAGGGAACTCCCTGATCCTCAGTCGAACCAAAGAATTCTTTTTGATGATTCCCTGGTCGATCTTCATCTGGTTGATCTTTGAAGCGGCAAATCTCTCCCTAAAAAACTGGTATTATATCAACCTCCCCCGCTCCCTGGTAGAGAGATGGCTGGGGTATGCTATTGCTTACGGGACAGTTCTCCCCGGGATGTTCGAGACAACCGAGTTGCTGGAGGCATTAGGACTCCAGAAAAATTCGCGGATTAAAAAAACGGTCATCTCAAAGGGCGGACATTCCGTTCTGATTCTACTCGGAGCCCTATGCCTGGCTTCCGCACTCTTTGTCCCTGAATACTTTTTTCCCCTCATCTGGATGGGATTCAGCTTTCTCCTCGAACCGTTCAATTACAGGTTTGGAGGGAAATCTCTTCTGAGAGATGTGGAAGAAGGCAGCCCTAAAAAGATTTTTCTTTTACTCATAGCAGGACTGATATGCGGCTTTCTTTGGGAGTTCTGGAATTTCTGGGCCCGTTCCAAATGGATCTATACGGTTCCCTTTTTCGATCGGGGCAAAGGGTTTGAAATGCCCTTTTTGGGCTTTTTAGGATTTCCCCCCTTCGCCCTTCAAGCTTATGTGATGTATAACTTCATCTCTCTGTTTCGGTCTGGAAGGGGATGGGAGGAATCCACTTATCGCCTCAATCGGGAGAGAAGGACAAGTCCGCTCACCATGATTTTAGCAACCATTCTGATTGGAAGTTTCTCTGTTCTCATCTTCGGGGCAATCGACTCTAAGACGGTTGATTCTTACTACCCTCGACTCGAAGATGCCTACTGGATCGAACCTCAATATCGAAGGGAACTTCCGAAAGTAGGGATTACGACTCTTGACGAGCTTCTCTTAAGAACTAGAGAGAAAAGAGAAAGGGATGAACTGGCACTTCGTCTCCTTGTCCCAAGGGATTTGTTTAATCAGTGCGTGGAAAAAGCCCAATTGGTCCAATTAAAGGGATTGGGGATTGAGAACCTTCGGTTATTGGAAGGAGTGGGTATTTATTCGGTTTCCGCTCTTGCAAAGGAAGATCCTGAAGAACTTTACGATAAGATCGGACAAGCTTTCGGAGGAAGCGTCTCCCCCCGAAAAGCAATGATAGGAATCTGGGTGAGAGAAGCACAAAAGATAGTTCGGAGTTCTGAGTGATGAGTCAAGAGTTTGAAGCTCAATGCTGAAAGCTCAAAGCTCAAAGCGAATCTTGAAAACCATGCTTTCCGCTTTACGACTTAACTTCTACGGGATTTGGAGTTAAACATGAAATACGGAGCAATGAATTTTCCGATAAAGCCTCTCTTAAAGGAGATAGAAGAGATCGGGGAGATGGGTTTCGATTACGTGGAACTGACGATGGATCCCCCCGAAGCAATCCCTCAAAAAATATTGGTACGAAAACGGGCGATCCTGGAGGTCCTTCATCGATATGGATTGGGCATTACCGCACATCTCCCTACCTTTGTCTGGACCTCAGATCTTTACGAAAGTCTGAGGAGGGCTTCCCTTCAGGAAAACTTCTTGGCTTTGGAGGCTTCGGCAGAATTGGGAATTGAGAAAGTCGTGCTCCACCCCGGGTTCATCACCGGCTTAGGAAAATTCCTTCTGGATAAAGCCAAGGCATATGCCATGGAATCTCTCGAAGCCATCTTGAAGAAGGCCGTCAGCCTCAATATCACCCTCTGCATTGAAAATATGTTTCCTCAAGCCCACTTTCTCTCCCAACCTCATGAATTTCAGCCCGTCTTCGAGACCTTTCCGGAAATCCGGCTCACTTTGGATATTGGCCATGCCAATCTCGGCGGTGGGAAGAATAGATCTTCGGAGTTTATCCGTCTTTATGGTTACCGAATCGGCCATGTCCACGCCAACGACAACTTCGGAAAGGAAGACAATCATCTGCCCATTGGCGCCGGTATTATTGATTTCGAAAGGATCATGAAAGAACTCCATGAGGCCAAATACGACGAGACCATTACCCTCGAAGTCTTCTCCAAAGACAGGGACTACCTCAAGATCAGCAAGGAGAAGATAAAGCGAATGTGGGAAGCCCTGTAACGCCCTTCGCATCTCCGCGGACATCATTCTGAAAGCTTAACCAGGACGCCGGTTCTTCTCGCACGTTGCAGCACGACTTTGAAGAGGAAAGCTTCAACGACCACGTAAAGGCCCGCCAAGCCGAATCCCCAGCCTAAAACGTTCTTAAACCCTTCGTCAAATCCGTAAAAGGAACGAAAGTACGCCAAAAAATAGGTCAGGGGAATGGCCTGGGCTATTTCTGGCAGGGGAAAGGGAAGAATGGAGACAGGATAGTATATCCCGCAGACCAGGGCCATCAAGCTGCTCAATGACCAGGCTGCGACATCCGCCATATATCCAAAAAGAAGAACCAAAATACAGACGCTCATGCCCACGGACGCGGCGGTGAGGAAAAGGCCCAAGAGGAAGAGAGCGATAGGACCGATGCCCGGCCTTAAAAAGTCGAACCCAAAGACCAGACTGCTGAAAACCGAAAGCAACAGAAAAACGAAGAAGGACCGGATGACTCCGATCAGCCAGGAGCCAAAAATCAATTGAAAAGATTGGACCGGGGCAACAAAAGTATGTTTGAGGGATTTCGACCAAAGATCATAAAGGAGCACATAGGCCACATCGATCTGACAGACCTGAATCACGCTCATGGAGATGATACCGACGAGAATGAATCCGGTCTTATTAGGATCCAGCTCCAGAAAGCTCGTTAAAAACCCCACGGAGAAGAAACCCACAACAGGCCAGAAGAGGATCTCAAAGAGCGTGAAGACATTTCGCTTCGCGATGATCCAATTCTTAAACACAAAAGCCCATGTCTGAGTTAGTGGTCTTTGCAAATTCAACGAAGACGCCCTTAATTAGAAATCCGAAAATTGAACCCAGAATCCAAATTGGAAAAACGAAAAAGGAGGATCCTAAATTCCCAAGAATGATAATAGCACAAGGGTAGGAGGAATTGAATAAGAAAGATGTTACGTGAGTAATACCTCACTCTCCTGTGGAAATTTGCCGATATCCGGTGGAGATGCTGGAGAAAATCTTATGGCGGCAACATCAGCTTGTCCGTGAACTAAAAGAATTATCCTCGCAACACATGGCTGAACTATCGATGAGGAATGTCGTCCTATCCCCAAAAATTTAGACTATCCGCCTGATAAAATTTTCGGAAGCATTCCTGCCGGATCATCGGCTTTCACCCACGCTTCAGTGAGGGGTTACTTATGCGATCGCATAAATGGTGTTATAATGGCTTGGAAGGAGGGCCAAAACATGGAAAAAACCGAACTAAACACTCAGACCATCTGCTACCCGATGCCCTGTTCGCTGGTCGGCGTCAATGTAGGGGGTAAGCCCAATTACCTTACGGTGGCTTGGTTTAGCATGGTCAACTTCAAGCCGCCATATCTCATGATCGCCCTGGGTAAGTCTCACTACACAAACCCCGGCATCAAAGAGAACGGCACTTTCAGCCTTAATATTCCATCGGCGGCGATGGCTGACGTTACTGATTACTGTGGAATCGTGTCAGGAAAGAAATACGACAAGGCCAAGATGTTCGAAACATTCTACGGCAAGCTGAAAACAGCGCCGATGATCAAGGAATGTCCCTTCAATGTCGAGTGCAAGGTTATTCAGAGGGTCGACTTTACAGTCGATGAGCTCTTCATCGGAGAAATCATGGCATCCTACAGCGATGAGCGCTATCTTATGGACGGAGTTCCCGACATGCGAAAAATCGCCCCATTGATACTTTCGATGCCGGAGCGCAAATATCTCACATTGGGTGCGGAAGTGGGTCCGGCGTGGGAGATGGGCAAGAAACTCATCCCCAAAAAAGCTTAATGGTCAATTTCAAAGATTGAAAGAAGATTATTCCCCGTTACCGTGCGCGAACTCGAGCACCGTCTTCAATCGAGTTGTCAGGGTGTGAAATAACCCACTCACCCTCAGCCAGTCCCGAGAGGATTTCGGCTGCCAGCCCGGTACGCTGACCAACCTTTACCACACGTTTTACTGCTCTATTGTTCTTTATTACAAACACGGCCCAGCCATCCTGCTTACGAAACAATGCACTGGCAGGGACCTGCAATATATCCTTCCCTTCCCAAATAATGAAGCTGGCCTCCAAACGGTATCCGTCCCCTAAGCGATGTTCGCCCTTGTCCGACGAGGTAATATCGACGATGGCGAGTACCCGTTGTTCTTCTACGCCCAAACTCGAAATCTTTGTGAAACCCGCAGGCTCAACAACTCTGACCGTTCCCGAGAGAGTTGAGTTTCCGCCCCAGCGCTCAAAAAGGACAGGTGTTCCGGGCTTGATCTTGACTGCATCTGCCGAGAGGACTTCGACCTTCACTTCCATTTTTTCAGGGTCTCCGATATCAATCAATGGTTCCCCGGACTGGACGACCCCTTCGCTCTCGCGATAGATCTTGAGGACACTGCCACTTGCAGGGGCTTGGACCATCACGATTTTGCCTTGAATTCTGGTGTTCTCCGCAGCGGAGTGTCGAAGGGCAGTGAGGGCTCTGTCGAGCTCAAACCTTGCAACTTTCACTGAGGCCTCGGCCGAAAGCAGGGTAGCGCCCGCGCGTTTGTCTCCGGCTTCTGCCTGATCCAGGACGTCTTTTGCAACATAGCCGCCCTCATAAAGCTTCTTGATTCGGTCAAAATTCCTCTGGGCATACTCTGCATCCGCTGTCGCTGCCCTTGCCCTCTCCTCTGCCACCTTGAGTGAGGCCTCAGCTGATGAAACAGTTGCTTCCGCTGCTGCACGGCTTCTGGGGTCGAGAAGGTTTGACTTCAGAGGTTCAACCTCGACAAGAGTTTGTCCCTTTTGGACAGGATCACCCACATCGAGTTTGATACGTCTCATAGACCCTGCTACCGGTGAAGAAAGAACGAACCGGTCCTTCACCCTTGTCTTCCCCTCTTCTTCAACCGTTACCTTTAGGGGTCCACGAGATACTTTCACCCCGTCAACAGGGATAGGTTTTGGCATGAATCCGTAAACAATGGCCGATATAACCCCTATGGCAATAATGATAACAATCATCCATCTGCGTAGTTGCATCTCTTCTTACTCCTTTGTTTTCAAAACAGCTACGAGATCCAGGTGATCCAAGCGGTGTCGTACGATTAACCCCGACAAACACGCTGATACAACGACGACGGCAGCCGCAAGCGAGTAGGTGGCAGGCTCAACCAACACAGGAACCCTGAAAAGGTCTGACTCGATTGCCTTTGCGAGATAGGCGCTCATACCCCGTCCGATCAGTAATCCAAGTGGAATTGCAGCAAGGGTAAGGAGACCGAGTTCTCCCAAGAATATATAGGAAATCTCTGCCCGGGTGTAGCCTAACACTCTAAGGCTCGCGAGTTCACGGCTCCTTTCAGAAAGAGCGATCCTCGCGCTATTGTAGACCACTCCAAAAGCAATCGTTGCTGCAAGGAGGGTAGCCACAAAGGTGAAAAAGAGGAGCGCCTCGGCCTGGGTCTCATAGAAATTTCTTATCTCGTCCTCCCTCACAAAAGTTCCCGCAACACGGGGCATCTCGACTAAGGTTCTGTATATCTCAGGCTGGTCAAACGAATCAACGGTCAGATAGGCCCCTGATATCGTATGGTCCTCTCTCATAAGGCGGTTGAGGGCAAAAAGATCCATATAACCCATGAGCCCGATATATTGCTGGACGAAACCGACCACTGGGACCTGCCGCAGAGGCCTTGAGCCCTCAAGCACCTCTACTGTCAGCATGTCGCCTGGTCTGACACCAAGAATATTTCCCAGATAGTCGGTCAGTACAATGCCGGCAGGGGGGATATGGATCGGCTTCAGATGTGTATCGAGCAAGAAATGGAGATGGCTGCTCGGTTCTATCCCTCGGATGGAAGTTTGATAACTCCGTTGCTGGAATCTGAGCCGAACGGGCACTGATCGGAAGACCTCAACGTGTTCAACACCCCTGAGACCTTTTAATTCGTGAAGGGCCTTTCTCGACGTCGGTTCAACAAATGCCACCGTCATATCTTCCTTCTGTGATTGTTTGAATTGAACATCCACCATGAAATCCATCGCACCCTGAAAGAAAGTGGCTGCGATCACGGCCGCACATGAAAGAGCAATTCCTACGGTGGTGAGAAGAGACCTGATCGGCCGGCGCTCGATATTGCGTAGGATGATCCTGGTGGGCTGGGAGAGCACACTCCACAGACCTACATGTTCGACAACTGATTTCCTGTATTTCGCAGGTGGTTCGGGCCGCATGGCCTCTGCGGGTGGAAGTTTCGCGGCCTTCCATACAGAATAGAGCGTGCCGAGCAGGGCCGACGCAATGGTGATCAATATCGCCGTCATGACCACGGAAGGTTTTAGTTCGTACATCAGATATGGGAAGCGGTAAAACTCCATATATATCCTGCCAAGTCCTTGGCCGATCCAAACACCTACCGCAATTCCACCTGAAACGCCGACTAGGACGATCAAGAATACCATCTTCACATAGTGGATACCGATATCGAGGTTGCTGTAACCGAAGGCCTTCAGGCCAGCAATCTGTTCGCGCTGGGTGCTGATGGTTCTGCTGATCACTACATGGAGGAGGAAAGTAGCCACGCCAATAAAGAGGATCGGAAATATTTTGGAGGTTGTTTCGAGTTGCCTGAATTCTTCGGTCAAGAAACGATGGGATACTTGATCTTTAAGGCCGTATGAGCCGAGGCCCCCATACCAGTTCAGGAGGTTGTCAAGCTGGACGAGGATGTCGCCCGTATTGGCCCCTGGAGAAAGCCTCAAGACCACGTCATTAAACGCCCCCTTCATGTTGTAGCCTGTTCCAAGAGCATTGCGTCCCATCCAGAGAATGGCATACCGCTTGAAGTCTACAGTGATCCCCCCTGGCCTTATTTGAAGGATGAACTCGGGAGATAAGGCCGTGCCGACGATACTAAGCATTTTCCACTTGCCGTTGATCACCGCACCGAATCTGTCACCGAGAGAGAAGTGGTGGGCAGTGGCAAAGGCCTCGCTGACCACGACTTCATTGTCCTTCCAGGGATCGACCATTCTTCCCTTCCTGATATAGATCCTGTTCAACAGAGGTTCTCCATAATCGGGCACAGAGACAAGTCTGGCGGTCACCGGTTCATTGAACCCCTCGATGTTGAGTTTCACGTCAGCCACAACACGAGTCTCAACCTGCTCCACCCCTGGTATGGAAGCGATACGCTGTTTAACGGTCTCAGGTGCTCGCTTTAGTGAGACGAAGACGTCAGCAAAGCTATAGTCCTGATAGAACCTCTTTTGGGTCAGCCTCAGGGAGTCCATGGTACTTCGTAACATGACAAAGGTCGCAACCCCGCTCACAATCACAAGCACAATGGCAAGGGCCTGTCCTTTCATTTTCCAGAGATCTCGCCAAAGTTTTCGGTCAAGCGCCTTCATCGGTTTACCAGTGGAGCTCCTTTGGCTCTTCTTTCACAGTATTTCTGACGATTTTTGAAATAAGGCCGTTGCTGATATAGATCACACGATCTGCCATCTTCGCAATGTCTGCATTATGCGTGATGATCACCGTAGTTGTACCCAGCTCATGGTTGATCCGATGAAGGGCTTCAAGCACCACGACACCCGTTGCGGAATCAAGTGCACCTGTCGGTTCGTCACAGAGCAAAACCTCGGGGTTCTTAGACACAGCACGCGCAATGGCAACGCGCTGCTGCTCACCCCCTGAAAGCTGGGCCGGAAAATGGTGAAGTCTTTCGCCCAGTCCGACAAGGGTAAGCGCATCCTCGGGCTTCATCGGGTTCTTCGATATCTCGGTAACCACGGCCACATTCTCGAGGGCGGTGAGGCTCGGGATGAGGTTATAGAACTGAAAGACAAAGCCGACATGAAAACGCCGGTATTCCGTCAATTCTTTCTCGGTTGCTTTGGTAAGGTCCTTGTCACGATAGGTCACCTGACCATCGGTAGCTGTATCAAGCCCACCGAGGATATTCAGGAGGGTTGATTTCCCACTACCTGACGGTCCAAGCAGCACGACCAGTTCCCCCTCGTAAAGTTCCAGGTCCGCCCCACGCAGCGCATGTACCTCAACTTCCCCCATTCCATAGACCTTTCTCAGGCCTTTTACTTCAAAAACAATTTTCCCATCTGTTTCAGACGGTTCAGTTTGTTTTTCAACCATAGAATGATTCATCTTGTTTGCCTGAGGATATTATTCCCTTTACCAAACCCATGGAATCAATCGATATCTTACCCTTGCAGCATAGTCCACATAGCCTGGCAACTCCTTCTGAAGGGTAACATCCTCCAGATAAGTTCGAATTATAAACACAATCGCTAATAATCCTGCAGGGACCAACGCCCAAAGAGAGTTCATCGCAAACGCTATGCTAAAAGAAGAAACGATAACACCGGCATATCCAGGATGCCTAATAAATGCGTAGGGTCCTTTATCTATAACAGAGTGACCTCTCTCTGTTTGAATGCGAACAGTGCTTGAAAAAAATCGGTTCTTCCACAAACTCAGGATCGCCAAGGAATACCCGAGAAACATAATAACAAATGCCAAAACATTCACCCATAGAGGAAAATCGCCTGTCCAATGGTAGTGTCCTCCATCTAAAGCAGCAATATAGGGAGTAATATAGAGTAAGGAAAAAAGTATGAAAAATATATAATCCCATTCTTTTGTCCCAGGACCAGGTTTGGTTCTCTCTTGGAGAAGTTCTGATGGTATTATAAGCCAAGAAAACAGTGTCACATAAATGTGCAACAGAAAAAATACCCATCCATGCCAATAATCCCATCGACCAGCAGATCTAAAAAGTATGGCAAACATCAATCCAATAGAAAATATCACTCTAATAACAGCACGGATTTTAACAAACATGCTCATATGTTGATCAAATTCTATTGTCATAGGGATATCCTCAACTATTATTGATATCGATAAATGGGACAGATCTATTTTTTCGTATATTTGACTGTACAAGTTTCACTTTTCCCATCGCACTTGGATCTCGATCAATTTTATCGACAAATCGAACGCGGATATCAGGACATTTGGCGCCAAGTTTTTCAAAGCCCTTTCCCAGATTCGCTTTGATTTCATTGGCCACACCATCTCCGGAGGTTCCCTTTCGCAGAACAACGCTGATATTCATTCCCTTGCCTTCGTGAACAACGCGGTATTCTTTAATCTCCTTGATTACTCCCATTGCGCTCCAGAAGTGGATGGGATGAACCGGTATGCCCTGCCCTTGGTGCCCTACGAGATAAACGATATCATCACTCCGTCCTTCTACCCTGGCAATAAGTCGAAACGGTAGCCCGCAGGGGCAAGGTTCTTTTGATATTGTGACCATATCAGACATTTCATAACGGATAAGCGGCTGTGTATAGTTGAAAAGATTCGTTATCAAAAGTTTGTATCCGGGTGATCCAGCCGGAACAGGTTGATTTTTCTCATCAACAACCTCTATGATAGTAAGGTCCTCAAAGATATGGATCCCTTGGTGTAAGGGGCAATCGATGTTAAATGCGCCGCCTTCGGTTGTACCGTAAAGATCAAATAGGTTGGCACCCCATGCCTCTCGCATGTTCAGCTCCATTTCCTTTGTGCGCACCTCTGCTCCGTTTAGGACCACCTGTGGATGGATGCTTAAACGTCCTTCGAGCTGTTCAATTGCAAGGAGGGAAGCAATTGAAGGGTAAACGGATAAGACATCGGGTTGGAAGGTATTCAAAGCATTAACGAGGGATTCAATGCTGGCTGTTGCGCTGAGTTGTTGTGTTCTTAGTAGATGGGTCTGCCCGCTGACGGTCATGCGGTAGGTGGCATGCTGCGGGTTGTCTGCCAAAATTGAGCTTATTTTCCATCGGTTTGGAATGCGTGGAGAGAGACCTGTGAGTAAACCGCACCTATTAAAACCGGCAAGGATGGTGCTCCATTCTTTTCTATTGAAAACAAAAACACCTTTAAGGCCTGAACTCCCGCTTGTTGTGAGAACACGATATTTTCCCAGGTAATACTCATCACGGGTAAGCTGACGAATATGTGTCTGAAGGTCCATTAACTTTAAACGAGGGTCTGTTACGAATCGGTCAAAATTGTCCATCATGGTCGCTTTGTCCGTAATCGGCAAATCGCTCAGACCAATTGTCCGGCCGACCTTAACGGGTGTGTAGAGTTCCTTGTAAAATGGGGAATGACGAGTTGCATAGGAAACCAGAGATAAAAGTTGTTGATGCTGATATTCCTCCAACTCTTCCCCTGTCCATCGGTTATGATAATTAAGCTTTAGCATCATCATCATGGCCCTTATTTTATCTTGGTTTCTTTTAAGTGTGTACATCAATCTCATTTGTCAGCCCTCCATACGTAACTTGACGCACTGCCTAAACTACGGAGCAAGATGTTAGAAGTGCATCCAATGGCGTGGGAGGATAGTGGAAATCACTTCTCCCCGGGCAAACAGGATGTTTATTGTTCCTACACGTCATTTGTCGCCCCAACTACTTTGACCCCTTTTTGTGTCCTTTCTCCCATCGGTCGATCAACAGAGGATATTCTCGTTCCATATAACTAAATAGATCACGGGCTTCTTGTAACCGCTGCTTGAGATCTGAGTCTTGCCCTTCCATCAATTCCAACCCACGTTCAGTCATCTTTCGTAAGGCTGAGATTTCATAGACAGCATGCCCGACTAACTGCGTCCAAGCACTGGATTTGATCTGAAAATAGTCGCGCCTGCGCCCCGGCAATCCAACCCGCTCGATCAGTCCCATTTGAAGCAGAAATCGGGTCATGGTACTAAGCGACCCCTTGCTTGCCTGAAGAATCTCAGATAACTCGATTGAAGAAAGGTACGGAGGATCTGAAATCAGCAGACAGCCAAGAATGCGTCCCGCCATTCTGGGATGCCCGCTCTCCTCAAAGAGGAGGCCAAAATCCTCAACAAAGTGTTTCTCCTCGAACCGCCACTGGTTTTTTTCCATCACACAATCTCCTCTCCCTTACCATAAAGGCGTCAAGAAATTTAGGTATAATTTAGCATATTCTGAATGTTTAGTCAATACTAAACATAATAAACCTGTTGAATGATTCGAAGCTATTGAAAACTATCAAGAAATATATCGCATCGGGGACGAAAAGTGGTCCGGCTTGGGGAATGGGCAAAAGACTTATTTCGAAGGAAGATTAGATAAGGCTGGTGTTATGGGGAATGGGGATCTGGTGTCTTATCCAACGTGATGCTTTGCCAACCAATCCCGCACAGCAGGACCGGTTCCAAATGGCCACGGCCTTAATTTATCTATGGGAATCCATTTGATCTCCGCTAATTCATCTCCCAATTTCATTTCCCCGGCGGCAGAAAGCTGATAGGTGATGATCAATTGGTTCTTTTCTAAAAAAGAATAAATGCCTACCAATTCCATAATCTCGGAATCAAGCCCCAGTTCCTCCTTCACTTCTCTCTTGACCGCCGTCTCCGGCGTCTCCCCTTTTTCCAAAAACCCTGTGATGAGTCCGAATACCTTTTGTGGCCATTCTTTATTCCGCGCAAGAAGGACTTTACCCTCCTTTTCGATGATGGCGGCAACGACCGGTAAAGGATTGTCCCAGAACACATAACCGCAGTTATTCGTTATACAGCAAAGAACCTCTTTTCCGTCCACAGTGTTCTTCGTTAAACCTTTTCCACACAACGGGCAATACTTGAATTCATCCATAACATCCTCATTCTCAGAAAAGTAATTTACACTGAAAAATAGAAAGAGCAAATAACGTCGTTCAATTCTGAAAATCTTCCTACAACCCCATTTTTTAAAACGCCAAATTAGAAGTCTCCCTTTTATAAAGGGAGATTTAGAGGGATTTTTAAAAGCTATGGCCCACCTACGCCAATAGCATCTCAATCAGATGGGGCCCTGGTTCGGCAAGGGCTTTCTTCAGTTCCCGCCCAAGATCTTCTGCCGTGCTGACAGTAACCCCTGGAACCCCAAACCCTTGGGCAATTTTCACCCAATCGGCCGGAGGGTTTTTCAGTTCTGTCAGTGCCTGAGTATTAGGACCATAGGCCTTTATACCCGCATGCCTTAACTCTACCTGTAGAATCAGGTAGCTTCGGTTGGCACAGATCAGGGTGGTAACGTTCAACCCTTCGCGGGCCTGCGTCCACAGGCCCTGTATTGTGTACATGGCGCTCCCATCTCCCTGCAAATCGATCACCGGCCGGTCGGGACAGGCGATTGCAGCGCCGGTCGCACAGGGAATACCTTGCCCAAGCGCCCCGCCCGTCAGGGTCATCAGGCTGTAAGCAGGTAGCCACGCCGGGGGAGCAAAATAAAGAAGTCCCGATGTGCCCGATTCATCGACAACAATGGCATTCTCCGGCTGATTTGCGGCTATCGTAAGGGAAGCCTTGTCAGCCGTGAGCGGGCCATCCGGCATCACCGCCTGCTGGCGTCCCCCGAGCAGATTGTTGTCGCTTGTGAAATGCGAAGATGCCTCCAGAGCATCGGCAAGATATTCGAGCGCCTCTACGACATTCTGCCGATCCGTGCACAAAGTGATTCTCTCTTGCTCATCAGCCAAAATCTTACTCGTAAAACCAGGGTATCCAAAGAAGGCGACCGGTTCCGGCGCTCCTGCGAACACGACTACGTCATAGTGTGAAATCATCTTAGTCGCCTGCCTCGGAAAATAAGGGAGTCGTTCCACGACAGGCAATTCCGGACCGCGCTCCATGTATCCGGGAAACGTTTGGGTCAGAAGACCGCATCCGATCTTCTTCTGGATGCGCCCGGCCGCTTCCAGGCCACGCTTTCGCAATCCCCTGCCCCCGAGCAGGAGCGCCACCTTGTGAAAGGTTCGCAGCCGGGAGGCAGTCGCTTCAATCATAGCGGGCTCAGGAGGATCAAAAGGTATGCCAGGTATCTTCACTCTATCATCATCACATTCGGCTAACTGATAATCGTGGGGCACGATCAGCGTGGCCACTTGACCCAGCCGAGTTGCGGTAACAGCATCCGCAATATCCACTGCCGCGTCAAGAGCAGATTTGCTTGTTCGCTGCCATCCTGACACCGTCCTGGCCAGACCCTCAATATCCATGGCAAGCGGAGGGTCGGAATTACGGTGCCACGTCGCATGCTCTCCCACAAGGTTCAGCACGGGCGATCTGGCGCGCCGCGCATTATGCAAGTTGGCTATCCCGTTGGCGAGACCAGGGCCCAGGTGTAGCAGTGTCATTGCCGGTTTGTCGAGCATCCGTCCGTAACCATCGGCAGCTCCAGTACAAACACCCTCGAAGAGACCCAGAAAAGCCTTGATACCGGGCGTTGTGTCGAGCGCCGAAACGATCGGCAGCTCGGTGGTACCGGGATTCGCA
>Ga0316628_100001140_pt1 | contig 18404 bp, 16 predicted proteins | sample OWC_Aug_M2_C1_D5_FD_207648 | JGI IMG/M metagenome (GOLD analysis project Ga0316628, IMG submission 207648) | Wetland soil microbial communities from Old Woman Creek delta, Ohio, United States - OWC_Aug_M2_C1_D5_C | ecosystem: Environmental > Terrestrial > Soil > Wetlands | place: USA: Ohio... | reverse complement strand
TTTAGAAAAATTTTCGGCGATGAAAACAAGAAAGAAATCCTCATCTCTTTTCTCAATAATATCCTGGATTTTGCCGGTTCCGACCAGGAAATCATGGATATCGCTATTCAAAATCCTTACCAGGTGCCTAAACTCAAAGACCTAAAAGAAACAATCCTGGATATCAAAGCTGTAGATAAACGCAATATCAATTATATTATCGAAATGCAGGTGTTTCATACCACGGCTTTTGAAAAAAAAGTGCTTTACTATGTGAGCAAATCCTATTACCAGCAATTGAACCGGGCAGAAGATTACCCCAGATTAAACCAGGTGATATTCCTTGGTTTTTTGAATTTTAATCTTTTCCAACAGAATCCCGATTATGCCACCCGTCACCTGATCCTGGATGAGAAAACCAACGAACATCATTTTAAAGACTTTGAATTTAACTTCGTGGAATTGCCCAAATTTACCAAAACCCTGGAAGAATTAAAAGACATCAAAGACAAATGGATTTACTTTGTTAAAAATGCCGGGGATATGAAGGTGATTCCCCGGGAATTGCAGGAGCCGAAAGAATTACAGGAAGCCTTTGAAGTAGCGAAACAAATGAAGTGGAGCAAAGAAGAACTGGAGGCTTATGATGCCCTCGGTATATTTATCCAGGATGAACGCGGTCGAATCGAATATGCCTGGGAAGATGGGAAAGAAGAAGGAATAAGAATCGGTGAAGAAAAAGGGATTAAAAAAGGAAAAATAGAAACCGCAAAGGAATTGTTGAAGATGGGCATTGAAATAGAAAAAATTACCAAAGCAACAGGTCTAAAAAAAGAAGAAATCGAAAAGTTAACCGACTAACTTCTTCCCATCCCCGCCACTTCATTATATCCACAATACATATTTTAAGCTTAAATCCCTGTTTTTATACTTTCTCACCCTCTAACCAATTATTAATAAATGCTCTTTTAAGTCCTCCCAATGACCAATGACTAATGACCAATGACCGCTCTTTTAAGTGCCTGCCCCAACAGGAAATTCCCGGATATTTCAATAATCCGATTTTGGGCCACCATTTATGGTTGACAAAATGAACCATTTAACTTAATATTATTATGGTAAATAAAAATGAATAAAAATGAAAATTTTCCTTCAATCGTTAAAAATAAAAGGATGTTGGTCGCTGCCGGGAGTTAGCCAATGCATACCGTTAATCAAATGAAATCGATATTTGTAAAAGTATTTAACCGTGAACAGTCGGAAGTTCTATCCGAAGTCATTAACGATGCTTACAATGAACTGGTGAAAACCAGTGATTTCAATGAACTTAAGGATATTGTCAAATACCTGGGTTCAAAAATGGGAGAATTGGCCGAAGCACAAAAACGAACGGAAAACAGGGTAGAAGAGCTGGCCGAAGCACAAAAACGAACGGAAATCAAGGTAGAAGAGCTGGTTGAAGCACAAAAACAAACGCAAAAAGAGCTTCGTAAGTTGGTGCTCGAACATAAAGAAACCAGGCGTCAGTTGGGAGACCTTGCCCTTGAACATAAAGAAACCAGGCTTCAGTTGGGAGACCTTGCCCTTGAACATAAAGAGTCCAGGCGTCAGTTGGGTGGGCTTTCCCAGGATGTGGGCTATGGATTGGAAGATAAAGCCATGCCCTTCATGGCTGACTTTGTCAAAAAAAATTACGGGATCGATGCACAGCGGGTGGAAAGAAAAAATATCGTTTATCCCAACGGTAAGTATGATGAGTTGAATATCTATGTGGAAGGGACAAAACAAGGGAAAAAAGTTTTTGTTATCGGGGAATGTAAATCCCAACCCAGTAAAAAAGATGCGGATAAATTTCAGCAAATGATCGAACGGGTGCAAACGGTATTGGCAGGGGAAATTTTTCTTTTTATGGTGGGATACAGCTTCGACCCGGCTGTAGAAACTTACATTCGCGAAAAATACCCGAAGGTTTCGATTTTCAAGTCATATGACTTTGAATTAAATTACAAAAAAGTGTCGGTCGCCTAAACCGGATCCTTTTTATTATACCTGGTAATCGGGTCTGAAGTACTGGCGCAAACCGTAGTTGGCAATGATCTCCTGCTGTACCTGGGAGGTGCCTTCAATGATTTCCAGGATCTTGGCTTCCCTGAATAATCGTTCCACCGGGAATTTGTTGTAACATCCGTTGCCGCCGTGAATTTGCACGGCATCGGTGGTGATTTCCATGGCAATTTTCGAGGTGTAATATTTGGCAATAGTGGATTCCATTACCGCATGGGCATCCCCTTTTTTTCTTAATTCACCGGCCCGGAGGCAAAGGGCCCGGCCAGCATGGATTTTCGTAACCGCATCGCCAATGATACCCTGCACCAATTGGAAACTATAGATTTTTTTCCCAAACTGCTTTCGCTTTCGTGAATAGGAAACCATTGCTTCAAGGGCTTCCTGGGCCAGGCCTAATCCACCCCAGGCAATACTGTAACGGCCGTGGTCCAGGGCGGTGTTGACGATGTAAGTAAATCCACTGCCCTCTTTACCCAGTAAATGATCAGAAGGAACTTCTACATTGTCAAGCTCGATGAAGGCAATATGAGCGGCTCGACCGGCCAGCAGCCCTTTAATCGGGGTTGTCTTTACCCCTGCCATTTCCCGTTCGACTAAAAAAGTGCTGACTCCCTTCTCACCAGTGGTGACAATTAAAAAGAAATCCGCTATATCCCCAAGGGTAATCCACTTTTTGGTGCCATTAATGATGTATTTATTACCATGTTGGCGGTAAGAGGTTTGCACACTTTTGGCATCGGTGCCTACGTCCGGTTCGGTAAGTCCAAAACAGCCGATTTTTTCACCGCTGCACATTTTCGGCAGCCATTTCTTTTTTTGTTCTTCCGTACCCCAGCGCAGGAGGGTCTCGCCCACCAGTGAAGTATGAACGGTCAGGATCGCCCGGGTTGAGGCACAACCTTTACCAAACTCCTCGGTAAAAAGACCGTAATAAACCGGGTCCAGCCCAAGCCCCCCGTATTCTCCGGGAAAACAGGCACCCAGGAAACCTTTTTGAGCCATTTTATCGATCAGTGCCCTGGGGATCGCCTCATTTTCTTCAAATTGCCCGGCATAGGGTCGTACTTCCTTAGCGGTAAATTCTTTTGCCGCTTCCAGGATTTCCTGCTGCTTCGCATCGTATGATGGTATATCACTCATAGCTAAACTCCTAAGACTTATTTTTAGACCTTAGTTCGCTGCGGTCACAATTGGAATGATGGAATGGTGGAATAATGGAATAATGGGTTGGCGCCCTTCGGGCAGATAAACGCCTGCGGCGAAAAGAGGGAAGCTGGGAAGAACAATTATTTACCTTACCAAATCGTTCTATCGCATTATTCCAACATTCCATTATTCCATTATTCCTGTTTGGAATATGCAGAATGGTTGGAGGGGAATTCCCTATTATCAACAATCTGTAGTATTTCCTATACATCAAATTACCCTGCTTTTTTGTTTTCAATATACCCGACAATGCGATCCACAGAGCTAAAATTACTGATTTCCAGGTCCTCATTGTCTACTGTGATTCCAAACTCTTGCTCGATATAGCTGACCAGCTTCATGGCAAATAACGAATTGACAAATCCCATCTCAAAGATATTGTCGCTGTCGGTAAAGTCAGCTTCATCCTCGAAGACCACCAGGTTCGCTCTGATAAACTGCCTGATTTTTTCCTTTATTTCCATTGGTTTTTCTCCTTTAGAGAATCTTCACATCGATATAATGTGGGAAAGGTTGGATCATGGAGAGGTCATTTTCAAATAAGATATGGCCCCCCTCATCTTTAGAGACTTCTTTAAAGTTGGCGAATTTGTAGCTGACATACATCATGCGGTTTCGTTTAGTATGCTTAAAATCAGCCAACAGTATTTTACCGTCTTTTTTGCATTCCTGCATGATGTGTGACATCAATACGGAACCAACCCCTCGATTCATCACCCGACAGGACATCAGCATCAACCTTAAATGCCAGCAGTCCTCTTTCAATTCGATGAGGGCAAGCCCAATTTTTCCGTAAGAGCCATATTTATCCGTTAATTCACATATCAGCAGCTTGTATTGGTCCGAAATCCTGAAAGCATTTAATTCATCATAATCATAGGTAAGACCGGTGGCATTCAGTTGATTGGTACGAACGGTTAATTCTTCGGCTCGCTGTAAATCTTCTTCTTTGGCATCATGAATGACAAATTTCATATTAAGAGAAGAAAGAAAGGTTTCGGGGGGCCCCTGGAATTCGTCTTCTTCTACTTTACGTTTAATATCATCCATGTACATCAACCGGCGGCGCCGGGAATCATCGGTGATAAACCTGGGATTCAATCGTTTAAGCTCCGGCAGTTCCAGGTACTCAGTGGCATCGATGCAGGTGATATCCGGGTGAGCATTTTTTACCTCTTCTCGCTCAAAGGGCTGGTCATCGATGAACATAATGGCATCCATACCGATGTTCAAGTTTCTCTGGATATTGCCCACAGAGACGGACTTGGCATTCCAGTTAATCTCAGGGTAAAGAAAATATTCAGCCACACCCAACTCTTTGAGTTTTTCCAGGGCAAATTCGTATTCATTTCTACTGGCAATCGAATGAAGTATCCCCCGGGAATCCAATCTCTTAAGCACTTCTACTAACCCTGCTTTTAACTTTACCTCGTCGGACTCCAGCAGGATACCATCCCAGACCGTATGGTCCAGGTCCCAGATCACACATTTAATCTCTTTGTTGCTTTCTGCCATAAGGTTCCTCCATATGTCATATATCATATGTGATAAAGGCTTTATTTATGTTTATTCTTTTGTTAAATTTTCTTTCTTGGTGAAGGACCACTAAAAAAAAGAATTAAATGTAATTTAAATGTAATCTTACCATTTTTTTTACTTTGTGTCAATGCTTGATTTCTGTGCAATTTAAATATAAAATACTGGTCTATTGACCTATTAACGAAGAAGGAGAAAAGAAATGAAACGAGCCATAATCAGTGTGTTTCATAAAGAAGGAATCGAGTCTATTGCCCGGGAATTGGCAGGAAACGGTTGGGAAATTCTCTCCTCCGGCGGTACGGCGAAATACTTACAAGCACATAACATCAAGGTCCTGGAAATTGCGGAAATCACAAAGTTCCCGGAGATACTGGACGGCAGGGTGAAAACCCTTCATCCCCTGGTATTCGGCCCTATCCTGGCTAAAAAAACCCCGCAGCACCTGGGGCAGCTCCAGCAATTATCAATCTCAAAAGTCGACCTGGTGATTGTCAATTTTTACCCCTTTGAAGAGGCACTGCAAAAAAAAGACAAAGGCCTTGATTTTATGGTGGAAAATATCGATATTGGCGGACCCTCCATGGTGCGGGCCGCTGCTAAAAACTTTCAAAATACCATTGTCATCGTGGACAGGCAGGATTATCGACCCATCGTTGAAAAACTCCTGGAAAATGGCGATATCAGCTTAGAAGAACGAAAGTCCCTGGCGCAAAAAGCATTTGCTTATACGTCTTTTTATGATTCCCTTATTGCCGGATATCTACATGAAGGAATAGAAACCACCCCCGCCTACTTGAATATAGCAGGTAGAAAAGCCATGGATTTAAGATACGGCGAGAATCCCCACCAACGCGGTTCACTCTATATCCATGATCAAAACTCTCCCTTGAACCAATTTGAAAAAATTCAAGGAAAAGAACTTTCTTTTAATAATATATTGGATTTTTCAATGGTTTATGAGGTGTTAAATTGGTTTCCCGCAGATGCCCATCCTGGTTTTTCCATCATCGTCAAACATCAGAATCCCTGTGGGGCTGCCCTGGGCGATTCTCAAAAAGATGCCTTTAAAAAAGCCTTTTCCTGTGATCCCAAATCCGCCTTTGGCGGCATTGTCGGGTTTAATAGACCCTTAGACGGCGAGACCGCCGAAGAGATGAAAGATATATTTTTCGAAGTGATTGCTGCCCCGGGTTATACGGACGAAGCACTGCAAGCCTTTAAAAAGAAAAAAAACCTGAGGATCATTAAAGTACCGCTGGGATACCGGGAAAAATCCGATATCAAAACCGTTCCCGGTGGATTTGTTTTCCAGGACCGGGACAATCGATTAAAGCCTTACGAAGACTTTGAATTGAAAACTTCACGCCCGCTTACGGAACGTGAAATCAATGATGTGCGCCTGGGCTGGAAACTGATCAAATTCGTCAAATCCAATGCCATTATTATTGTCAAAGACGGCATGCTGATCGGTGTAGGCGCCGGTCAGATGAGCCGGGTGGATTCAGTGGAAATTGCCATTGGAAAGAGTCGATTCCCGGCAGCAGGATCGGTGCTTATATCGGATGCGTTCTTTCCCTTTGCCGATTCCGTGGAGATTGCCGCTAAACATAACATTACCGTCATGGTGGAACCCGGCGGCTCGGTACGAGACAACGAAGTAATCGAAAAAGCCGAAGAATGCAACATTTCCCTCCTTTTCACCGGCATGCGTCATTTCAGGCACTAATGCCCCCGGCGGCCAGGGGGTGTTTTTTTAATGGAGAATGAAATATTTTCTAGTTGCAATTTCCGGAATATCAACCTATAATTATACCGGAGGTAAAATGGAGATTATCTTTAAATTGGATATAAAAAAACTTCCCGAAGGTGTATATCTTGGAACCAGCGAAGATGTCCCCGGTCTTGTGGCCCAGGGCAGAACTATAGATGAAACCGTTGAAATCGCTAAAGATGTTGCCAGGAAACTCTATGAATCCTATGTAGATAACGGATGAAAAAACTATTTGTTGTCGATACGGATAAGGATTTCACAACACAGGTGAAATCCCTCTGCCCTGTAAACCAGGTGAATATGCAAATATTTTCCACCGGTATGCAAGTTGTTTCTTTAATTGCCAAAGAGAAACCCTACCTGGTTTTAATAAGCCTCGACGTACCTGACGTCAATGATTTTGTCATGCATGACCTGTTGAAAAAAACTGGGGACAATTCAATACCGGTAGTAGTTACTTATTCAAATCGATCGGAAAACCACCTGCAGCAATACAAGAAAATGAAATTCCAGCCAAAAGAATATTGCCAAAAACCCATTTCCAATGACGATATTCACCGTTTATTAAAACAACACCTGGAACTGGATGAATATGAAGAAGATGATGACGAACTTACCGATGAGGACATCGATCGACTGGTAATGGGAGAATACCTTAAACCTGACGCTAAGGACAAAGATGATACCAAGGAGCTCCAGGCGGATAGCCAAAATGATTTTGACGATGAGGTGACCCAGGCCGAAGAAAGTGAATTCGAAATAGCCGAAATCCTAAAACCGGAAGAAAATAAAACCAGCAGGGCAGACCAGGAACTAAGAAACCAGTTGATTTCCCTGGAACAACAGAATGAATTCTTAAGAAGTGAAAACAAAGAACTGGCCAAAAAACTGGAAATTCAAAACACTAACTTAATGGAAAAATTAAAAACAGTGGAAAAAGAAAAAGCCGAGCTGCAAAACCGCTTAATAGAGGAAAGAGAGAAGAGTAAATCTTCCCTGAAAAATGAATTAGGAAACCTGGAACAGTTGTACCTACAATTAAAAAATGATAATGATGAATTGAAGAAACGCGAGGGGCCCTTGAATCGAACCGTATCAGCCTTAGCCCAAGAAAAAGTTACCCTTGCTGACAAAACGAAGATCCTGGAAGAAGAAAAAGTTACCCTTTTAGAGAAACTGGATAACCTGGAAGCAAATCTAGCCAGCCAACAGCAAGAGATGGCAGAAAAAGAACATACGCACCTCTCAGCGCTTGAAAATCTTAATAAAGAATTGGAAAAAGTGCTTGATCGTCTGCATTTTTACAAAAACCGGGTAAACGAACTGAGTGGGATGCTGCAGCAAGCCCTGGAATTGACAAAAAAAGAAAACCCGGAGTAAAACAGCAATTGACACATTCGTATCTTTCAGGTAAAATAAGAACCTGGTAACCAAATAAAAAATTCAAACCATTGAATGTTCATTTTTAATAGGAGGAATGAATATAATGTTGAAACAAACTGCGTTAATGCTTACAGTAGGAATTGTCGTGTTGATTTTCTCATGGCAGCCCTGTTCTCACCTGCAGGCCTGTACCAATTATTTGATCACAAAAGGTGCATCTGCGGATGGTTCTACCATGATTACCTATGCTGCCGATTCCCATGTGCTGTATGGGGAACTCTATTATTTGCCAGCTCAAGATCATATCCCGGGCAGCATGCTGGACATTTATGAATGGGATTCGGGTAAATACCTGGGAAAAATAAAACAGGTCCCCCACACTTATAGTGTCGTGGGTTTAATGAATGAGCACCAGGTAGCGATTGGTGAAACCACCTGGGGTGGTCGATCGGAATTGAGCGACCCCAAAGCAATAATGGATTACGGCAGTTTGATGTTTATCGCTTTGCAGCGAGGCAAAACCGCGCGGGAAGCCATAAAAGTCATGACAGACCTGGTGGCGGAGTATGGTTATGCCAGCTCCGGAGAGTCCTTTTCCATCTCCGACCCCAATGAAGTCTGGTTCATGGACATGATCTCCAAAGGCCCGGATAACAAAGGAGCTGTCTGGGTGGCCCGGCTTATCCCCGATGGTTGCATTAGTGCCCATGCCAACCAGGCCAGGATTCGCCAATTCCCCTTGAATGAGCCGAAAAACTGTCTCTATGCCAAAGATGTGATCTCTTTTGCCAGGGAAAAGAAATACTTTGAAGGAAAAGACGAAGATTTCAGTTTTGTCGATGCTTATGCGCCCCCGGATTTTAGTGCACTGCGCGCCTGTGAATCCAGGGTCTGGAGCATGTTTCGACGCACGGTATCAGACCCCAATACCATGGACAAATACCTGGATTATGTCAAAGGCGATGTCAAAGCAGAACCCGTGCCTTTTTGGATCAAACCCGATAAAAAATTGTCGGTCCGGGACGTCATGGAATTGATGAGGGATCATTTTGAAGGCACTCCCCTGGATATGACCAAAGATGTGGGTGCCGGACCTTACCAGCTCCCTTACCGCTGGCGGCCCTTAACCTGGAAGGTGGAAGACGGCAAAGATGCCCCCGAATACTGCAATGAACGTGCCGTATCTACACAGCAAACCGGGTTTTCTTTCGTGGCTCAAGCCCGCTCCTGGCTGCCTGGTCCCATTGGCGGTATTTTCTGGATTGGAGTGGACGATACCTATAGTACTGTCTATGTGCCCATGTACTGCGGTATCCGCCAGGCCCCCAAAAGTTATGCCGTAGGAACCGGTTCCTTTACCGAATTCACCTGGGAATCCGCCTGGTGGGTGTTTAATTTCGTGGCCAATTTCGCCTACTCCCGCTATAGTGAGATGATTAAAGATATCCAGGTGGTCCAGCGGGAATTGGAAGGAAAATTCCTGGCTGCGCAGCCGGATATCGAAACAGCCGCACTCAATTTATACAAGCAATCCCCGGGATTGGCAAGAGATTATCTCACCGCCTATTCAGTAAAAGAAGGGGATGACGTGGTTAAGCGCTGGAAAAAATTGGGGGAATATTTGCTTTATAAATACCTGGATGGCAATTTAAAAGTGATAAAAGTCAACGGACAAATCGAGGTTACCCATCCGGGCTATCCCAAAGAATGGTACAAGCGGATTGTAGAAGAGACCGGCGATCATTTTAAAGTAAAAAAGGAAGAAAAGAAAGAAACACACTAGTATCCTGTCTCATAAATTCTGCCCCTTATTTTGGCAATTTAAAATGTTATGGGACTTCTGAATGAACCGGAAAAAATTACAAAATACAAATCACAAAATACAAACAAATCCCAAATTACAATGTCCAAAATTACAAACAGCCCTGGCGGGCTAGATAAAAGTGGTCGCCCGGATCTATGAAATTCGACTTTGACACAGTCCTGCGTAGGCATTTTAAACGAGCGCGAAGCGCGCTGCTTTATTTGTGATTTGTAATTTATGCATTCGGCACCTGTCTTTTTTTTAGACAGGTGCTTTGTTTGTAATTTGTATTTTGTAATTTGATGTATCGGAAATTCTACAAATTGTTGATAATAGGGAATCCCCAGCACCCATCCTGCATATTCCAAACGTGAATAATGGAATGATGGAATGATGGAATGGAGAATCAAAACAGGGGAATTTTATCATGTTTATAGGGAATAATCAAGACCATTTTAAAAATTTTCCAATTGACCACCGCCGCAGGCGTATATCTGCCCGAAGGGCGCCAACCCATTATTCCATTATTCCAACATTCCATCATTCCAATTGTGAGCGCAGCGAACTAAGTTCTAATTTTACCAGCATTATTACAATATTCCAACATTCCATCATTCCAATTGTGAGCAAAGCGAACTAAGTTCTTTTTTTCATAATATTCATAAACCTTTTATTGCTGATGGGATGTTCTGCAATCAATTTGCCGTTATAGATAATACAAAAGGTCCCGAAGGGGCAAGGGCTTTCCTGGGCTTCCGCGTAATTTTTCAGTGTGATTACCTTTGGTTTGATACCCAATTCTCTCTCTGCGCTCTCACAGATCTCGTTAACATTTTTTACTGTATAAGGACATTGGTCTGCCCTGATTATTGTTAGTCCTTTATCGTACTTACTTTGTTTTTCTTGCCAATTTCCTTTAAAGGTTGGAGTCGGTGAATTTTCATTAAATTTTTTTACCAGTAACTCGAAGTCAGGAGGTGCTTGATCTACCACTTCAAAGCCATGTTTGATCAATAACTCCTTACCCACCATAAATGCGCCTTTACGGGTAACTATTGCCACGCCAAGCTTATTTCCCATTTTGGCATCTTTTATACATTCATTCAATAAAAGCGAACCATACCCTTTGCCCTTATAGGGGCGTTTAAAACCGGCAAAAATACAGTGAATGAACATATATCCGCTGGCATCCACCGGTCTCCAGCAGTATTCACCCGGGATGTATTCGATCATGCCCTGGGCGCCATCTTTATCAGAGTACAATGTTTTGATTTCCAGGCCTTCTTGAAAGCGATCTTTTAGCCATTCAACCTTTTCCGGGTACCCGGGTCTTTTCATACTTTTGTACCCGCATATCCCATAATCATGTATATTTTCCCAATTGGTATCAATTATACTTATTTTTCCTTCCATTAAGTACTCCTTAGCGACACACCCCGCCTCCTTCATACTTTTAAAGAACGTAGAAGTAGAATGTGAACCAGCCAGGGTGTGTCTGCTTCGGCAAAAAAATGTTTTTTCTATACACCTTTATGGACATTCGGGATCGACCCGAATGCTTCAACCCTCATCTTCAATGTTCATCAACAGGGAGTAGCGCAATTGGTAAAACAGTTAGAATAAGTGGGTGGGCGATGTATACCTCCTTTAACTTTTACCATTTCCAGATTACTTAAATCGGAAATTGTTTTTTTGTTTAGCACCAGCTTTTTGTCAAACTTTTTAGCTTTCATGGTTTTATCTCCTTTTTTTAAAAATTAAGTTCAATTAAACCTCCGTTGGGTATTATACAAGAAAGATTTTTCTTTTTCAATCTAATGATCGATTAACACAAATTTTCCTGTTTTTTCTTCGCGTCCCTTCGCGTGTCTTCGCGGTTTATTTTCGAAGGGGACAATTAAAAATAAATGTCTGAACCGGGATTTATAGGATTATAGGATTACCACGATTACCAATCAATTTTATTTTGCAGGACTGCGTCAAAGTCGAATTTCATAGATCCGGGCGACCACAGAGAGTCGCCCCTACAAGTTCTCGTAGGGGCAGGTCTCCGTGCCTGCCCGAAAAATGTTACATTTTGAGCGACTTTGACGCATCCCTGTTTTATTTTGGAAAAAAGTTGCAACATCCACTTTTTTATGGTAATATGGCAAAATGAGTAATAAACACGAATTACGTATAGTTATAGTTGGGCAGATTCGTGTTCACTGCATCAACCCAAAGGCGGTCCGGGGCGGCGTCATCTCCGCGATCCGAGCGGCAGGGGCCCCACGGAGGGAGGTGGCCGATGAACCTCAACGCGGTCCTGGATGTGCCTAGGGAACAACGTAACCCCCAGGCGTCTCCGAGGGCATCCAGCATCCTCCTCCTGTCAGTTCCCGGTCTTGCACAAGGATGGTCTCCTCTCGGCATCGCTAGGCTGAAGGCCTACCTTCGGGCGCATGGCCTCCGCGCGGATACACTGCCGTTGTGCGTACTGTTCACCAATCACCTGCGCAGGCACGCTCCGCATTTCCTGGCGCTGGACGCCGAAATCGCCGAATTCGGGACGACATGGCACGAGTTGTTCTATGCTGGCCTGCTCTTCGGCCATGCCACGCCCGACGATCTCATCCTCCAGAGCGTGCTGGACCGACGTTCAAATGTCGATGTGTACCGCACGTATCTTGACTACCGCGGCGGCCGCAAGCGAGTACCCGACCTTCGTGCCGTGGCGGATGATGCTCGACGCATCAGGCGTTTCTGCGCCATGTTGCATTCGTATCTTGGGGAGATCCTGGACCACATCAACTGGACAGCCTACGACGCCATCGGCTTCTCATGCCTGGACGCCCAGTTCCTCACCAGCCTTTACCTCGCCAAGGAAATCCGGCGCCGTCATGGGAAGAATCCGCTCATTGTCTTCGGCGGAGAGTTCTTCCAGAGCTACAACACGGCGCAGATACTGGAGAACTTCAGCGAGATTGACTACATCGTAGTAGGACAGGCGGAGGAGACGCTGACCGACTTGCTCGTTCACGTGACCAACGAGAAGGAGTGGCCTCGTCTCTCCGGGACCATGCCGGATCGCGGCGCATGTCGATACCACCGCAAGAGAGCGGACCGAATCGACGAATTCCCTGCACCCGACTACACCGAGTTACGGCGGTGCCGCGGAACGAAGTATGCGTTGAGCATCAGTTTGGGCGCAGGGTGCACGAACTCCGGATGCTCCTTCTGTCCTATCTGCAGCACCGGCCACCACCTCCGGCCTCTGACAACGGTTCTCGAGGAGGTGCGACAGCTTCGTGCGGTGCATGGCTTGTGCGACATTGACTTCGTGGACTGGGAAATCAACGGAGACCCTGACTACCTCGCAGAGTTCTGCAGCCTCGCAATCAAGAACAGATTTCAACTAGCCTCCTGGGGAGAGGTTAATGCACGGAACACGTCACCCGCCCTCCTGGCTGGCATGCGCGCGGCTGGCATCAGGCGCGTCCAGGTCGGCATCGAGTCGTTCAGCGAGGAGACCCTCCGGCTCATTGGCAAGCGAGCCAGTGTCGTCGACAACGTGAAGGTCCTCAAGTGGAGTATCGAGGCAGGACTCGACCATGTGCTCTTCAATATCATGTGCAACCACCCGCTGGCCAGCAACGAAGATCCGCGAGAGAACCTCCGCGTGATGCATCTGATCGAGCATCTGCTCCGGCGGCCCGTGTGCGCTGTGCTCAACGAGGTGAACCTGTACCGCACGAGCCGGATGTACTGCCGAGCGGAGCACTTTCGACTTGGGAACGTCAGGGAGTTCGACTTCAGTTGGCGTTTGTACCCCCCTCACCGGCTTTCGCGTGAAGTGCCCTTGTTCTGTGTAGCCTACGATGCGAAACCGGTGGCGGCTGCCTGGAGAAGGGTCGAGGCGCTATTGCGCAGACTTACGCTATACCCGGTAACCCTGACGGCACGAAAACTGAGGAACGGCATGACCCTCATCCACGACAGCCGCAATTCCCGGAAACAGCAGTACCAGCTTGGCACGCTGGAGGGTCGCGTCCTCTGGGAGGCCATGGATCAAACACCCTCTGTCCAGGCGATCGCGGCGAGTGTCGGGGAGCCCGTTGACCGAGTGGACGCCACGGTCGACAGATTAGTACGCCGAAAGCTCGTGATCCGCAGCAAAGCGCAAGTGTTAGCGCTGCCCTTGAGAGCCGGGATATCGAGCCTGGGCGCGGCCAGGAGGGTGAAGTAGGAAGCGACAGCGTTCGCGCAGATCTTTCATGTAGTTGCCCAACCAGACGTTGAACATCTATTGGACCAGGGACGACCAGAGAGGCAGCAGCCCAACAGCAGCATGCAGCGGACGGCGCTCCGCGCCGCTGCTGATGCAAGCCGTTAGGCGCATATAAAAACAAAAAGGTGATAATTATGGTCAATCTCGTATTGTTGTATCTCGGAGCTGCATTCACTGTTCTTTGGGGTGTCTCGCATCTCTTTCCGACCCGTTCGGTCGTCAAGGGATTCGGAACCATTAGCGTTGATAATCAACGCATCATCACTATGGAATGGATCGTTGAAGGAGTGTCGCTGATTTTCATAGGCGCTCTCGTCGCAATGGTCACCATCATCGATCCCACTAACTCCGTATCGAAAGCAGTGTACTTACTCTCCGTAATCGGCTTATCGGTGTTGGCTTTGGTCTCTTTGTTCACTGGTTTCAAAATCAAGTTTCTACCCTTCCGACTCTGTCCATTCATTTTCGCGGTTTCAGCCATTTTGATAATTGTCGGAGGACTCCTATAATAAAAATGTCTCGGAAATTCTACAAATTGTTGATAATAGGGAATCCCCAGCACCCATCCTGCATATTCCAAACAGGAATAATGGAATGATGGAATGTTGGAATAATGAAAAAGCGATGGGGTCAGTTAGATAATTGTTCACCCCCAGTAACGGGGCGGGCACGGAGAGTCGCCCCTACAAGTTCTCGTAGGGGCAGGTTGCCAGGTATGCGTGCCTGCCCTAAAATGTTACATTTTGAGTGACTTTGACGCATCCCTGCGTGCAGGGAGGGTATTTTAGGTGCAGGAAAGGGTCCCGGGCCCGCAGGAAGGGTCACAGATGCGTAGTAAAAGGGTCCCAAACCCGCAGGAAGGGTCGCAGATGCGTAGTAAAAGGGTCCCAGGCCCGCAGGACGGGTCACAGTTGCGTAGTAAAAGGGTCCCAGACCTGCAGGACGGGTCACAGGAGCGCAGGAAAGGTCCCAGACCTGCAGGACGGGTGACTGAGATGCAGGAAAAGTCCCGGACGAGCAGGACGGGTCCCAGACCTGCAGGACGGGTGACTGGGGTGCAGGACGGGTCCCAGACCTGCAGTACGGATGACAAACCTGCAGGGAGGGATCAAATGAGAGGTTAGCAGAAATAAATAAATGTCCAGGAAATACTAATTTTGCCAAAAGTTCGGGCGAATACTTTGTCGATGGCAATGGACCGGCCGGAACCTTGAATTACCTGGAATTTCTCAAATGCGAATTGAGTGAGTAAAAAATAGAAATTTTTGGTAACTATTCAGTTTTTGGAAGTAAAATGCAGTTCATGATCGAATGAGCCTCAGGGAGGTGGCCGAAGGACACCGTACAGGCGAATGAGACATGAACTGCATAATAGTTTTTTCCAAAAACTGAATAGTTACAATTTTTGTTGTTTATTTTCAATTAAATCAATGGTATAATATGATTTAACAAGCTTTATTAAGCAAAAAAATCCCGACGTTTAAACATTTAAACGTTTAAAGGAGGAAAACAAATGAGAAAAATCATATTTCTATCGATATTGATGATATTCACGGTATCCGCCCTGGATGCCCAGGTCTATGACATCATTGACTTTACCGCTAATGATATGAACGGTAACAAAATTAAATTATCGGATTTTAATGACAAAGTGGTGATATTGGATTTTTGGGCCACCTGGTGCGGTCCCTGCCGGCGGGAAATTCCCAATTTGATCGATATTAAAAACACCTTCAAAAATGAAAAGTTTGAAATCATCAGTATTGCCCTGGAACGGGGCAGCAGTGAAAAAGCAGTCAGATTTGTTAAAGAAAATAAAATGAACTGGGTCCATATCACCGATATAGAACAGGCAACGGAACTGGCCAGGAAGTATCAAATCAGGTATATCCCCACCATGTATATAATCAAAAACGGCAAAATCGTCGCCGCCGGACTATCAGGAGCAGCATTGAAAAGAAAAATAAAAGAATTGATTTGAATGCGAAAAAATTTGACATTTACCTTTTTTTAGTGTAGAACATTAACTTAAAATCAACAAAACTGCAAACCCGCCAACGGATGGGTGAAGTATCCCCGGAGTGTAACCGCAGATGAAACATTATAAAAAAAGGCAGTTCAAACTGAAAAGAATGAAGGAATACCCTCCCTTCGATCGCCCCAGGAACAAAATGATCAGGAGGGGCGCCGAATCACTCTCCATCCTGGAATTAATGGCTGTGATGGTAGGAAGCGGTAACGAAGCCGTAGAAGTATATACCATCGCCAAAGACCTGGCCAGGTTAGTGGAAGCTGAATTTTATGAACTCACCGTGGAAAAGCTTAAAACCGTCAAGGGCATCGGTAAGTCCAAAGCCTGCCTGATCATGGCAGCTATCGAATTAAGCAGGCGTTTCCTGGTCAGGAAAAACATTAAAATACAAAATCACCAGGATGTGCTCCCGTTGGTCCAGGAGTTAAAAAATAAAAAGCAGGAACACTTTGTAACCCTGACGCTGGATGCTGCCCATAACCTGATTGAAATACGAACCGTATTTGTCGGCACATTGAACGAATCCCTGGTCCATCCCCGCGAGATCTTTGCCGATGCCATTACAGACCGGGCAGCCGCTATTATTTTCGTGCATAACCACACGGCCACTGAGGTCAACCCCAGTAAAGCAGACCTCCAGGTCACCAAACGCCTGGTGGAAGTAGCAGAAACAATGGGCATTGAAGTACTGGACCATATTATCCTTACCAAAACCGAATTTTTCAGCTTCAAAAACAATGGACTGTTATAGGACCATGGGGTGTTGGGGTGTTGGGGGGATGGAGGGATGGTGGGATGCACCGAATAGATGATGAGATGAAGATAAGAAGGTGAGAAGCACTTCGAGGAGCGCAACGCACTCTTTTTTAGAACAAAGAAACTCTCGATAAAATTTTTAATTGTCAATTGTCAATTGTTAATTGTTAATTGTTAATGAGTTCCCTGGAAGGGAGGATATTCTAAATCTCCTATCATCTTTACTTAAAAAATTGCCCGAAGGGCACCATCCCATTCCCCCATTCCCCCATCACCCCATCACCCCATTCCAATCGATTGTGTACCCAACGAACTTGATTTCCCAATCTTTTATCCCTGGAAATAATTTTTTTTGACTTTTACATCTTGCACTTTTTTTCCTGGTGTTGTATTATAGAATGATATGAATAAAAAAATAATATTTTTAATCCTTATTTGCGGTACGGCTTTGAACGGATTTTCCATTATTCCCTGTTATTACGGTGCCCGGTCTTTATCCCTGGGATATGCATCCATTGCCAATAATTATGATATCAACTCCATTTTCATCAACCCCGCTATTTTATCCTCCATCGACTACACCTTATGGGGATATCAATATCAACACAGTTACCTGGATTACCGGGATTTCGCCGAAGACCTGGGGGCGGTACTGGGAAATGACCTGGAGCACTTCGAGAATCTTGGAGGAAGCGATAAAAGCGCACTCTTTTCCCAATTAAAAGAGCTTTTCCGGTCTAAGGCCGGTATGTATGGTTTCCGGTCCAGTATCCCCGGTTATGTGTCCAGGAACTTCGGACTTTCCTTTTCTCTAAATAAGACGGCCCTGGTCAACCCGGTGCCTCCCCGGGAGAACTTTTTCGATCAAGAGATCGAAACGGTGACCAATGCAGATATTGCGTCGCTGCAAATGAATTTTATCGGGCTGAATTATAAAAAAATTTCCCTTTCCTATTCCATGGATTTTCACCGCACTTTTAGTGCCGGTATCACCCTGCATTACCTCAACGGTAAAGTCACTGCATTTAAGCGGTCCATTGTCGACGATATTTTTACAGTGGAAAAGGAGCCCAAAGATTACCTGGAAGCCAGTTGGGACAGCGCAGAAGAAAAATTCTCCAAAGTGGTGGCTGATGCCGGGATAGTTGTCTCCCTGGGGAAATTTTTTAATATAGGTCTGGTATATAGGAACTTTGGCGCTGCCAAAATCAGGACCGCGCAGCAAGAGATTGCCCTGGATAAACGCGTCATCGCCGGTTTGGCTTTCAGACCCGATGCGCAGTGGGGAATCTATATCGACGTGGACCTGAAAAAATCCGATCTCCTCTACAATGGCCAGGAAATGCAGCCCATCTCCCTGGGCATCGAAAAAGGATTTTTTAGTAATAAATTTTTTGTCAGGTTAGGCATGCTGAACGATCTAACAGAAAAAACACTTTTGGGTAAAAAATCCAATGCCCTGGTTGGTATGGGAATAGGATTCAACATGGAAAAATTTGTTGTCGATGCAGCAATAGGACTGGGACCCAACGGCACGGTAAACAGCCTGGCCGTTTCCGGGTTTATTTTGATGAAATAAGAAAAAAAGTTGACAGATCTG
>Ga0316628_100001139_pt1 | contig 18408 bp, 16 predicted proteins | sample OWC_Aug_M2_C1_D5_FD_207648 | JGI IMG/M metagenome (GOLD analysis project Ga0316628, IMG submission 207648) | Wetland soil microbial communities from Old Woman Creek delta, Ohio, United States - OWC_Aug_M2_C1_D5_C | ecosystem: Environmental > Terrestrial > Soil > Wetlands | place: USA: Ohio... | reverse complement strand
CCTTTTTCGTCGATCGCGCCCACCGCCAGTTCAGGCTGCCCGGGATAACCGAGTTTGTGCACGAGCACGATGTCCAATTCTCCGCCCAAATCATCCGCGATAATTTTTGCCATAGGCACCGCTCCGCGCGGAATGCCGAGAATCAACGGGTTCTTATTCTTGTAATGAGATCGCAATCTTTGAGCCAGCAAACGCGCGGCATGTTCTCGGTTCTCAAACAGCATGGCACTTCTCCTGGTTAGGGGTTGCAGCTTTGGGTCAAGACAGTCTTTTGTTCGGCGGCGGTTTGCGCGCTCCCGAATTGGGCCGCGTCTACTTGCTGAGCAAGATTACGGAGCGCCTCTGAAACAGTGACCGGATAGTTGGGCGCATGATCGAGTGTCAGCAATGATCGTGGCAGCCGTTTGATTTCGGCCAGCGCGCGCTTGCGCAGATCGTGTAGAGACTCGCCCGCCGACACGCGCTGTCCTGCTTTCATGAACTGCCGGATTAACGGTTCGCCTTCCCGCACATCGCCCTCCACCGTCAGCACGTCGCCCGTCATGCGGCCGTCGTCATCATAGCTGCGGTATACTTGCTTTCGACCCGGCCACAGCACTTTTCCTTCCGAACGCTTTCGCCGCGCTTTGCCGGCGTACTCAACTAGCTTGTAAGCGCAGTCCAGATAGGGTGCGTCTGCCGAGGTATCCATATGGGTGCCGATGCCGAATCCATCGATCGGAGCGCCTTTTTGGATTAATTGCTCTAAAAGGTACTCATCGACGCTGCCGCTGGCAAAAATAGTCACATCTTTCAATCCGCCCCGGTCGAGAATACCCCGGACCTTAAAGGCGTGGTCGGCCAGATCGCCGCTATCCAAACGTACCCCTTTGATTCTTATGCCCTCCTGCTCCAGTTTAGGTGCAAGCCGCAATACTTTCTCAGCCGCCGCTTCGGTATCGTAGGTATCGATCAAAAGTATCACATTGTCCGGTAGCGAGTGCGCGAAATGGTCGAACGCGACAATTTCATCGTCGTGAGCCTGAATAAAAGAGTGCGCCATGGTGCCGAAAATCGGGATGCCAAAGAGGGGCGCCGCCAAAACGGTCGCGCTGCCCGCGAACCCGGCTAGATAGCTAGCGCGAGCGGCAAGCAAACCCGCCTCAGCGCCATGGGCGCGGCGCAAACCGAAATCGACTAAAAGTTTGTTCGGGGCGACCAGCACCGAACGGGCGGCCTTGGAAGCGATCAATGTTTGAAAATGCAGCAAATTGATCAAGCGGCTTTCGACCAGTTGCGCTTGTGGTAGCGGCGCGGTCACGCGCAAGATCGGTTCATTGGGGAAGAAAACGGTTCCTTCCGCCATGGCGTGGATATCCCCCGTGAAATGCAGCTTTTCGAGATAGCGCACAAACGCCGGACGGAATGCCCTATGGCTTGAGATCCACTCCAGCTCTTCGGAAGTCAAGCGCAGATTTTCCACAAAACTCAGCGCCTGTTCCAATCCCCCGGCTATGAAAAAGTTGCGCTGTGACGGCAACTTTCGGACAAAGAATTCGAAAACCGCGTTCTCCTCCATGGCGTGATCGAAATAGCCTTGCAGCATGGTGAGCTGATAAAGATCAGTCAGCAGAACACTCGATTGCGCGTTGCATTCAGCAATCATAAAATTGGTTCCGTTTCATGGCCAAGGCTGACCGTCTTCTCATCTGCCGGCTTCAGCAAACCACCCCCCGTAAAGGTTCCAGGCTTAGATGCGCCTCTTTGCGCCGCCTGAGTCTTGACCAGTTTGGAGACAAACAGCGTTGACGATTCGAGTTTTTCTAAATCGCGCTCGGCAAGAGCGGCAAGATCAGACAGTGAAATGATACCCAAAAGCTTTCCGGCTTTGGTGATGGGTAAACGCTTGATCCGTTTCCGCCACATGACATTCGCAGCCGTAAGATGGTCCTCTTCCGGCGGTAATATTATGACCGGTCGGCTCATATGGAGCGCGACCGCGCATTGATGGGGATCATGACTCTGGCTGATGCAGGCCAATAGGTCCCTGTCGGTGATAATCCCCTTGATGGCGCCATCGACGGTCACCACCAGGCAACCGATCGATTTTTCACGCATGCGTTTCGCGGCCTCGCCTATGCACTCCCCCGGTGAGACTTGGATCACATCAGCCCTCATTATTTCCTGAAGTTTCATCTGCGCAGTTCCTCCGCTGGCGGGGCAGTCTCCTCTTTCGCTTGTCGCCCCAGCGAGCGTATTAGTCTCTCATCAACAATTATGCTCTTCTGCCTGTGCTGGTCGCATACCGCGTGCCAGCACAGCTCCCATACTCGGGTCGTCGCTAGTCCAATGGAGGAGCGTTTCAAGCGTGAGTACATCGTTGGCAAAACACAGCGAATCTCATCGTCGCGAATAATCAGCTGCCCTATTTGTCATTATTGAAAACCACCTGTCTTTAATTTGGTCGAAATGTTGATTTGGAGGCGCTTACCATTCTTGCCCTGGCGGCATGGGTCCTGCACTGATCTTTAACCGGAATTAGTCTGTCAAGCGCGATCGATTGAAATAGATTTTCCATGTGAGCGAGGAAGTCGTGCCTGCAACAACAGCATTAACAAAGAAAATCCGCGCTGCTCTCGAAAGAGACACTCGCATCAACCTGCACCGCTTCCCGGTTCGCATCGCCATGCAGAATGACGACATCATCCTGGCAGGCGAGATGGAAAACGTCGCCGCTAAGAAGTTGGCGCTTTTGGCGGCCGCGGAAACTCATGGTGTTCAGCGCATCGTTGACCGGTTAAGGGTCACTCCTGCTGAAAAGATGGGGGACGCGGAAATCCGCGATCACGTTTGCAAGCTTTTGATCCAGGAACCGGCGCTGGAGGCATGTTTGATCCGCGGTTTGGCCGCCGGTGATGTCAAATCGCTTCAAAAGGCGATCGCCGAACCGGGGAACTCGATTATCGTGGAAGTCAATGACGGCGTGGTCACTCTGAACGGAAAAGTGCCGAGCTTAACCCACAAGCGCCTTGCCGGTGTTCTCGCGTGGTGGGTACCCGGGACCCGCGATGTGATCGATGGGCTGGAAGAAGTTCCGCCGCAGCAGGACAACGACGATGAGTTAACTGATGCGGTACGACTTATCTTGGAAAAGGATCCGTTGGTGAACGCCAGCAAAATCGGCGTCAGCTCCAAAGATTGGGTTGTAACGCTTGAAGGTTTGGTTCCGGGTGAGAGCATGAAGCAAATGGCGGAACGAGACGCGTGGTGCGTTCTAGGTGTCAAGGAGGTCATCAACCGGCTTGAGGTTAAATGGTAGCAACAGGAGGCGGCGAGAATGCCCACTTACGAATTCTTATGCAAGAAATGTAAGAAACGGTTCGAGCGGATCTGCTCACTGGAAGAATACGAGCGCGAAACGAAAAAGAAAATTAAATGCCCGAAGTGCGGGAGCACGAGTGTTGTGCGACAAATTTCTGCGTTTCAGGTGAAAACGTCGAAGAAGAGCTGAGAAACAAGCCCGCGGAATTCCCTGCTCGGATCCGGCGTCTATTTTGATTGGAGGTTGCCATGCTTGTAAGCAAACGTATGACCAAAGATCCGGTTACGGTGACGCCTGAAGATCTCTTGATCCAGGCGCAGCTAAAGATGCAAAAGGGAGGGTTCCGGCGGCTTCCGGTCATGAGTGACGGGCAGCTCGTTGGCATAATCACGGATCGGGACATCCGGCGGCATAGCGGGTTGTTGGACCGGACAGAAGTCAAAGCAGCGATGTCCAAAAAGCTTATCACAGTGACACTGGCCACAACGGTTGAGGCGGCAGCCCAACTTCTGCTCAAAGAAAAGATTGGTGGTTTGCCCGTGGTCGAAAAGAGCCGCCTGCTCGGGATCATCACGACAAGCGATATTCTGCAAGCTTTTCTTGATGTTATGGGTGCGTCAGAAGAGACCAGCACAAGAATAGACTTTGTGCTCCAAGAAGAAGGAGGCGGTTTGGCCGAGGCCTCGAGGATCGTTTCCCAGGAAGGAGGAGAGGTTCTGAGCGTCGGGACTTACCGGGGAACATGGGGTGAGACTCCAGTATGCTATTTGCGATTGCGTTCGGGTGACGCCGACGCCATTGCCAAGCTCCTCAAAGATAGAGGCTTCGACGTGTTAGGGGTACACGCTGTTGGCTCATAGCGGGGAGGGTGCTTGGCGACGGAGTTGTCTGGGAAACTCATAAAATTGGCGAAAGCGAGGTCTCCGAAGATGAATGAGATAAGCAGCGTACACAATCGGCTCGATCAAATAGTCCAAATCCCTGCGAACGGGATCAATCTGGAGGGCGCACTGGTGATTCCCTCAGGGGCTCGCGGCATTGTGCTGTTTGCCCACGGCAGCGGCAGCAGCCGTCATAGCCCGCGCAACAACTTTGTGGCTGAAGTGCTCCACAAAGCGGGCATGGCTACGCTGCTCATGGACCTGCTGACCCGAGAGGAAGATTCACTCTATCAGAATCGCTTCGATATCGACCTGCTAACGTGGCGTCTCGAACGCGCGACGCAGTGGATCATGGGGCAGCCACAGTGCGAGTCCCTCGCTATCGGCTATTTCGGCGCCAGCACCGGCGCAGCTGCGGCGCTGCAGGCGGCCGCCACCTTCGGTCCGTCTATTGGCGCCGTGGTCTCGCGCGGCGGACGTCCGGACCTGGCCATGGCGGCGTTGGACCGCGTCCAGTCGCCGACGCTACTGATCGTCGGCGGCCTCGATGACGTTGTCATCGACCTCAATCGGAAAGCTTACCGGAGACTCAAGACTGAAAAACATCTGGCCATCGTTCCGGGCGCGACTCATCTGTTTGAGGAGCCGGGTACCCTGAAAGAGGCCGCGTGCTTGGCAGCGGATTGGTTTGAGCGGCACCTTGGAACCAAGAGTGAGCGCCGGGAATCGCTATCCGAATCAGGATGAGAACAGCGAACGTGAGTTCATCGTATCAGCCATTTTCGCAACATGCTTTGGAGGTCCTTTGTGCCCGCTATCTGCGCCGTAATGAAGCCGGAGAACTGGTGGAGACTCCCGACGGCATGTTCGCGCGTGTCGCTCAAGCCATCGCAGAACCGGCGAAGATCTTTGGGGAAGACACCCGCTTCTGGGAAGCGCGTTTTCTGGAGCGGATGCGTCGTCATGAGTTTTTACCGAATTCGCCCACCTTGATGAATGCCGGATTGCCGCGCGGCCAGCTCGCAGCCTGCTTTGTCCTTCCTATCACGGACGATATTGATTCGATTTTTACCGCCTTGAGCCGTATGGCGCGTATTCATCAGACGGGCGGCGGGACCGGTTTCTCGTTCAGCGCTCTCCGCCCGCGCGAAGATCGCGTTCAATCCACCGGCGGGGTTGCCTCGGGTCCGATTTCGTTCATGGAACTTTTCGATCTTACAACCGCGATCATCCGGCAAGGGGGCCGACGGCGTGGAGCCAATATGGCAGTGCTGCGAGTCGATCATCCCGATATCGAGGAGTTCGTCGACTCCAAGCGCTCCCCCGGGCACCTGGAAAATTTCAATCTCTCGGTCGGAATGACCGACCTTTTCCTAGCCGCGCTTGAGGCCGGAACCGCTTTCAGCCTGCGCAACCCTAGAACCGGCCATCCGTCCCGAACGATTGATGCGGCCACGCTTTTCGATCGCATCGTGAACGCGGCTTGGGCAACAGGAGATCCGGGCCTGCTGTTCATCGATGAAATCAACAAGCACAATCCGACGCCGGACTTGGGCACGATCGAGACGACAAACCCTTGCGGCGAACAACCTCTCCTTCCCTACGAATCCTGCACCTTGGGTTCAATCAATCTCGCCGCTTTCGCCCCCGGCAAGAGCATCGACTGGAAAGAATTGACCGACGCGATTCACGATGCCGTTATTTTTCTCGACAACGTCATTGAATCGAACCATTATCCGTTTCCACAGATCGAAGCCGCGACTCGTCGTACGCGCAAGATCGGTCTCGGCGTCATGGGGTTGGCCGATCTCTTAGCCAACGTCGAAGTTCCATACGATTCGGAAGAGGCCGTGACTCTCGCGGAAAAGATCGCCAAGTTTCTGACGGCTGAGGCGCGCGCGGCTTCGATCGAATTGGGTGAACGACGGGGCTCGTTTCCGGCATTTCAAAATAGCGTCTGGCCTGGCCGCGGCTTGACGGCATTGCGCAATGCCACGGTCACATGTGTGGCCCCGACGGGGACCATTAGCCTGATCGCCGGGACGTCGTCCGCGATAGAACCATTTTTTGCTCTCGCCTTTGCTCGCCGTATACTTAACGGAAAAGTAATGGTTGAAATCCACCCTGCGGCGGAAAAGGAGTTGGCAGCTCTCGGCACAAATGGTGAAGCGGCCCTCCATGCGCTGCGAGAGCATGGTTCCATACGGCAATCGACCAATCTGCCTGTCGATTTGCGCCGTCGCTTTCCCATTGCCCTGGAAATCGCCCCGGAATGGCACCTGCGCATGCAGGCCGCCTTCCAGACCCATGTAGACGCAGGAGTTTCCAAGACGGTCAATCTTCCTCACGATGCATCCCCTGGTGCCGTGCGCGAGGTTTTCAATCAGGCCCGGCAGCTGAAGTTGAAAGGTATTACGGTTTATCGTTACGGCTCTCGCAGTAGGCAAGCGCTTTCTCTGATCAGCGACAGTGTCCAATCCGACTGCCGCGAGTGCGCCGTGTAGCAAAAGGGCTCACGGGACTACCAAAAAAAGGCGTCTCTCACGCCCAAAGATATTACGACGCCTTTCGGTACATGTCTTCGATCAGTTCTTTGTAGCGTTCCGCAATGACCTGTCTTCTGGGCTTCAAAGTCGGGGTCAACTCCTCCGCTTCGACGGTAAAATCCTGGCTAAGAATGCAGAAGTTCCTGATCGCCTCGAACGGCGCAAGCTCCTTATTTTTTGCCTGGATGATATCCCTGACGCGGGCGCGCACCCATGGATGAGCGGCCATTTCATCGGCATTTTCTATGGCAATTCCTTCTTTTCGGGCCAGCTCCGCGACGTGGTTTCGGTCCAGCGTGATCAATGCGAAAAGATGCCGCTGTCCGCCGCCGAAAACCAATGCCTGATGGATCAACGGATCCGTCCGTAGCAGATTCTCAAGCTTTTGCGGCGCTACTTTCTTTCCGCCCGAAGTCACGATGAGATCTTTCTTACGATCCACGATCCGCAGGAAGCCGTCGCCATCGATTGTGCCAATATCGCCTGTGTGAAACCAGCCGTCGGCGTCGATGGCTTCTTCGGTCGCCATCACGTCGCGGTAATAACATTTAAAGATATGGGGACCTCGGAGAAGAATTTCGCCGTCGGGTCCGATGCGGCAATTCGTCCCCTCCAGCGGCAAGCCCACCGTGCCGAATTTGTAATTCTGCAGCCGGTTGACATGTGAGACTGTAGATGTCTCCGTCAAACCATAGCCCTCTAGAATGGGCAGACCCAAGACGTGAAAGAATTCGGCGATATCAGGGCCGAGGGTTGCCCCTCCCGAAATCGCCAGGCGCAATCTCCCACCAAAGGCAGCTCGCACGCGCGCGAAAATGAATCGATCCACGCAAGCAAACACCAGGGCCGTGTGCCAATGGGCCGCTTCCTTGTGGTTGTGGATCCGTTGCATTCCGAGGCGCACAGCCCAATTGAAAAAGTTTCTGCGCCAAGCGCTTGCTCTTCCCAGCCGCAACCGGATGCGATTGTAGGCATTCTGATAAATTCTCGGCACGGAAAAAATGATCGTGGGCCGAATCGCGCGTAAATCGCTCGGTATCGTTTCAATAGAGCGAGCGATGCCCAATGTCCAGCCCTTGGCCACCGCCATAAAATGCTCCAAACGACCTAGCGAATGGGCGGGAGGAAGGAAATGAAGGGTCACATCTCGCTCCGTCGACGCAATAGCTGCGTCGACTGCCCTAATCATAAAGAGATAATGACTATGGGTGGTCAGCACGCCCTTGGGCGTGCCGGTGGTTCCGGAGGTATAGATAATCGTCAGATCGTCGTCCGGATGAAGCGATAGAACAAGCCGCTCAAAAACACCGGTGTCAGCGGAGTCATAGGAACGCCCCATTTCACGAAGTGTATCGAGCCTGCGAATTTTGCCCTCCCAGGCGCTGTGACCTATTTCCCCGTCCGGCTCGAATACGACCAGCGCCTTAAGAAGGTTTAGCGACGGGTGCGAAGCATTGAGCTGTTCAAGCCGCTTCCACGAGTCCACAAAGAGCAGTACAGGCTCACAATGGCCGATGATATGTAAGGCCTGGGATAGAGTGCTGGAAGCGTAAATCGGCACGGTCAATGCGCCGATACAGATAGCAGCCCAATCTGCGAGATACCACTCGACTCGATTGTTGGAAAGGATGGCTACCCGATCGCCACGCCTGACTCCGAGGGCGGCCATCCCCAGCGCAATTTCCCGCACGCGTGCCAGCGATTCGGTCCATGTGAGGGATTGCCACCGTCCGCGCTCAGCATAACGGTACAGCACCTTCTTCCCATACCGCTGGGCCTGCGCGAGAAACATAGCGGCGAGACTTTGATATTCCAACTGATCTTACCCAAGTGCGTTGATCGCCAGATCCTCTCAGTTTGTCGAGGACTCTCCTATAGCTCGGTGCCGCTGGTCATTAGTACGAGGACGCGCTCTACGACGGGATGTTCCTTAAATAGACCGCGATCCATAGCCAAGCGAGAGATACCGAACCGATCAATCCAGCTCACCAAGAGAAGATTGCCGGACAAGTCATAGAGCTCGACATAATCGATTTTGAGCTTCGTTTGCAGGTCGTCGTAAAAAGCCAGAATGGCTGCGGCTCCGTCCTCGTCCAGTAGCATCAGGTAGTCAATCAGGACGAATCTAGTTTTGTCTGGAGTTGAGACAGGCAACAGAACATTTTCGTGCCGCAGATTGTCACCCAGCCGTAGCTGTTCGTTCGCTCCCTCGTGGCTGCCTAGTAGCAGCGCCGCTACTATGATCGCGGCAGAAAATAACCTTTTCATTGCCATCGCCCTTGATTCTTGCAGAGGCAAGGAATGTGCCCAAACGTATCCAGCTGCTGGCTTTCACCGGCTACATAAAGCGCTGGCAATGCCGCCGGCTAAACCAAAAAACAGGACTTTCCGTAAGGAGTTGGACGCTGAGATTTATCATTCGTGAAAAAAACAACCGATATTTCTCGGCAAAAATGCAAAAGGCAGTTTATTGCGGCATAGGAACCTCTGCCATTCGGCCGAGAAAGCGTCGGCCTAAATTTTGCTCCCGGTTTGTTCACCGATTCCGAAATCAACCGGGATAAAGAGCACTTCGGACGAGATCTCTTAGCATTACAGGAAAAAGGATTCATGATGGAAGCAACTGGTTTTGACAGCAGGACTATTCGCGGGCTCGTGTTGGCTGGTGGAGACGGCACACGTTTGCAGCCGTATATCCAAGAAGTCAAGGGGGAAAAGCTACCGAAACAGTTCGTGAACTTTGTCGGCAAACATTCGATGGTCGAGCAGACGTTTCGGCGTGTCGAGCGATTGATTCCGGCTGATCAAATCCTCACCGTGATCACTCGGCAACACCTGCTGCACCCCGAGGTTCACCGGCAGCTTGCGCGCCGCCGTAGCGAGACCGTTGTGGTGCAACCATCGAACAAGGAGACGGGACCGGGTATTTTGCTACCACTGGCATTTATCTACAAGCGCTTGCCCGAGGCGATCGTGGCGCTTTTTCCGTCCGATCACTTCATTTTGCAGGAAGAGCGCTTCATGAGTTACGTCACCCTCGCTATCCAGGCAGTCAAACACGACCCCAGCCAAATCATTCTTCTAGCGATCGAGCCGCACAAGCCCGAGCCGGAGTACGGGTACATCCTCCCATGCGAGAATTCCGGCAGCGCTTATCGATTCGGCACCCGACCGGTCTCGGGATTCGTTGAAAAACCGAGGCCAGAGATAGCGGTTGAGCTGGTGATGGCGGGCGCGCTATGGAACACCATGACCATGGTCTTCAAGCTACGCACGCTATGGGAGCTGGTGCAAAGAGTGCATCCCGCACTTTACGCCCATTTTCATCGTATTCTCGAAGCCATCGGAACTGCCGAGGAGCAACGAACCGTTAACGACGTGTACGATGGATTAGAACCGGTAAATTTTTCGAAAGAGATAACCGAAAAGATTGCCGATCGCCACCCGAAGTCGATAGCCGTCCTTCCTGTGCGCGACGTTTTTTGGAGCGATTTGGGCTCTCGAGAGCGTGTACTACAGGTTGTTCGAAGACTGGACCGGCACAGCGCGGAAGAGATTCACGCCGTGACCCCATGTATGCAGTGTCTATAGTGTTGGCGAGCAACAAAGGAAGCACCATAACGGGTGCGGCGGCTCGTGCGGCTCAAATTAGTGTTTTGTACAAATCGCGGGCCAGTTGCCTGTGCGGCTTACATTTGTCTTTGTTCTGTTGGGCTGCCTGACGCTCTACGCTACTTTCAGCCACGGAAACCGGGATCAGCGGCCATGGTGGCTGACGAGAGTTACAGTAGTGGCCTGAGGGCCTTTTTCACCCGGCTCCTCGGCAAAGTGCACCTCGGTGCCGATTTTGAGGCCGCCGAACCCAGAGTCTAGCACACTATTTTCATGAAAATAGATCTCCCGCCCGTCAGGCGTTTCAAGGAAACCGAAGCCCTCGTCCGGAAAGAGCTTGCTGACGCGCGCATGCGGCGAGCCCTCGTGGAGTTTCAGAACCCCGCGTCGACGGCGGGCATAATCCTGAAGTTTACGGCGCGCCGCGTCAAAAGCGTCCCGGATTGCAAGTTGGATGTCATCATGCGGGGCGTACTTGCTCAGTTCCCGGCTCTCTTCTAGGCCGACATCCTCCGGCGCTTTTCGATAACGCAACGGCCTGTCGGTGATCAGCCTTGGCGCGCGTTTGATGACAAACTCGCCGCCCGGAACGGTTAAATCGATGCGCACATGATATTGCTTCCCCTTGCGATGATGTTGATGCGGAGTCTCCACCAGCACCCGGCACCCCATGATCTCATCGCAGAATGAGTCCAGCTTTAGCGCCGCTTCGCGGATATGGGCCTCTATCACTTCGGAAGGCGCCATGTTTTTGAACGTAATCTGTAGTGGAATTTTAATGGGCTGCCTCCTTCCAGATGCTACGGAAGCGTGCACATTCAATGCCAATCAGATAGCCTTCGTGCGACGATATTATTTTACGTTCTTCCTAACAAACGACAAAATCGCGACCTCAGAAATGGCAAATTTGAAAATACATCAATGAGGCACACGGGACGATTGCCGCCGGATGGCTTGAGGCGATTTACACGTTCTATAAAGAGTTGGTTCAAAGGGCGGGAAAGAGAACCGGGCTAACCGATGCGCTCCAGGTATTTTCCTTCTGAAGTGTCCACTCGGATGCGATCCCCTGCTTCAATGAACGGAGGAACCTGGATCGTAATTCCCGTCTCAAGCACCGCAGGCTTGTAGGACGCAGTTGCCGTCGCCCTTTTCAGGGCTGGCTGGGTGGTATCGGTCACGGCCTCAAAGAGAAAACCCAGCGCTAGGACACAAAACGGTAGCTCGAAGCTAAAGGACTTCTGCGAGGAGTACGCACTAAGTGCTTAAAATGTAAGCAATTCAACTCACTGTGTCAAGGAGGCTCAAAGATCTGGTCAGCCGTTAGACGGTAGCATTTAACTACCTGTTTTGGCGCGCCAGCATTTGCGGTATTGAGTCATGGAGGGGTCGGAAAACCCAGCTATATAGCTGCCAATAAATATTGTGCCTAGTCGCCCAACACACGTTGCGACTGTGACCAGTCCCTTACAAGAGGTACCTCGGCAATTGAGCACTTCGCGTCTCTTTAGGCTTTTGTCTTTCTCAAAAACTGCGAATAGAGGCGCCGCGCTTTTGTCAAAGATGACAAGCGTCATCTCATCAACGGCCCGTGAATGGGACCTGGAAAAACTTTCTTAAAAAATTTGTCTTCGGCATCAATCTTGCCCGTGCCAGTTTCGAGTGTCGCTGCGAAACGGACTGAAGCCAAGGAGCAATCCTATGAGCAATGCTGCCTCAGAGATCTTTGATGCGCCGCTGCAAAAAACACAGGTTTGGCTGAACGAGCTAATGAGGGAGCTGCAATGGGATGATAAGCCGCAAAAAACGTTTCTGGCGTTGCGCACGGCTTTGCATGCATTGCGCGACCGGCTGACCGTGGAGGAGGCGGTCCATCTCGGCGCACAATTGCCCATTCTCATACGGGGCTTCTATTATGAGGGATGGAAACTGGCGCAAAAGCCGGTCAAGGAGCGGCACAAAAGCGATTTTCTCGATCACATCGCGCAGGTTTTTCGGGACGATGACACGGTTGACCCCGAGAAGGTTATGCGCGCCGTATTCAAAATTCTGGCTCGGCACATCACCGCGGGAGAAATCGAAAACGTCAAACATCTGCTCCCCAGAACCCTGCAGGAGCTCTGGCCATAAGGAGCCGCGCCCTTTAGCGCGGATTTTTCATGCACCTCTGGCGACGTCATCATTTTCACAATCGGCTACTGAGACGCGGCTACTTTTTCCCGAAGTCTGTCGAGCAAATCGGCGAATGAGGACTTTGCCAAAAGGCGGTTGAACTGAGAGCGATAATTGTTCACGATGCTGACGTTCTCGATCACGACATCGTATATTTTCCAATCTCCATCGCGCTCGTGTAGTTTATAATTGACAGTAAATTCTTCGCCCTTGTTAGTAACAACTTTAGTATCCACCTCGGCAAACCCCTGCTCCTGAAGCTCGCGCCCATAGAGAATTTTCTCACCGTTGTAAGATTCGATGTTGCTGACATAAGAGTCTTCCAGCAACTGGGTGAATAGCTTTAAGAACTCTTGCTGCTCTCCTGGGTTAATTCTTTGCCACGTTGGACCAAGAGAACGCCGGGACATCTCGGCAAAATCAAAGCGCGGATAGATAACTTGACGCAGCCGGCTTCGTCGTTCTTCCTTCGCACTCTTAGATTTCAGCGTAGGATCGTTTAAGATCTCTAACACCTGATCGACGGTCGTGCGAATTTGAGAAGTCGGAAGTCCAGCATGGAGACCTGCGGGAAAAAGCAGGCAAACCATCAAAGCTAACCACCCGAGCGTGAACGTTCTGGATCGCATTTTTAACCAGTTCCCCTATATCGATCGGTCCCTTGGATTTCCTGTGTAATCACGGCAGCTTAAATTGAAACGCCTCCGGTCTGACCGTGAGCACAGAGCAGGACGCCGCGCGTACGACTTTTTCGGCCACGCTGCCCAGGAGCATGTGAGGCAAGCCGCTTCTACCGTGCGTGCCGATCACGATCATGTCCGCTTGGATATCCTCCGCCTGGCATACAATGGTGGTGGCGGCTTCGCCTTCTCCAGTACTTTTTTCCCAGTCGACTTTCTCCAAGGCCAAACCGGAGAGGAAAGCTTCCCACTCCGGCTCAATCTCTTGAGGCGAAGGCGGCACCACCGGCACCGACACGCCCAATTCATGCGCGTATGCAACGGTATGTGAAAGATACAGGTCCAAAACATGAAAGAAAACGACCCGGGCAGAAAAGCTCTTCGCCAGCATGATCGCCTCCTCGGCAGCCTTTCTAGCGCAAGCGGAGAAATCCGTCGGAACTAAGAAGATTTTGGACTCTGAACTCAGGGCTCTCTTCGCCACCATTACAGGTATTTGGGCCTTGCGCACGATTCGCTCGCTTGTGCTGCCGAGAAAAGGCCCTCCCGTTTCGGACGCGCGGCCAACCACGATCAGATCTGCCAGCGAAGCCCTAGCGGCAATGATGAGTTCCACAAATGGCTTGCCGCTGCGCACCTCGTATTGCACTTGCAGGCCGGCAAGCTCCGGGCCGCCCACCAGCGCTTTCAGTCTTGGTCCGGTTTTCTGGGCGATTTCCTCCAGGGTATAGGGAGGGGTAAGCGGATGCGACATCCTCTGATAAGCGCCGAGCGGCTCTATCACATGCACCAGTCGAAGTGCTGCGCCACACCGATTGCCAAGCGCCACTGCCGATTCCAGGGCGGCTTTTCCGCCGGCCCCCAGATCATGACCAACAACAATTCTATTTAGCTGTCCCATACGAACCCTCTTTGACCTCGGTTGATCTCAGGGCAACGTTGTCGCCCGTATAATCCCACGTTGCCGCGATGGAGTCATCCGATTTTACCGCCACTCACAAACACCGGCGGCTAAGGCGATCGCTCCTTCAAAAGAGCAAGAAACATACCCCGGCGGACTGGCCGGAAATAGAGTTTACTATCTTCAGGAAGATGACGACAGAGCGTCAGCACCTCCCAATAGCAATACGTAGAATTTCGCCTTCCGCTCCAAATGTTTTTCTTTCCATAACTGCGAACATTTTATTCGGACATTCATCATAAATGATAACCGCGGGGTCATTTGGCATTGAAATGACCTTTCAGTATTCATTTTTTCTCCCAGGCAGGAATCTTAGTGCGGTACTGAATTTGCAACCTCTAAACAATTGAATCTTATCCGCGCTTGGAAAGATAAATCGCCCGCAGAATAGGAGAAACAATGAAAACTGCCATCGCCTAAAAGCTGACCCGCAGAAATGATAAGCGCAAGAGCCCGCGGCCTGAGACACTAAAAGACTCGGGCCACATAAGGAGTCCATGCATGACAGCCAAAGCCGCAGGATCCACCTATATCCGTTGGTTTGAAGAGATTGGGATCGACGACATCTCAATCGTGGGCGGCAAGAACGCCTCCTTGGGAGAAATGATTCGGGAGCTCGTGTCCCAGGGAATCAAAGTGCCCAATGGCTTTGCCATCACGGCGGAAGCGTACTGGCATCTTTTGCGCACTTCCGCAATCGAGCAGCGCATCAAGGAGATCCTTTCCGACCTCGATACCCGCGATACCGCGAATCTCAGACAAAAAGGCAGCGCGGTTCGGCATGCCATCTTGGCGGCACCACTACCGAACGACCTCCAACATTCGATCGTTACTGCCTACCGCGAGCTGAGCAAAGGAGTGGACGGACCGGTGGATGTCGCCGTTCGCAGCAGCGCCACTGCGGAGGATCTGCCGGATGCGAGTTTTGCCGGGCAGCAGGAAACTTACCTCAATGTTCAGGGCGAGGCGGCCCTGTTGGAAAGCTGCAAACGCTGTTTTGCTTCTCTCTTCACCGACAGGGCGATTTCGTATCGACAGGACAAAGGATTTGACCACCTCAAGATCGCGCTTTCGATTGGAGTTCAGCGCATGGTCCGATCCGATCTCGCATCCTCGGGGGTCATGTTCTCCATCGACACCGAAACCGGCTCTCAGGACATCGTGCTTATCAATGCTGGCTTTGGACTCGGGGAAAATGTGGTCCAGGGTTCAATTAATCCTGACGAGTATTATGTCTTCAAACCGACCCTCAAGCAGGGGTTTCGACCCATTGTGCAAAAAATCCTTGGCAGCAAAGAATTCAAACTCGTCTACGATATCGGCGGAAGTAAGATGGTGAAAAATGTCCCGGTCGCCCCCGACGACCGGTCTCGCTTCGCCATCACCGATGACGAGATCTTGTCTCTTGCCCGATGGGCCTGTCTGATCGAAGACCACTACAGTCGTAAACGGGGTCAATATACCCCGATGGACATGGAATGGGCCAAGGACGGACACACGGGAGAGCTCTTCATTCTCCAGGCACGCCCGGAGACGGTTCAGTCGCAGAAATCTTTGGATCTGGTCGAGGTTTATCGTCTGAAGGAAAAAGGGCCGGCGCTGGTGCGTGGCCGCAGCGTTGGAGAAAAGATCGCGCACGGCCCTGTGCGCGTAGTCAAAAGTGCGCATAACCTCAACGAAGTTCAGAAAGGCGATATATTGGTTACTGACAAGACCGATCCCGACTGGGAGCCGACCATGAAGAAGGCGGCTGCGATCGTGACCAACCGCGGCGGCCGGACCTGCCACGCCGCCATCGTGAGCCGCGAACTTGGACTGCCGGCAATCGTGGGCACAGAAAATGCCACCGAGATGTTAAAGGACGGCCAAGCCGTCACGGTCTCCTGTGCCGAGGGAGAGATAGGATTCGTGTATCAGGGATTGCTCAAGTTTGACGTGCAACAAATCAGAGTTCACGATCTGCCCCGGCCTCAGACAAAGGTGATGATGAACGTGGGCAATCCTGAGGAGGCTTTTCGCCTCTCGTTCATGCCGAATGACGGAGTGGGGCTGGCGCGGGAAGAATTTATCATTTCGAACTACATCAAAGTTCATCCGCTCGCTCTCCTCGACTTCAACCGTCTTGAAGACCCTGCCCTGCGCGAGAGAATTGCCCAGCTCACGGCCGGCTATGAGGACAAACCTCAATTCTTCGTCGATAAGCTGGCGCAAGGTGTTGCCATGATCGGCGCGGCCTTTTATCCAAAGGACGTCATCGTTCGATTGAGCGATTTCAAGACCAACGAATACGCGAATCTCATAGGGGGTAAGGCCTACGAGCCCGTGGAGGAGAATCCGATGATCGGATTCCGCGGCGCCTCACGTTACTACGATCCGCGCTACCAAGCCGGCTTCGCCCTGGAATGCCGCGCGATGAAAAAGGTGCGCGACGAAATGGGCTTAAGCAATGTTAAGCTCATGATCCCCTTCTGCCGCACCGTTGAGGAGGGCCGGCAGGTGATCCAGGAGATGGAAAAACACGGATTAAAACGCGGCGTCAACGAACTTGAGGTCTACGTCATGTGTGAGATACCAAGCAACGTCATTCTCGCCAATGAATTCGCCGAGATCTTTGACGGCTTTTCCATCGGCTCCAACGATCTCACCCAGCTCGTGCTAGGAGTCGATCGCGACTCAGAAATCGTTGCGCACGTTTTCGATGAGCGCAACCCGGCAGTGAAAACCATGATCGCGAGCGTAATCCGCGCCGCTAAGAACAAAGGAAGAAAGATCGGCATCTGCGGACAGGCTCCTAGTGATTATCCTGATTTTGCGGCGTTTCTTGTCGAGCTTGGCATCGACAGCATCTCGCTCAATCCGGACGCGGTGGTAAAAACAACGCTCAAAATCCTTGAGATGGAGGCCGCGAGCGGGCCGCGGGCCGCCGCGTCGGGGGGATACTAGAGTTCATACCGGACAGAGATCGTGCGTTATAAGCGAAATACGGAGGTCGTTTTTTAGATTACCTGACACTGAAGCAGAAAATCGGACTGTGAGTACTTGCCAGAGCCGTCCCGTTTAGAGATGTTTTTATCGGGGGTCCAAGACCGAACCCGCCTAGATTCCCGCTTCAAGCATGCGGGAATGACGGACTTCGGATAGGCAATTTACTTAACGCGGCAAGCTGCGGGGAATCGACCCACAGAGAGTGAAAGCCAATTGCCGAGCTAACCAGGGTAACATGGAAAAAAAGCATTCCCCTAGACTTCCCGTCGGCAAGCTTCCGATCCGAACGCTCGAGCGCCTGCTTAAGCGGAACAAAATCAAGGACCCGCGGGTGATCGTAGGCCCTGGCATTGGCGAAGATGCCGCAGTCATCGACACAGGTAATGACCGTTACTTAATCGCTAAGACCGATCCCATCACGTTCACTGCCGATCAAATCGGGTGGTACGCGGTCCATATCAACGCCAACGATATCGTAACCAAGGGAGCGCGGCCCTTGTGGTACCTCGCCACGTTGCTGCTGCCGGAGGACCTCACAACCGAGGACGTCGCCGAAAAGATTTTCCAGGACACCATGAAAGCATGCAAAAACATCGGCGTGAGCCTCATCGGCGGCCACACTGAGATCACCGGCGGCCTTAGCCGTCCCATTGTCGTGGGACAGATGCTGGGCGAGGTTGAAAAAAACAAACTCGTGCGAATCAACGGAGCCAGGCCCGGAGACGCGATCATCTTAACTAAAGGGATTGCCATTGAAGGGACTGCCGTGATCGCCCGGGAACGCGTAGATGAAATGGTACCCATTTTAGGCGCGCAAACACTCACACGCTGCCGAAACTTTATGTATGATCCCGGTCTTAGCGTGCTTAAAGAAGCTCTCTTAGCTTCAGAGCATGCTTCCGTCCACGCGATGCATGATCCAACTGAAGGCGGACTGGCTACCGCTCTTTATGAAGTTGCCTGGGCTGCCCATGTAGGTCTGCGGATTCAGGCCGATACCGTACCCGTCTTTCCGGAAACCCAGGCGATCTGCAATCACTACCATCTCAATCCGATGGGTCTCATCGCGTCCGGCGCATTGCTCATCATCTTGCAGGCAAACGCGGCCGAGAAGGTCTTGACGCGAATTCGATCACAAGGAATCGCCGCCACGGTCATCGGCGAGGTAACGGACAAGCGCAAAGGGGTAAAGCTGCTAACCGCAGACGGAGTCGTTGACCTGCCGCTCTATGAACAAGATGAGCTGACCAAAATCTAACCAAAAGCATCT
>Ga0316628_100001138_pt1 | contig 18441 bp, 13 predicted proteins | sample OWC_Aug_M2_C1_D5_FD_207648 | JGI IMG/M metagenome (GOLD analysis project Ga0316628, IMG submission 207648) | Wetland soil microbial communities from Old Woman Creek delta, Ohio, United States - OWC_Aug_M2_C1_D5_C | ecosystem: Environmental > Terrestrial > Soil > Wetlands | place: USA: Ohio... | reverse complement strand
TTCCTGTATATAGAGTAATCCTCACAGGCGCATCCGCATGGGCACCAGAGCCTACATAGGCTTCACCCCAATTGCTAAAGTCGTCTAATATTAAAGGGAAATTGTCGAAGTCCAATAAAGGTGCGATTTCCATTGAGCGGGCAACACATTGAAAAGTACCGACTGCGGCATCTTTGACAAGAACCGTACCTATCTCTTGCCTATAATAAGGAAAGGATGGGGGTATATTCGTTCCTGCTCCTGCCGTTGTGGGATGGACATAAATTACATCACCCTCAGAAAAAGCATTTGTGTTGATATTCTCCATCAATCCTACCTGCATAACCCTGCCGTAGTCGCCATCATCAATCGCTTCCGTTGTAACCCCGATGCATGGCATTGTATTAACCGAATCTGCCCTAGCCAATGCTATCGTCGGCACGTTATCTTCACTGCCAGACGCATATACAGCCCTTCCTTTTAGTATAGTAACGCCTGTGATATTCTTGCCAACAAAAACAGAATCCCTAACAATCTTCCGTACCATACCCGTAGAATCCCTAAAGGAAAAGAATGGGAATCCCTTAATATCTTCTGCGTAAAGCCTGAGCGTATGCGTTGCTGGATTTGCAGGTACGGCAATCGAAGATATATCAATATATCCCGTTTGGTTGACATTTTCCACATACAAATCATCCCATATATATGTACCGCTTCCTAAATCATATATACCCGTTACACTAGGATAAATGTTTTGAGTCCACATTGTCTCAGGATAAGGGCTAGTCGGAGAACATGCCACAATGCCTATCACGCTTATCAGTGTGACGAGAATAATGGCAGGTTTCAAAGCAAAACGAAGGTAATTACGCATCTTGTAGCTACCCTTACACACAAAGATACTAGCACATTGCAAAAATTATTGTCAATAAGATGAATACCAAAAGACCTACTTGCTGGCGGTCTCTCTGCCTTTAGCCAAAGCGCCACGAAACGCCAAATTGGCCTGTTTGCGAACCTTCTCGCCGTACTTGCCCTTCAGCGCATCACGTTTTTTGCCTTCAGGTATCGGCTTGTTCATCGGAACGCCTAAAGCCTTATGCAAAGCACCACGCTTGAAAGTTATCGGTGTCTTGCCCTTGGCTTTTAGCACCTGTGTCCCGCCGACCCTAACGGTCTTTCCCTTTAACTTCTTAGCTCTTGGACTAGAGATATACGGCCCTGCTTTTACCATATCAGTTCTCCTTTCTTTCTTATTTTCTTTTCTTCAGATATTTTAACCGCCTATTTTGAACATCTTAGTTCCGCAGGTCGGACAAGAACCTTTAGTAGCTTTCCGCCCGTTCTTCAACCTGACATTCTGCGGATTCTGCATTTCTTTTTTCTTTTTACACCGAACACAATACCCTATCGTCAATTTATTTCTCCTTTCTTCTAATTTTGCTTTTTATGTCCTTAACCTTGTCGGCTATGTATTTTCTGGTTTCCTTGCCCGATTTCGGTGCTAACAGCATAGCCGCACCGATGCCCAACAACATCCCGACACCAAGCCCGATTCCGAATTTCGCAGAATTTTTCATTTCTTAATCCATTCTCCTTAATATTTCATTATTTTTATAAGTTGCATATCCAAATTCCGTAGCCATACTCGGATATGCCTTATAGAATTCTTCTTGTGTCATTATCGGTTCAAATACTATATCTGTATGTCGAGATTGTAAAAACCCAAAGCGGAACATCGCACAAAGGCTAATACTTATAACAACTATAATAATATAAAACCAATTACCACTGAACCAATCGGCTAATTCTTCATATTTATTATGTCCCATTATTTTTTCCCGTGCCTTTTATTCCCCCTGCTACCCTTACGCCTGTAATTCATTTTACCCAAAAATCGCCTTATACATATCATGCCTTACTGCTCTTTCCCTCTTTTTACCCCTACCACGTGACTTAACACGCTCTCGCTTTTGCTTACGCTTTTTTGACTTTTCTATACTACTCATCTTTCACACCTTTCTTTTTATTTATTCTTCCTTCTAGTTTTTAAGCCTTTCCTTACACTTTCCTTGAAAGCCTTTGGATGATATTTCTTGCGGTGGTCTCTCAGCCAATCTTGCCTTTCCTCAAAAGTGCCGTGCTCCCTTAACGATTTTGGTGCCTGCTTCCCGCAGATGCTACACCCGAATGTTTTATACGGCATTTATAATTTTCCCTTTTTATTACTTAGCAGGTAGCAGGAACTTTTAGCACCCCATTCATTATTTATTTTTTGAGAGGTCTTTGCGTTCCTGCTGCCTGCCAACATTTATTTACCCTTATTTGCTAGAGTTTCATTGCACGATGAAGCCTTTTCAAATCTCTTTTAAGAGACCGCCTTGGCTTCCGCCTCTTGTTCTTGATTACCTGCCCACATTTTGAGCATCGCTCCTTCTTATCTTTTTTCATGGTATCTCCTTTAATTTATCATCACCGTTGTCGCACCCATCCCAATCTTGGCATTCGGAAATTTAGGCTCTTTCTTTTCATCTTCCTTTTTGTCAGGCTTGCTTTCCTTGTCTCCCATTTTAGATTATCCTCCTTTAATAATCCCGAAACTGGGGAACTTTTGGAATCGCCTTACCCATCTTCTCCTCTTCGGCTTCTGCATGTCTGTTGAAACAGGATTTCGCTCCCTTTCCTCGCCATATTTGCCGACCTCAATCACATTCACTTTCTGTTGCATTGGCTGCGAGAAATCAAAGGGTTCTTTTTCCCGAACCAGCGCAATCGTGTGAGCGTCCCAATATTGCATCCCGCCTCTCATCAATCTCATTTCAATTAATTCGTGTTTCAGATTCTCAACCTGCATCTCTTCGGGTAAGTTTTTGTCTATCTCTATCTCTTTTGTCTCCGATTTACCATCTATGTCGGGAAACCCCATTGCCTTGGCTGCTTCGGGGTTCATTGCGGAATAATCCTTCAAAACCTCAGAATCCGTAAAGACTACCTTTATATGGTTATCTTCGCAATATTTAATCAGTTTCTTGAGTTCTTTACTCATATCTACCTTATTGTGATAATGCCCGATTCCTTTTCTTCCGTTGTGGGTTTCTTTGCCCGCTTTTGGGTTTTCTGCAAAGGTTGGTAAGCTGGGCTGACACCCCAATTTCTGTTCACGGGTATGACATTCCCCTTTTCTATTGTCTGCGTATTCGTTGCTTCGCTGGTTTGTTCGGATTCTGGCTCGCCATTGCCGAACACCCGCTCATACTCCGATTCATCGAATTCAAAATATGGGTTGCCTTTCTCCCCCTCTGGGACAGCCTGTGTTTCTTGTTTTTGCGCTTGGGTTATCGCTGGCGCAACAGGCTGTGTAATAGGCTGAGGTTGGGACTGCGGCTGCGATGCACCAACCTCTTCAGATTGTATAGGCTGCTCGACTTCCTGCACCTTTGCGGCTTTTGGTTTCGGCTTTTCCGCCACCTGTGTCTCACGCACAGCCTCTCGTTCCGCCTCTGTCTGCGCCATGCGTTGTGCTTGCACCTGCTCTGCCTCCCTTTCGGCAACCTTTTCGGGCGACCAGCTTGCATCCGCCCTGTCGAGTTCAAAATAGATGCCTGGGTCTTTGCCCTTCACGTTCGGCACTATTTTCAATTTCTGCAAACCCATTTCGTAATACAGTTCCTCTTTTGGTGCCACCCCTCCCAATGCCACCATGCTTTCAAAAGCCGAGCCTACGCCAGTTGCATAAGGGACTCCAGGTATCGGTTTCTTGGTAAACAACCAGCTATTTTTGTCATATGGCGGAAACCAATGTCTGAAAACCCAGCCTTGCCGCCAAGCCAAAGAGCCTTCTGGAAGCCCGTATTTTTCAATATACTCACGGTTATATTTTGGCACCCTTAAAGTTGTCGTGATGGTGCCATATTGTGCAACAACTTGCTGTTGCCTCTGCTGCTGTTGTTGCCGCTGCTGCTGCCTCTGCTGTTGCTGCTGCTGTTGCTGTACTTGTTGCTGAGGTCTCTGCGCTTGTTGGGCTTGCCTTTGTACTTCCTGAACTTGCTGCTGGGCTTGCTGAATCTGTTGCTGAACCTGCTGTATCTGCCGCTGTATTTCCTCTCGTTGCTGCCGAACCCTCTGTATTTCCTGTTGGTTTTCTTGCAATTGCTGCACCTGCTCAGGCTGTTCTTGCAATTGCTGAATTCGTTCCTGTAGCTGATTTTCCTGCATCTGTATTTGGCTTTCACTTATTTGTAATTGTGTTTGCTTTGATTGCAACTGCCCGATTTGCTGTACCAACTGCTGTTGCTGCTTATATCCCTCTTGCGTAGGCGCTAATTCAGTTTCGCCGATTCTATACTGGTAGCCAACACCTACGCCTTCAGGTACTTGCACCCTGCTATTCCATATCCTGCCAAGCTGCTCAAAACCACGCTCAGCCATCGGCAATGCATCTATTGCCGCTACCAATGAACGAGTGCCCAATGCCTTTTCAAATCTTGCCGAATTGAAATATTGCTCCGCAATCCTAGCGTCATTCTCGGTAAACTTCGTCATATCCCTATCAAGATTTGCAAGCCTGCTCATAACCTTTTCTTCTTCGGCTGTTATCTTGCTTTCTGTCCTTAAAAGCCTGCCCACTTCGCCTGCCCTGCCATCCGTAGCCATTATCAAGGCTGCCGCCGCCATTATCTGCAACGCATTGGCACTATTCCCGTCTTCTTTGGGCAATTCGGATAACGCATAGGCTACTGCTCCTGCCCCTACAGCACCACCTAGTATCATTGGCAATCGACTACCCCTTGTTACCTTGACTTGCTCAATCAATCTCTCGGCATTTTCAGGTGTGACCTTGCCAGCCAATTCAGCCATGTTGCCCAAAGACGGTGCCTTTTCTACTTTGCCAAGCCCGTAATCAAGCCACTGTTCCGCCTTGTCCAATTCTGCTAATCTTATAGGATTGCCCATAGACTGAGAACGTGCCTCATTTATAAGCAATCTCATGCTATCATCCAATTTGCCTATATCTTTTATGCGTTCTGGCATACCAGCGGCTTCAGGCCCGAAAGCACCCGCTTCAAGCCGCACACCTGGCTGCAACACCGAATTTAGCCTGCTCTTTATCTGGTCGGAAATTGTAACCATTGAAATCCCGTTCGGCGACTTCACGACATCCTCACCCCTGACCCAACCCATAGGCACTTGTGATTCAAGCGGGATATAAATGCCTTCCTTGCCGCCCTTGAATTCTTTCAAATCGGATAGGGATATGCTTCCATAGCCCTCTATATTTACATTAACGCCCTTAACCTTTGTCATCGGCGAAGTCGATGATTTGAAGCCTGCCTTATTGAAAAGCTGACTAAGTTCTTCCGCCCTCTTTTCGGGGTTATCGACGGCGAACTCCAAATCATGCGGTATCGCCGCTATGCCCTGCGCATTTTCAGGTGCGGAACCATACATGAGCATATTTTTATCATTCTTGGCTAAATAGTTTACAAAATCATCCTGAGCCTGCTGTGGAACGCCAACCAACACTGGGTTTTTGACTTCAGGAATTCTAGTATCTTTTACTACCTCAAACGAATCTACCAAAGCGCCAGCTTTCATCGCTTCCTTTGTATCGCCTATCTTGGCGGCTACACGAATCATCTGTTCCTGCGGTTTCATGGGCGGTGCTTCAACCTGCGGAACTCTAACATCACGCATCCATGCTTTCATGCCTAAATCATGCAAAGCCTGAATCTGCTTATCACTCCACGGCTTCACCTTGCCTGACGCAATATCTTCTGGTCTTGCCATATGCAAGATTAGGTTAGGCTTGTGCGTCAAATCGTCATAGGTTTCCAAAAAATCCACATTCAAGGTAACGGATACTGGCCTTCCCTTGGCTACTGCCTCTTGGAATAACTTGTCTGCCTTATCTGCTAATCCTTTTATTTTTGTTTCTAGTTGGGCTTGTTCCACCTTGGAAACTGACTTGGTTTGCTGCTGACTTAATTCCTGAATCTGCCTAACAACTTCTTCCCTCTGCGACATCAATTTGACAGATTCAGGCGTGTCTAACTCATTCCAACCGATTGTCTTGGTTTTCCCAGGCACAAAAGCCATTTCCGCATCCTGCCACAATTTGCCTTCGGCTTCCATTACATCCTTATAAACCTTAGAGCCTACGGTTGTATGCTCTGCCAGCTTGCCTGTTTTATTTATCTGTTGCATCGCTGCATCAATTCTTTCAGGTTGCATCAATGCCTGTATGCGTTCAGTAAACTGCTCTATTGGCTCGCTGCCAAATTCGTGGTAAATCCATCCATTTATCTGACCCTGCTCAAAGCCAGTAGCAGAATGGGTATTGAACCAACTACCTGTCGGCGAATAGAACATCTCTTTTTCTATCGGAATCGGACTTCCGCTCCCCACTAATTTTGTACCTTTTGTTATCTCATCAACACCGCTATTTATCGCCACCTGCCTTATAACATCCTCTAACACAGGCGTAGCATGAACAAACCCAGGCTCAACTATTTTATGCAAGCCTGTGTCTCGCATAACCACATTTGCCAAACCCCATTGCCTCTTTGCCTCTTGCGTACCCATCGAGATGTCCTCGACAAACTGGTTCATTGTTTCAAGTCCACCAGCAGGGCTTGCACCACCCATCCTAGCCAAAACCTTTATGTCGCTGCCCGCCAATGCACCTGCTCCCCTACCCGCTATTTCAGCCACGCCTTTCAGCGAGCCTTTGACTGCCGATACTTCTACAGTCCTGCCACCGATGCCGCCTGTAATGACTTTAAGCGCCTTGAACGGTGCTTTTATGGTCTCTATGGGATGCCGTACCATCTGATAAGGGGCAGTTATTTCAGCCAATACCATTTTGCCCACAGCCTTTCCCAATGTGTCGCCAGCCCTGACAAACTCGGACACGCCTTTCGTGAACGGCACAACCATTGCTATGGTCATTGCCGTATCAAGGGCAACTTGCCCCAATATCTCCGTGTTCGACATGGTTTGTGCATACTCCACCGTAGCCATATAGGGCAACGTGAACTCGCCCGCCATCTTCATATACTGCTCTGCCTTCTCTTTGTTTTGTGGAGCAATGGATTTCACCGTATCGAACACACGGGTCGTGAACCATTTCTGCACCTCACCTAAATCCTTTGTGTCAGGCGGAGTCCATTGCTTTTTGACCGATTCGGCCATTCCCCTCCAATTTATGCCAAAATCTGGTATTAAAACTAGGTTTCCGCCATCATCCCTAACCACATCCCTGTTATCTGATATTATAGTATTGCCGCTTGCATCCTTCTCAAATCGGTACGGCAAATCATTGAACCCCATAGGCTGGTATGCCACCTTGAACCCATTGAATTTTATCGTATCCGCATCCAATGGAGTGCCATCGGGATTCTTCAACAAATCAAATTTCTGCATCCTGCCGAATATGTCGTTGCCTATCCTGCTGATTGTCTCTTGAACTTCAACGGGCTTTTCAGGAACAGCAGACAACGCTGTGCTGGTTCTGAACACAGCCTTCCGCATGGCATCATTCGTAGCCCAATCCTTGACCTTATCCCAGCCGTTGAAATCCTTGGGGTCAAGTGAGATGGCTTTCAGCCCGTTTTTCAAGGCTTCGGTCTGCATGGGCGGCGTGAGGTTTTTGAAATCGCTAACAAGCATGAATTCCTTGTTGCCCTCTGGCCCGACTGGTATCTTGTCCTGCGTCTCGGCGGAGAATTGCGCCCGCCACATGTCCTGCAACCCGAAAACGCCCTCTTTCAGCAAGCGATTCTTTTCCACATCGGTCAAATCATTGAAGCCTCTAACCCCATTAGCCTTGTCCTCTGCGCTAACAGTCAATGGGAATAGTTCGCCTTTTGCGGTAGTCACAAAGTTGGCGTTTATCAGGGTTTGCAGATTGTCTCTGCCCTGCTTCCATGCTTCCTGATATTGAGAACCAAAACTCTTGCCGATATTGTCGAATGATTCCTTCTCCATCAGTTGCCCCGAATCGTTGCGGACAAACACGGCATCAATGCCTTTGCCCAAAAGCTCTTTTTGTTTTTCGGGTAGCAAGTCATCATAAACTTTCTTGTCGAGATACTCGCCGTTCTTGAATATGACCTTGCTGCCCTCTATCACCCCTGACATCACGACGCCCATCACGCCTTCGGTCTTTATCTTGTACTGCTCTGCCTTTGTCAAGGTGTCGAACACAGCTTTCGGCACCAATGTCTGGTCTTTGGCTTTTATGATTTCCCCCAGATTTATCCTCTTCTGCAATTCTTCGGCATCAAGTTTAGCGAACAAATCCTCGCTTGTAGCAACGGCGGTAGCCCACATGCCAGCGGGCTTGATTTCTGGCATAGCCGCAGAAACCGATTCAGGCCAACTCTGTATGGCTCCAGTGGTATCGGCGGCGACAGGGGGATTTGCTACGGCTATAGCCGTAGGCCATCTTGGGCCAGCCATCCTTATTTCGCTCGGCATATTGACATTCCTAATCTTGTTGCCGCCCGAATCATACAATCCGTAGGGGTTGACCAATCCGTTGGTGCTTTTCTTTTGCCCAGTTTCGGGGTCTATATACGTGCCATGCCTCATGTCAAACAGCGAGTTGGCTATCGAAGTCATCTGGACGGAAGAGCCGCCGTAGTCCATGCCTGCGCTTGACAGTTCCGCATCAACCGATTTGCCTATGTGCGCCAGCCATGTATCCTCTGTCCACGGCTCATCGTATTTTTTATACATGGGATACGAACCCCAGGTTGTCTCTTTCCATCCAGTCAACTCGTATCTTTTCGTACTTGAATAGGCATATCTTATGTTGCTGAAGTCGGTGCCATATGAAGTACCCAGATTTTGGGCAACGGCGGCGGACATGTCGGGAAGCAGCATCCACGCTGGCATATCCCCATACATCGTCCGTATGTAATATGTGCCCGTAAACCCTTTCCATTTCCCCGTGCCTTCTGAAATGGGATAAACCTTTGGCGTGGCGGCGGCGACAGCCGCTTCATATGCTATCCTCGCCTGCTCCATTCTGTAATCATTGAAAGCCTGCACCCCGATTCTGTTTATCTGCTCTTTTTCTTCAGACTTCAGCTTTGTGTAAGCACCCTTCTGAATCCACTCGCCAGTATCCAATTTAACGTGCATTGTTTCAAATACATACTGCTTGTACGGTATGCCTATGCCAGCCAATCCTTTCCTAACTTCCCCAGTGGTCTTGCCTAGCGATTGTATGGATTCTGGCGTTTTTAGCCCTAGCGCTAGCTTGGCCTCTTCTTGACTAGGTATTGCACCAGATGCACGTAGACTAGCCAATTGTTTATCAAGTTCATAAATGGTAAGAGGCTTGCCTTGGTCTGCTGGCGGTATCACGCCCGCCGCACGAAGCGCTTCCACTTGCTTGTCGATGTCATAGATGGTCTGTGATTTGCCTTGGTCTGCTGGAGGCAATGCGCCAGACGCACGCATGGCAGCCAGTTGCCTATCGAGGTCGTAGATGGTCGTATTCTTATCCTGACCTGCTGGCGGCAATGCGCCAGATTCACGAAGGGCAGACAGTTGCCTGTCGAGGTCGTATATGGTCTGATTCCTGTCTACTGTCAACGGCGCAGCCTTCTCTTTTGCAGGTGTTTCCTGCTGCGAAGGCTGCTCATAATACGCCTGCTGCGATGGGGCTGGCTGCTGATATTGCTGCTGCCGATAGGCGTTGAATTTATCAACTCCAATCTGGAGCAGCTTTTGCTGGTCGGCTTCATTCAGCTTCCCGAATTCGCCCCTGTCAACCCATTCGCCCGTATTTAACTTGACATTGCTGCCCTCAAACGCCGTTTGCTCGCCCTTCAGGTATTCATTATACCTGTCGATGCCTAATTGCTTGAGTTTCTGCTGGTCAGCCGAGCCTAGCTTGCCGAACTCACCCTTGTCAACCCACTCTCCCGTGTCCAATTTGATATTCGCCGACTCGAATGCCGTTTGTTTGATATTCTCAAAAGCCCTAATGCCTTTGCTCCTCAATAACTCTTGGTCTGCCATATCCAATTTCTGGAAATCTTTCCTAGCCACCAAATCGCCGTTGCTCAACTTGACATAAAGGCTCGTGTCAAAAGGCTGCCCTTTCGATTTTGCCGACTGCCACCTGCGCTTCCCGATTTCCGCAACATTAGGAAGGACTGCTGCCTGTGCCCTCGGTGCTGATATGCTTTTTACAATATCTTTCTCTGGCATCATTGCCCACCCTCTTTGTTGCTGGATTTCCTTACGGCATACAACAGCAAACTAACAAACAAAACTATCGGTGCCAATATGGGCAGGAACATCACAAAAGCATTGTTGGTGGAATTGCCACCCGCCGCATAGAAAAAGCCCGTACCGTTTCCAGCGGCGGTGTCATAAACGTCACGCACAAAGGGGAATACCATAGCCAAGACTATCAATCCCACGAAAGCAAATAGCCACTTGAACGCCGTTGACATATCACCTACCTCTCAATATCCCCACGCCGATAGCCACGAACGCTATCAAAAACGCCAAGCCTATCGGCCTGAATATCCAATACCATATCGTATGCCACGAATTGGCAAACCCGCACAATGAAGTGCCAGCGAACCATTCCCCGTCAGCGGCTTCGCAGGTAGTCTGCGTATAGCCTGCATAGTTCGTATACCAAAACGAATACTTGAAGAACACTATCTTATTTATAGCAATCATCACATTGCTGCCCCATTGGAAAAAGCTGGAAGATTCGCCTGTTGTTTCCGTGCTAGTCGTCATCCCGATGCTGCCCACGGTGGCAAACTCAGCCACATCCTCCGCACGCAGGATGTCGGTTTGCCCATCGAACCAATTGCATATAGCCTGCATTGAAATCCACAGGCTGAACACGAATATCAACGCCTTTACGCCAACACTCATATTAAGGCCACCTCTGGGTCATCATACCCCATGCTAAGGCTATCACACAAAAGAACACGGCAACCCACAGCATGGTCAACCCCAAAACCGCACCTATCCCCAAGCCAACGGCTGTAACCAATATACCCCCGAAAAGGTTTTTGTTTCCCCGCCAATAAATAAAGAATCCTGCTGCCACACTGAACATTATAGACAGCCCGTACCACATAGTCGCATTCGGAATCTCGTAGCTGTCGGCAAAATAGTTGACCAAACTATAGAAGGGCACATTGGCTATCCTCGCAACCGACGGAGTTTGATTCCATGAGCTAGGAGTAGCTGGCGTCGGCAAGACTGTATCCGTCGGTATCGGCGCTAATGTGGTTGCCATGACCATCGTGGCATTGTCCGAATACACGCCAGCAGTCAACCCCCATCCCGAAAAATAATGGTTCGTGCCAGGCGTCAAATCCTCAACCAAATACGAATTGCTAGTGCCTGCGTATAGCAGTGTGCCTGACGTATTATCAGACGGGTATGTTGATACGCTGTAGCGTATAAAGGTATTCGATGCACCAGTGCCTTTTATCCATGCCAAAGATATTGTCGTGCTAGTAGGGATAGCGGTGAAACTAGAAATATTGCCCACGCCAGAACTTGTCGTGAATGTCAGTTGTGCACCATATGCCACGCCAGCGTCATTCGATGCCCTCGCCATGAATGTGTATCCCACAGTAGGGGTGGAAAGGCTTCCGATGTCAAGATATGGGTACTCGCCTGTAGCCCATGTTCCAGTTGCGTTGTCAGTATGCCCGCTCGGTGCCGCCACTATCGCAGCCCAATTAGCAAACGGCCCATCTGATGTCTCAGCCCAAGCAAAACCAGCAACGCTTTCCTGCCCATTATCATTTGTGATTAGCCCATTTAGCTGCGCCATTGTAGAAGCCACGTCGCTTGCACTTTGGGTCGTTATTGTCGGTATCCCAATAGTCTCAAAAACCACCTCGTCGCCGTAATCCCACCCAACAGAGTTTAGGGCAGCCGCACGGCAATAGTAAATCGTATCCACAGCCAATATAGCGCCAGTAGCGTGGGTGATAGCGCCCTCCGCATAAGTTCCTGCGCCCACCGTCCAATTATCGGAATACGCCGATGCCCACGGTGCTGTATTTCCAGGGTCGGCACGGCTTACCGTATCCCACACAAAACCATAGTTCGTTATGGTAGCCCCGCCATCATCTGTTATATTGCCATTTAGTGTAGCAGATGTGGTTGTTAGAGATGTTGCTGCGCTTGTAGTCACTGTTGGTACTGAACCAGCTGAATAATTGACGGTTATCTTTAAATAACTTATCATCATCCATGCACCAAATGTAACAGATTGAATGCCAAATTCAGCAGCATTCAAACCAGAGGTCGTCCATGCTACACCAGTTGAGGGGTTATTAGCCCAAGTATAAGTCTTTGTAACCCAAGCAGCACTAACTGTGCTCTCTACGTCCCCTAAATAATCAACGCCGCCAATCCTTGTGTATGACCTTATAGTTGAAGTGCCTGCGCTTTCTGATATTGTATAAGTAATGGTTACGCTGGTAATAGTACCACCAGCAAAATCCTGCATATTGTAACAATGATACTGGTTGGCAGATGAAAAACGGAGATATGTGGTACCATTATCATTTGAATTTAAGTTCGTATAATTATCAGACGCACCTAAATAAACCCCATCTGTTTCTCCGCCTTCCCCCTGTATGGCTTCATCACTTGTAAGTGCATACACGGGTCTAGCAAAAGGCAATCCAATACTCAACAGCAATCCAACAATAACGACTAGATATGCCAACTTGCCGATTGCAATTCTTAACAAAGCCATAATATCCTTGTCCATTTTACGAACTCGTCTTGAAATAAAGCTGGTAAAACACCAAAAACGCTATCAAGCAAAGCATCACAGCGCCCGTAGCCCAATCAAACAGCCTCAAGCCCAATCCCATCAGAAACAGAGGGGTGGCTAGTATATTGGCTGGGGCAGTATGCCCTGTAGGTAAACCGAAAGCCATCAGCGCAGCCATGACAGCCACGATAACCCAAGCGCCGAAAGCCTTGCCGTCAACACCGAAAACGCCTCCCATATCGGTCAGCCTAGCCGTGACATACGGGCCGAGCATCGCTTGCCATGTCGTTGCGCCCTCGCCAGCCTGCGGAAAGTCGTCGGTTGGCGGAGTTGCAATGGAAGATGTAATCTGGAACAGGTTCGGGCGGACAGCGCTTAGCGCCGTTATGCCGTTGGCGAATATCACGCCGCCAGTCGGGTTCAGGACTTCACCCCTGTTGGCTATGTATGTCGTCATTGTCTCTTCATAATATTCCGCAAGCAGCCTCGCCGACGACAACACCCAACTGTCAAGCCTAGTCAGGTCGCTTCCGAGCCAGTCTATCGGCTGAAGCGTGTATTCGCTATAGGGATTGCCAATAAAAGTCCCATAAAGCCTAACCCTATAATCCCCGCCGTATGTCAAGGCTGTAGTTACGCCCGCAGACAGGTATATACTTCCAGGCTTGTAGTCCCATGCTGGACAAGCAACCTGCGCCTTGACATCGCCGCTGGCATCGGTCAATTGCAGGACGAAATGGCTTTTCACATCATACGAATCGTAATACGGAGGATAGATGTTTTTGTAAAGCAAAACAACGAGCCAGTCTCCAGCCGCCCTGTAGTCAGTGAACACTTTGGCATCCAAAACTTCCAGTATGGCATTGCCCCAGACTTGGAAGTTGAAATCGTATGTTTGCGTTGTCCATGCTATGCCGCTCGTGGTCGAAGTAACGCCATTGCCGCCAGTATACCCGCCTGCCGTCAGGTACAGCCATTTTATGTAATTCGAGCCGTCCCCGTTGATTGCCCTGACCACAATCGCATACTTCGTTGCGTTCTCCAAGGATACCGACCCAGTAGATGTGGCTGTCATGGCAATCGGATACCAACTGCCCGATGTCGATGTTGTCAAAGTATCGCCGTCTATTGTTCCAGTGCACAAGTCCTCACCAGTGGCTACGCCAGCAGCCGTGTGCCTGATTGATACGGTGACATCGCCAGGGCTGCCGACCCTGTATATGTTCAGATAAATTGACACCACATCGTGGGCTGAAGTTGTTGTGAATGTCTGTGAACCCCAATTCACCGATTGTATTGTGAATGAAGTATCTGGTGCGGTGGTAAAAGACTCATATAGGACAGGGCTGCCCGTTGTCGAAAAGGTGGCATCAGCCCCATATCCCCACGCACTATTGTATGCCTTAGCCCTGTAATGGTAAACGCTGGCTGGCAGCAGCCCAGAGAGGTTTATCGAATAAGTGGCACCCAATGCAGGCGTGCCAGCGACGAGTGACGAAGAGCCGTAAGATACAGTCAATCCGTAATCAAAACCGTATTGAGATGTCGTGTTGTCACCGTGAGCCGTTATCATCCCATTAACGACAGCGGACGATGAGGTGAATCCAGTGCAAATGCCCGTCACCACCGTCGGTGGCACGAAAGTCAGCACATAGCCCCTGTCATGGTTTGTGTCTTGGTTCGCCGCTCCTGTTGCCGTTAGGTGGCAATAATAAAATCTGCCGCTGCCGTCCGCAGGTGCAGTTAAGTCATTGTACGGGTCGGTGACAGCGCCAGCCAGAACGCCATAGGCAGCATCACTGTCCGCAGCGCTTCTGTACCACTGGTAAGTCAAAGCACCGACGCCGATATAGCCTTGGTCATGTGTCGTGTCCTGTGAAACCGCCCCTGATGCGGACACCACACAGTAGAAGTAACGTCCTTCGCCGTTGTTCGCCGAATCGCCAGATATGCTCAATTCCACATGGGTTACAAAAGCCCCATCCGAAGCCGATGCGCTGCCCGAAGATATGGTCGGAGCAGGTGAGGTATTATCGTTATAAGGTGCTGTTGTGGCACCCGCAAGGCTTGAAAATGCGGCATCGCTATTCGCTGCGCTTCTATACCACTGGTACGTCAAAGCGCCGATTCCACGATAGCCCCTGTCATGCGTCGTGCCTTGCGAGATTGCGCCTGCGGCTGACACCGTGCAATAATAGTATCTCCCTGCGCCGTTAGCCGTGGACGCCCCAGCTATGCTCAAGGTGACAAAGGAAGTGGATGTGCCGTTTGTAGCGTCAGCCGCCCCTGGGGTGACTACCCCCGCTGGGGCAGCAGTATCGTTGTACGGCGTCGAGGTTGCCCCCGACAATTCCGAGAAATCGGCATCGGCATCGGCGGAACTCACAGACCACTGGTAGGTCAAAGAGCCTACGCCGCAATATCCCCTGTTGGAAGCCGATGTCTGCTGAACTGCGCCAGCGGCATCGAGAACGCATTTATAATACCTTCCAGCCCCGTTATTCGCCGATGCGCCTGCGACGCTAAGAGTAACATAGGTATTCTGTGTCCCGTCCGTTGCGGATGCCGTGCCTGGCGTGACTGTCGGGATAGGCACGTCGCTGTCAACATAAGTCGATGAAGTAGCCCCGCCTATGTTCGAGTACGTGGCATCGCTGTCGCCCGCAGACCTTTGCCATTGGTAAGTCAATGCGCCGACTCCACGGTAGCCCCTGTCATGCGTCGTGTCCTGATTAGCCGCTCCCGAAGCCGACAAGGTGCAATAAAAATACCTTCCCGCTCCTACATTTGCGGAAGTGCCTGTAAGACTTAAATCAATATGCGAGGTGAATGTTCCGTCTGTCGCCACCGTACTGCCCGCCGTGATTGTCGGTGCTGGAGCAGTGGTATCATCATAAGGATTGGTCGTAGCACCACCCAAAGCGCCGTAGCCCGCATCGCTGTCCGCAGCGCTTCTGTACCACTGATAGGAGAGCGCCCCGATGCCACGATAGCCTCTATCATGCGTAGTGTTCTGGTCTGCCGCACCCGTCATGGAAACGACGCAGTAATAATACCTGCCTGCGCCGTCGGCGGTAGACTGCCCCGCCACCGTCAAGGTCACATGCGCCGTGGATGTACCGTCCGACGATGTTGCCGTGCCAGGCGTAATCGTTCCAGCAGGAGCGCTTGTATAGCTGTACGGGTCAGTCGTCCCCGCTATATTCGAGAATCCCGCATCCGAGTCTGCTGCGCTTACCCTCCATTGGTATGTCAATGTGGTCGTGCCTCTATAGCCCGTATTGGTTGCACTGTCGTCGCTGCTGCCAGTGGCGTTCGAGGCGACCACTTTGTATGTATGCGTTGTGCCGTTGCTTGCGGACTCAGCCGCAACGCTCAATGTGACTTCCGTGGTCGATGCTCCATCCGTTGCCGAAGCCGTACCTGGGGTTATCGTAGGCGCATCAGCACCCGTATCATGCACATGGTCTACGTCGCCCGCCGACCCTAAATCTACCGCATCACGCCACGCATGGTAATCCGTTGCGCCAGTGCTCTTCGTCCAACTTACCAATACTTCGGTGGTTGAAGTCCCATCGGAAGCCGTGACTCCAGTAGGTGCGGCGGGTTTCGTCAGGAAAGATATTGCGCTCCCATAGAACCACCCGCTTGCATCCCCATGTGCCGCAGCCCTGAAATATATGGTTGTACCCGTTGCCAGCCCTGTTGCCCCATAGTCAAACGGGTTTTCCCCATAGTCGCCGACACCTGACTTCCAACCGTTAGTCCAAGTCCCAGCAGGCGTGCTGGGGTCAATATCACCAGGGTCTCCCTTGTCCGACGTGTCCCAGACAAAGCCGTAATAATCTATAGTTTCGCCGTTGTCATCCGTCACCGTGCCGTTAAGCGTGGCTGTCGTGTCCTCTTTGTCCGTTGCCGCCACGGTTGACACGCCTATAATGGACGGCGCTATGTAGCACACCAATCCCCAATAGGCATCACGGGGAGTCGGCCCGCTGTTAGGAGCGACCATCAAATCAACATTATCGCCAGCAGCCAATGTGATTGTGTGTGTTAAATCGTTTGCGGTAGTATTGTCGCTTTCCACTTTCGCCACAAGCCCATTTGCGGGGCTTCCAGCGTTTACCCTGACTGTAAATAGGTAATAATCGTCTACGTGGCTGTTGAAATAAGGCGTGCCACTCAACTGTACGTATAAGTTTTTGAGAACGCACACCTGCCCCAATTGCTCCCTATCCGCTTCCGTGCCCGTCCAAGCTTGCAAAAGCCAACCCGTCTGCAACTCGCTATACTCTACACCTGCGCTCATATCATCCGACGTTCCGCCCAATATAAGGCTCTCGCCGTTTATGTCCGCCAAAAACGTGAAGCCATAATAGAATTCTGGCTCCACGGCAGGGGTATTAAGCGGCTCTACCATCAAGTCTACTTTGTCTCCCCCAACAACAGCTATGCTATGCGCCGTATCGTTGCCCGTGGTGTTGTCCGCCGTTATTGTCACCGTAAGTGTCTGGCTGACTCCGTTTTTCCTGAGCGTGTACCTGTAGCCATCTGGGTTTGTGCCAGGGTCGGCAGCCATATAGATATAAAGATTTTTAATGCTGCCGCTGGTCGGGATTATCTGGTAGGCGTCATCTTCCACAGCCGAGTTGCTTCCCGAACACTGCGAGAGAGGAACATATCTCGTGCCCGTATTCTCGGTAACGGCGTTGCCCAATATAAGGCTCTCGTTATTCGTTGATGAATTAAACCGTGTAGACCACTGTGGATACCTGGCTGTCGGCGTCCCGCTGGGAACGCAACCTATACTAACCCTGTCCCCCGCCACGACATTGACCGAATGCGCCGTATCGTTGTCCGATGTCTCGGCATCGTTCACCGTGCAGGTCAACGCCGTGTTCGCACCGTTCACCCTCAAAGTAAAAGCATAGCTCTTGCCTGCGCCTGGGCTGCCGCTTAGCTCGACATAAAGATTGTTGATTGAGCCAGCCGTTGTCACAAGCTGTGTTCTGGTGGTTTCGTCCGTATAGAACGATGCGCCAGTAAGCCCGCTGTAAGTCGTGCTCCCCGTGTCCAGATTGTAATTGTACCCGCCGAACAATATCTGGCTCATGCCCGCAGCCTGCACTTTCTGCGGCATAAACGAAGAAATCAAAATAGCCAGCACGAAGATTGGCAACGTGATTCTGGTTATTCTGTTCAACACGGAAACTCTAATCATCTTATTCTAACTGTCCTGTCACTCTCCATATCGGATGCGTAATTCCTTCGGCTGAGTAGAACGCCGTTATATTTATCCCATCCCGAACTAAGTCTATGTGTCCTTCCCACTTACAGTCGCCGATAGACCCCAATATCGGGTTTCCGACATAAGGCGTGAAATGAGTTCCATCTATTGTTTTGAATGCCCCAACCATGACGGTATCGCACGGGGATGTTTTCCTTCCACCCGACAGAAACAAGATATAACCATCAAACGTCAAAATATAGCCTGGTGCCGCCGTATTGTAGTTCCACGTCCCACTTGCACCTCTAGCTATCACGGGATTCGCAGGGTCACGTGCCCAAATTATCCCATCGGGGCTTGTGGCGTGACCTACCTGCCATACGCTTCCCATAGCACAGTAATAAAGATGATATTGCCCGTTCCAATAGCACACGTGAGGGTCAGCTACATG
>Ga0316628_100001137_pt1 | contig 18451 bp, 13 predicted proteins | sample OWC_Aug_M2_C1_D5_FD_207648 | JGI IMG/M metagenome (GOLD analysis project Ga0316628, IMG submission 207648) | Wetland soil microbial communities from Old Woman Creek delta, Ohio, United States - OWC_Aug_M2_C1_D5_C | ecosystem: Environmental > Terrestrial > Soil > Wetlands | place: USA: Ohio... | reverse complement strand
CTGGATCTGCGACGAGAAGCACCTGAAGCTCGCCGATAAGAACGCGGTGTACCTGCACTGCCTGCCGTGCGACCGCGGCTACGAGGTCAGCAACGAGGTCATCGACGGCCCGCAGTCGGCGGTGTTTGATCAGGCCGAGAACCGCCTCCACGTGCAGAAGGCGGTGATGAGCCTGGTGATGAGGTAGACGTTCAAAGGCACGGAAGAGGGACTCATGGACCTTTTTGGCCGAGATTTCATCGTCACCCAGGAGTGGGCTCTCGACGAGCTCAAATCCGCCCTGGACCTGGCCGCCGCGATGAAGCGCGAGCGCTTTCACCCGCGCTTTACCAAGATCCTCAAGCACAGGACGTTCTTCATGTTTTTCTACAACCCCTCGGTTCGCACCCGGCAGAGCTTCGAGTGCGCCGCCACCGAGCTGGGCGGCCACGCCCAGTTCCTGCAGCCGGAGGGGATGCGCCTGAAGACCGCCACCACCGCCGGCGAGACGGTGGAGGACGCCGCCAAGGTGATGTCGCGTTATGCCGCCGGGATCGGCATCCGGGTGCTCGAGGACAAGGTGCCGTTCTACGGGGCCGGGAACGACCTCCTGCGCGAGTACGCCCGGTGGGCGACCGTCCCGATCATCAACATGGCCGACGACAAGTACCACCCGTGCCAGGGGATGGCGGACATCATGGGGTGGGCGGAGTGGTTCGGCGAGGGTCCGGGCCGCCCCAACTACGAGAACCTGCGCGGCAAGAATTTCCTCCTCACTTGGGCATCGGGTGCGCTGGCTCGTTCCTGGTGCTCGGTGCAGGAGGCGATCATCATCGCCTCACGCCTCGGCATGAACGTCACCGTCGCCCGGCCTGAGGGCTATGACCTCGACCCGCAGGTGGTGGCCTGGACCAAGGCCAACTGCGAGGCCAACGGTGCGGCCTTCCGGGCCATCGCCGATCCGGAGGCGGGCTACGACGGGGCGCACGTCGTCTACAGCCGCAACTGGGTGACCCCGCAGGCCTACCAGGACGGTGCGTTCCAGAAGGCAGCCGAGCAGAAGAAGTCCGCGTCCCACACCGGGTGGACGACAGACGCCCGTCGCATGGCGCGCACCGACAACGCGATCTTCACCCACCCGATGCCGGTGGACCGCGGCCTGGAGGTCTCCGACGAGGTCGCCTCCGGCCCGCGCTCGGCAATCTACGACGTCGCCGAGAACCGCCTGCACGTGCAGAAGGCGGTCATGGCGCTGACCATGGGCAACATTTGAGGGTGGATGAACATGGTGGCGAAAACGGGCAAGAAACGGGTTGCCGTCGTTGCCGTGGGCGGCAACAGCTTGATCACCGATGCCAAGCACCAGACCGTCCCGGATCAGATCCGGGCGGCGCACAGGACCTGCATTCACATCGTCGGCATGATCGAAAAGGGCTGGGACGTCGTGGTGACCCACGGCAACGGCCCGCAGGTGGGCTTCATCCTGCGGCGCAGCGAGCTGTCGCGCCACGAACTGCACGACGTGCCACTCGATTCCTGCGGCGCCGACACCCAGGGGGCCATCGGCTACGACATCCAGCAGTCGCTTTATAACGAGTTCCGGCTGCGCGGGATCGCCAAGCAGGCGGTGACGGTGGTCACCCAGGTGCTGGTGGACAAGAACGACCCTTCCTTCAACAACCCCAGCAAACCCATCGGCAGCTTCATGGACGAGCGCACGGCCAAGGACCGCCGCGAGAACGCGGGCTGGGACGTGGTCGAGGACGCCGGCCGCGGCTGGCGCCGGGTGGTGGCCTCGCCGCTGCCCAAGGAAATCATCGAACGCGACGCAATCAAGACCCTCATCGACCGGGGTTTTACCGTCATCGCCGTGGGCGGCGGCGGCATCCCGGTGGTCGAGAACGACCGCCACGAGCTGGTCGGCACCGCGGCGGTGATCGACAAGGACTACGCTTCCGCGCTCCTCGCCAACACGATTGGGGCCGACCTGTTCATCATCTCCACGGCAGTGGAGAAGGTTGCCCTGAATTACAACAAGCCCAACCAGCAGTGGCTTGATCACCTGAGCCTGGACGAGGCTCGCAGATACCTAGCGGAGGGCCACTTCGCCAAGGGCAGCATGGGGCCCAAGATCCAAGCCATCATCTGGTACCTGGAGGGTGGTGGGAGAGAGGCCCTGATCACGAACCCTGAGAACATCGAGAAGGCGCTGGAGGGAAAGACCGGGACACGAATCACCCGTGACTGAAGGGTGGAAACGGAGCCACGAGCTGAAGATGATGATGTGCCCGATCGTCTAGAGACCGTATGGCGTCGTTCACCTTCGTCTGCGTCGAGTGCGGCACGGCGTATGCCGAGGCCGACGTGCGCTACCAGTGCCCCACCTGCGCCGCCCTGCAGGAGCCCGGGGGCGTGACCCGCGGCGTGCTCCGGGTTGAACTCGCCGAGTTGCCCCACCGGTGGCCGTCGGCCCGCGTCCACGACCCCGGCTCCCTGGTGGTCTTTCTGCCGATCGCCTCACCGGTTTCGCTGCCCCCGTGCCGGGTGGGCGACACCCCGATGTTGCCGGTCCCCGCGCTGCGCCGCGAGCTCGGCATGCCCCACCTCTGGCTCAAGGACGAGACCCGCAACCTCTCGGGGTCCAGCAAGGACCGCGCTTCGCTGCTCGTCGTCGCCAAGGCGCTCGAGTACGGACACGGCACAATCGCCACCGCCTCCACCGGCAACGCGGCCGCCGCGCTCGCCGCCGTGGCCGCCGCCGCCTCGGTCAGGGCGGTAGTGTTCGTCCCGGCCGCCGCGCCCCCGGCCAAGCTCGTCCACATGGCCACCTGCGGAGCCCGCGTCGTGCCGGTGGCCGGCTCCTACGACGACGCCTTCGAGCTGTGCCTCGCCGCCTGCGAGCGCTTCGGCTGGTACAACCGCAGCACTGCCTTCAATCCCTTCACCATCGAGGGGAAGAAGACCGCCGCGATCGAGATCGCCGCCAACCTCAAGCCGGAGCAGCCGGATGTCGTCTTCGTGCCGACAGGAGACGGCGTCCTGATCGCCGGGATCGCCAAGGGCTTCGACGACCTGGCGCGCGGTGGCCTGCTTCACAGGGCCCCCCGCCTGATCGCCGTGCAGCCGGAGGGCTCGGCGGCCATCGCCCGCGCGCTGCGCGACGATGCGCCGGCCGTCACCCCGGTAGCAGGGGCGGCGAGCGTCGCCGACAGCTTGGTGGTGAACGCGCCCCGGAACGCGATCCTCGCCCTCAAAGAGGTGCGCGCCTCCGGAGGCACGGGCGTCGTCGTCAGCGACGACGCGATCCTCGACGCCCAGGGCCGCCTCGCCCGCACCACCGGCGTATTCGCCGAGCCGGCCGCCGCCGCCGCTCTGGCGGGCCTCCTCGCGGCCGTTGCGGAGGGTCTGGTCTCGCGGGACGACCGCGCCGTCCTGCTCGTCACGGGCACGGGGCTGAAGGACATACCTGCCGCCGCGCGGCACGTGCGCATCCCCGCAGCCGTGCCGCCGGACCTCGACGCGGTCGAGCGCTTGCTGCAAATGCCTTGATCAGAAGTCCAGGTAACCCTCGCGCGCCAGGAGCCTGACGCCCGACCTCTCCACCTTAACCTTGACCTTGCGCCAGCTTCCATCGTGGCGCAGGTCCCTGGGGTAGTAGCCCAGGACGTACTGCTCGCGCAGCTCCTCGAGGATGCCGCGGAACGCCGGACCGATCTCGCTCGGCTGGTGGACCTTGGTGATTGTTCCGCCGCTCTCCTGGACCGCACCCCGGAGCGTGCGCACCGTCTCGCGGTACCAGACCTTGTCGTGCCACGCCGAGAACAGCGGCGGCAGCTCCTCCTCGCCCTCCACAACCTGCTTGGGGTCCTCCAGGCGGATCCAGTAGATCAACGCTTGGCTCTGGCGCGCCTTGAATAGGACCTCCGAGACCGAGAGCGCACTGTGGGAGTCCACTCCGTCCGAGAGGAGAACGACCACGCGGCGGCCCTGGCGCTGCTCGAGAAGCTTGAGGCCGAGGTAGAGGTGGTCGGCGAGCGCGGTGCCGCCGTGCGCCGTGACGCTGCCGAGGCTCGCCTCGAGCACCTCGGGGACGCTGGTGAACGGCGTCGCCGTGATGGTGTGGTCGCAGTACACGATGAGCTTCACCTCATCGAGCGGACGCATGCCGCCCAGGAAAGCCTGCGCACCCGCAAGCGCCGCCGTCAGCGGCTCACCTTGCATGGAGATGCTGGAGTCCACCAGCACGACGGCGGCGAAGGGGATGTCCCCGCGCGCGAACGCCGTAATCTCCTGATCCTCGCCGCCGTCGATGACTTTGAAGTCCTCCCGCTTGAGGTCGGTGACGCGCTGGCCGTTCTCCCTGGCCGAGACGTAGAGCTGTTGCAGGTCGAACCTCACCTCCTGGTCCACCGCAATCCTGGGGGTCAGGAGCGTCGCCTCGCCGGTGACGCCGGAGGCCGTGGTCGCCACCACCCGGAAACGGTGCTCGACGTTCTCGTCGCCGAGGCTGGCGACGATCTTGAACGGCGGTGCAGACACGCTCCCCACCTGGCGATCGTCCACGAAGAAGACGACCCGGCGCACCGGTTCCGCGGCCTTCACCTCCACCGCCACGCTCACCTGCCCGAAGGCGGCGTAACCCGCCGGCGGGCTCGTGATGGTGACGGCGACCTGCGGCGTCGCCCCCGCCGGCAGCAGGAACGGAAGCAGCGCCGCGATGAGGGGCGCGATCACTTGGCTCCTCCCGCGGCCTTTCCCGCCGCCCCGAGCGCCGCGGCGAGCGCCTGGTCGGCGGTCGCCTTGCTTGTCTTCAGGGCTTCCCGGGCCCGCGCGAGATCTTCGGACGGCCATTCGCTGTAACGGAAGCGCGGTGAGACGTCCACGCCCTTTCCTCCTCCGACGTCCTTTGCGAGCGCCTGCGCCTCGAGCGGCCGGCGCTCCCGGTCCAAGACATAGGCGAGCTGCATCGTAAGGCCCTCGTCGCCGGGTACTGCGGTCAAACCCGCCCTGAGGAGCCCCTCGGCCTGCTCGAAGCGCTCGGCCTGGATGAGGCTGCTCGCCAGCTCCTGGTACGCCACCGCGCGCACCCACTCGGGGTTCGTCGGACCGGTGCAGACCTGCAGCAGGTCGTGGGAGCGCCGGTCCGAGAAGACCCGTGCGACGTTGATGGCGAGCCGGAGGCGGGCCTCGGAGTTTTCGGGGTGGGCCTTGACGAGGGGCTCGAGGAGGGTCAGGGCGCGCTTGTACTGGCCGATCCGCTCCATCGTGGCGGCCACGGCGATGAGCGCGGCGGGGTTGTCGGGGTCGAGCTCCAGCGCCCGCCGGAACATGCGCTCCGAGGTGACCATCGTGCCCGGCTGCTGCAGGCTGCCGCCGAGGTTGGCCAGGGCGTTGGCGGCCATGATCTTGGCCTGCGGGCTCTTATCCTTCTCGGCGTAGAGCACGGCGAGCTCCTCGATCATGCGGCGCGCGTGGGCTTCCAGGAGGTAGGACTTCCTCAGCGAGTAGCTGCGCTGGAGGTCGGAGTGGAGGAGGACAAGGGCCAGGACGGCATCGGGCCTCACCGCCGCAACCGTGTTCGCGGCCTCCGTCTCCGAGAGCACCAGCGTCTCCCACTCGGCCACCTTGCCGGTGGGCAGCGAGGCCGCCTCCAGTTCCGCCACAGCGGCCTGCGCGGCCGCGGGATCCGTGGGGAGCGCGCGCAGCGTCGACGTGTAGGTCGCCACGATCTTGGGCGAGGCCTTGACCCGGCCGGCCTTCCCGACGAACGCCACCGCGGGGCGCACTCCCTGCTCCTGCGAGGCCGGCAGCGCGAAGCGGACCCACACCTGGCTCCCTCCCGCGGCCGACTTCTCGGCCATGAGGAACCGGGTCGAACCCCAGAGCGGGATGTCGGGGTTCATGCTGGGAGTCGAGACCTCGAGGGTGTACTGGCCGGGGGCGAAGGCCGGGAGGGGGAACTCGATGCGCAGCGCGGTCGCGTTCGCCACCGGGGCCTCACGCCTCACCACCACCGCGGCCGGGATCTTGGCGAGCTCGCGCCCGCCGATATCCAGCACGCGCACCGAGACGTTCGTGCTCCCGGGCGCGAGCCCGCGTCCCACGACCCAGAGACGCGTCACCGTTCCCCCCGGCAGCACCGGCGCGGTCGAGGGGACGGTCGCCTCGCCCAGGAACGAGAGCGGGTGCACCTCTGCCGCCGCGCCCTCCGTGCCCGCCTCACGGGCGAGGAGCCAGGCGCTGGCGGGCTCCGCGACCAGGGGGGCGCTCAGGAAAGCGAACGGTTCCTCGCCCGTGGGTAGCGCCCCCGGGACCTCGATGACGCCGAAGCGGCCCGTCTTCTCGTTGCGCACCAGCACCCGCAGCGCGTAGCGGGCGGGGGGCAGGTCGAGCGTGCCGAGGAACTTGATGCCGCCGCCCACGAGGTATTCGGCGGCCCGGTCCACGTCGAGGGTGAACGCCTCCGTCACCGAGCCGCCGACCCCGCCCTGGGGGTTGACGGCATAGACGGCGATTTCGACCGGGAGCACGGGGCCCTCGACCCCTGCGAGGAGCGAGGATCCGTCCACGTCGACCACGAAGAACAGGCGGACACCGGAGGCGGCGAGCGCCACCGGCACCGCAAGCGCCGAGACTCCCAGCGGGCCGCCCTGCTGCCCGCTCAGGAGGAGCGCCGCGGCGCGCGCCGGCACACCCAGCCGGCGCCTGGTGTGGATGACCACCTGGGGGGCCGCCGGGGTCGGCGAGAGTGCCGCTGGCTGAGCCGCCGTCGGCGCCTTCGCCGGTTCCTGCGCCCGCCCGGCGTGCACCGCGGCCAGCAGGCACAGCACGATCGTTGCCGCTGCCCTGACCGCCAGGGGCCGGGAAGAGGCGCTCACCACGGGGCGCCTCACGTCGGCCCGGCGCCGACGGACGGGGTCTCCCCCCCCGTGAACGTCGCGACGGCCGTCGAGTCGACCTGGGCCAGCTCGTCGCGGAGCGTGACGGCGACGCGCTGCGGACCCTTGCGCACGATCATCCTGAAGCTGAAGCTCCCGCTCTGCCCGAGCGCCGTCTGGAGCTGGTTGTTGGGGATGCGCACCGGGAACGTCTGCTTGGCCGGCGTGCTCAACCGATCCTCCGCGTCCTTCGTCGTCAGCCACAGGGAAACCGAGCCCTCGTGGGCGTCCTGCCTGGGCACGAACGCCAGGTTACGGAGGGGAACCGTGATCAGGACCTTGACCGCGTACGTGTCGCCCTTCTGTTTCTCCTCCGGCGTCACCGAGACGGCGAGCCCCAGGGGGTTGGACCCCGAGTCGTACAGGAGGGCCGAGAGGTGGCGCTCGGTGGTGCGCTCGTCGGCGCTCTTGTCGAGGTAACCTTCGCGGTGGCGGACGCTCGCACCGTCCCGCTTCACGCGCACCTTGATGGCGTGGTACTTGCCGTCGGCGGTGTGGGGCGCCGCATAGCCGAGCGAGTAGTAGGTCTGCAGGTCATCGACGGTGCGGGCGAGCGCGTCCGAGAGGTTCGGCCCCGCGGCGAGGGTGCGGCCGCCGGTGGTGCCGGACATCGTCTCGAGCGACAGGCGGAGCGCCTGGGCTCCGGTGGCGGCGACGGTGGGATCCGCGGTCAGGGACGCTTGGTCGGCCGAGACCACGACGCCGCCCACGGAGGCGGAGCCGTCGATGCAGTAGAAGGTAACGCGGCCCGCGTTGGCGTGCCGGAGGAGGTCGTTGAACTCACGGTTCACCGTGTACTTGCCCGCCTCGCCTATGGCGCTGAACATCGGGTCGTACTGGTGGTACGCCGCCTCCCACTCCATGAGCATGGTCTCTCCGGGGCGCATCGCGACGCCCTGACCGACGTAGACGAGCGCCTTGCGACCGGGCATCCCGGAGAGCGAGTCCACGAACAAGGTGAGCGTCTTGAGCGTGACGAGGGTGTCCTGGTACGCCCGCTCCGCCGCGGCGCGCGCCTGCTCCTGCATGGAAAGGGCGTTCTCCCTTTCGACGTCTTGGTTCTCGGGTTGCCTCCCCGCTCCCCCCGCCGTGCTGTTGCTGAACGACGCGTTCCCCATCATCCGGGTGAGAAACGAGTTGGGGTCCGTGCCGCCGCTGGTCTGTCCGACCTCGCGCTCGAGGCGGTCCACCGACGCCAAAAGCACCTTCTCGTCGGAGGTGAACGGCTGACGCACCCGCACCGCCCCCCCGGACGTCGCGAGCAGCACGCGCGTCTGAGCCTCCTTCAGGCCCAGTTCGAGCAAGGAGCGGATCTGCGCGAAGATCGCGTTGCGGCGAGAGAGCGTCAGGTTGGCATTGTCGATGAAGAACACCAGCGCGAGCGCCTGCTCCTCCGGCAGCGGGCCAGCCTGCTCGCCGGCCGCCTCCGCCGGCGCGGCAGGCGGGACCACCGGTCGCCCGCCGGCGGCCGCGAAGAAGTTCGTGATCGGAACGGGTTTGCCGTCCTCGAGGACCTCGAAGTCGTCGGTGGCGAGGCCGGTGATCGGGCGCCCGTCGCGGCCGGTGACGAAGACCTCGACGTTGACCACGTTGACCTGGACGCTCTCGATCATGATCGGCGGGGCGGGCTTTTCTTGGGCGCCCGGGCGCCCCGGGATGGCGAGCATCGCCGCCGCGGCGAGTGCCGCGAGGAACCTTGCACGAGGGGTGGTCACGTTGCTCCGTCCTGGCGCCGGCAGCAGGACCGCACTGACGCCAATGTACATTATACGCACTCATCCGCGCGGCGTTGCGGCGGCCGGAACGATCGCCACGAGCAGGCCAAGAGCCACAAGAAACCCTTGAATCCTCGGTGCGTCGCTTTTCACGAGCGCGCACACGTTCTTTCTCCCGTCAAGAAACGGCCCAGAGCACCTTGGCGGTGCCCAGCGTGGAAGAGAATGGGCCAACAAGGCCGATCCGCGGCGCGAGGCAGGAACTACGGCGCAGCCGGGCTTAGCACGAACACCGCAGTTATAGTCGGCTGGCTGTACAGCCCGTTCCGATCGCTCCTCGGGAACTTGAAATCCTCCGGCCGCACCGTACTTTCAAATGGAGAGTTGAAGTCGAGCGTCACGCCTCCGCGGACGATGTGCCGGTACGCTTCGGCCCTCCACCCTGTAGCTTCAAACACCTTGAGCCAGTCATCGATCAAGAGGTTGCTCCGGTGGATGCGGATGTCGCGGTGTTGCGCGAGCGACCGCTGGTCGGTGATCGGAGGGACGGCCACAAGGAGAGCCCCTCCCGTCATCAGCAGGCGGTGTGCGTCAGAGAGGAAGAGGTCTGGGTGGTTCAGATGCTCGAGCGTGTTGGAAGACACAATGAGGTCGAACGAACCCGGGGCAAACTCGAGCCGCTCGCAGTCGCCGCGGCAGAACTGGAGGTTTGGCCCGCGAAAGGTACGCCTCGCATACCTGAGACTGCGAGGATCGCGATCCACCCCGACGACCCGGAGGGCCCCGGCAGCCGCCATGGTGGCGCAGCCGTACCCCGTCCCGCACGCGGCGTCCAAGACGCACTTGCCACCCACGAATCGGGAGACAAAGGAGTAGATGGATTCGTGCGCGACGAACAGGTCGTTCCGGACCCCCGGCCAGACCGACTCCCCGCGCGGTGCGAGGCCCGCGGCGAGCTTGCGGGCGCTGTTCCAGACCCTGGCGAGGTAGTACGGGGTTCCGGCCACCGCAATCGCCGAGCCTCAGCCTGCCTGAACTACGACCGCGGTCCCGTAGCACACCTTCTCGGCCACCCCCTGAATCAGCTCGGTGTCGTCGTAGCGCACGCCCACGACCGCGTTGGCTCCCAGCTGCTCGGCGTGCGCCATCATCATGTCGAACGCCTCGGCGCGGGTCTTCTCGCACAGCTCGGAAAACAGCGTGATGTTGCCGCCGGCCAGCGTCTGCAGCGCGCCGCCGATCGTGCCGAAGACCGACCGCGACCGCACCGTGATCCCCCGCACGACCCCTAGGTTCCTCGCCACCCGGAATCCGGGCAACTCGAACGCCGTGGTGGTCATCGCGTGGTTCATGACTCTCCTCCCTTGGTGGGCGTGCCCCGGCAGTTTAGCCGGTGCGGCCGGCCAATGTGGGCCCCGGACCCCCCGAGCCGGCCCGTGGAGGTCAACCCGGCGGCCGCCCGTTCGTTCTCGACATCATATGAGAGAACGACTCTATCTTAGTTGGTCGTCCCGCCCAACGCCGCTCCGCCGGCCGTGGCGGATCTGGGCCGCCGCGTGCGCGATCGCCGCCGTGCTCGCCGGCACGCCCGCAGCGGGTGCCGACGTGCTCACCTACCACGACGACAACGCCAGGACGGGAGGGCAGCTCGACGAGACGGAGCTGAGCCCCGCCACCGTGAACGCGGCGAGGTTCGGAAAGCTGTACTCGCAGACGGTGGACGGCGCCGTCTACGCGCAGCCGCTCGTCTCCTCGCGCGTGAGCATCGCGGGCAGGGGCGCCACCGACGTCGTCTTCGTCGCCACCGAGCACGACAGCGTCTACGCCTTCGACGCCGACGGCGAGCCGGGGAGCGACGCCGGCCCACTGTGGCACCACTCGTTCCTGGACAACCCGCCCATCGGGGTTACGGTCACCCCCATCCCGGCCGCCGACGTGGCAACCGACGACCTCGCGCCCGAGATCGGGATTACCTCGACGCCCGTGATCGACCCCGCCTCCGGGACGCTCTACGTCGAGGCCGCGACCAAGGAGGTGTCCGGCACGCTCACCCGGTACGTGCAGCGCCTCCACGCCCTCGACCTCGCCACCGGGGCCGAGAAGCTTGGCCGCCCGGTCGAGATCTCGGCTGTTGCGAACGGGACCGGGAGCGGCGCCGACGCGAGCGCCCGGATCGCCTTCGACCCTCGCTGGGAGTTCAACCGCGCGGCGCTCCTCCTCTCCCGCGGCGTCGTGTTCGTCGCGTTCGCCTCGCACGCGGACGCCCTGCCCAGCCACGGGTGGGTGCTCGGCTACGACGCCGCTACGCTGAGCCAGGTAGCGGTCTTCAACACCACGCCGGACGGGATCCTCGGCACCATCTGGATGTCCGGCGGCGGGCCCGCCGCCGACCAGGCGGGCAACGTCTTCGTCGTCACCGGCAACGGAACGTTCGACTTTGCCGGCGGCGGGCGGGACCTCGCGGACAGCTTCCTCAAGCTGACACCGGACGCCGGAGGCCTCGCCCTGGCGGACTACTTCACGCCGTTCAACCAGGACGTCCTGGCGGCCAGCGACCTCGACCTGGGATCGGGCGGCGTGGTGCTGTTGCCCGACCGTCCGGCCGGCAAGGTGCCGCTCGCGGTGGGTGCCGGCAAGGATGGCACGATCTACCTCCTCGACCGCGACCGGTTGGGAGGCTACACCCCGACGGGCGACGCAGTGATCCAGGAGGTGCAAGGCATCCTCAACGGAAGCTTCTGCACTCCCGCCGTGCTGGGCGACACGGTGTACATCGGGTCGAGCAACTACGACGGTGGGAGCCTGCTGGCATTCGACCTTTCGAGCGGGGTGCTGTCGTCGAGCCCGACCTCGGAGGCGAGCGAGTACTTCCCCTTCCCCGGCGTCAACCCCAGCGTCTCCGCCGACGGTTCCAGCGACGGCATCGTGTGGGTCATCGAGCACGCCGAGCCCGCAGTCCTCCACGCCTACTTGGCCGCGGACCTCGGGCGGGAGCTGTACAACAGCGACCAGGCGCACGACGGCCGGGACCGGCCGGGCGCGGGCGTCAAGTTCGCCGTGCCCACGGTCGCCAACGGGAGGGTGTACGTGGGTACGAAAACCGAGCTCGCCGTCTACGGCCTGCGGTCGGCCAGCTACCTCGCGAGGAAGAGGCACGGCGTGGCCCCGCCGGGATCCGCGGCCGGGCCGAAACCCGGGGGCTGAGGCGACCCTTACCTCGGCGAGACGGCCGGCGCCCGCAGCTTGGCGAACTCGTCCCCGGGCAGCCACGCGGGCATCGCGTCGGCCTGGGCCACCGCGAGCCCGGCGAGGAACCCCAACTGCGCGTCCTCGATCATGCCGTCGTAGTTCCAGTCCGGGCCGACCTCGTCGCTCGGCTGGTGGTAGTTGGCGTTGCCCCACTCCTCGGTGACCTTCTTGCCCCACCCGGGCTCGCGGCCCACGTAGTCCAGCCCGCCCCTGAAGTAGAGGCCAGGCACGCCGACCCTCGCGAAGCTGAACTGGTCCGACCGGTAATAGGCGCCGCGGTCGGGGAACGGTTCGTCTGTGACCACCCGCCCCTGCAGAGCCGCCACCGCCTCGGCTACCTGGTCGAGCGTGGACTTCCCCATGCCGACGAGCGCGACGTCTCGGGTCTTTCCGAAGATGTTGCCGGCGTCGATGTTGATGTCGGCCGCCATCGCGGCCACCGGCACCGTGGGGTGGGCGGCGAAGTACGCCGAGCCCAGCAGGCCCGACTCCTCGCAGCTCACGATTGCGAACACGATCGTCCGGCGCGGTCGCTGCGGCAGCGCCGCGAACGCCTTGGCGATCGCGAGCACCTGTGCGACGCCGGTTGCGTTGTCGAGAGCGCCGTTGTAGATCGTGTCGCCGCTGGCGTCGGGTTTGCCGATGCCGAGATGGTCGTGGTGAGCGCTGAAGATCACGATCTGGTCCTTGAGCACGGGGTCGCTGCCCGGGATCTCGCCCAGCACGTTGCCCGTCTCGCCGCGCGTCAGCGTGCTCGTGAGCTTCAGCGAGGTGCGGATTCCGAGCGGCACCGGCGCAAAGTCACGGCTGCGCGCCTTGGCGACGAGCGCGTCGAGGTCGAAGCCGGCGAGCGAAACCAGGCGCCGGGTCGCCTCCTCGGTCGTCCACGCCCGTACCTTGACACGCCGCTCACCGGCGTCGGGCAGCTCGACCTGCTCGCCGGTCCACGAGTTCTGGACGACCTTCCAGCCGTACCCGGCCGACGGCGTGGTGTGGATGATGATCGCGCCGACCGCGCCCGCCCGCGCCGCGCTCTCGTACTTGTAGCTCCACCGCCCGTAGTAGAGGCGCCGCTGCCCGGCGAACAGGGCGGGGTCCCAGTCGGGGTCGTTGTTCATCACCAGCAGGACCTTGCCCTTGAGGTCGGCGCCCTTGAAATCGTCCCAGTTGTACTCGGGAGCCTGGATCCCGTAGCCGGCGAACACCAGCTCGGCGTCCGAGATCGTCACCTCGGGTGCCTGCACGCCGCTCGCCGCGATGAAGTCGTTCCAGAAGCGCAGGGAGATCTCCTTCCCGCCCGCGCGGAACGCCCACGTCTCTGGGGGAGCCGTGTCGATGCCGACGATCTCGAAGCGCTGCTCCCACCCCCCGCCCGGGGCCGCCGGCTTCAGGCCGATCAGCTCCATCGCGCTGGCCACGTACAGCCGCGCCAGCACGTCGCCGCGGTGTCCGGGCGCCCGCCCCTCCAGCAGGTCGTCTGCGAGGAAGCGGACGGTGCCCTCCAGGGTGCTGCGGTCGATGGCCTTCGCCGCGTCCTGGGCGCCGGCCGGTAGCTTGAGGTCGAGCGGCCCTGCGGGAGCCGTGCCCACCGCCACGATCAGGAGAACCGCCACCAGCCCAAGCCTGTGCGCCATGAGATCGCCTCCCCGAAACCCGCATACTCTAGCAAGTCCTCGGAAATCGGGACCGCCGCCGCCACGGCGGCAGGCGAGCCACCGTCACTTGGCGAAGTACGGGTGGGGGAGGATCGCCGGTTTCTGCCGGGGCCCCGCCGGGCGCGAGAACTCCAGGTCGGGCAGGAGCACCGCGGGGGCCACCACGGCGGCCGGAACCCCACCGCCGGTTCCACTGTAGACCACCATGAACCCCCCGGCCGCGGAGGCGGTCGCCGTCCGGTTGTCAACGAAGCTCTCGTTGCCCGCGGCTGTGATCTCCTTCAGGGTGCGCACGCTGATCTCCCCGAATGAGAGCCCGCGCACCAGCTCCTCGGTGCCGTCCGCCGCGCTCACGCGGTAGGCCACGATCGGGGGCGCGACGGTGTCCGGGCGCCGCCGCCCCCTCGCCGAGGGCTCCCCTCCGGCGAGCGAGGGATCGTCGAGCTTGGCCACGATCAGGCCGTGCGGGAGACCGGCGGCCCTGCACTCCGCCAGGAGCTGCACCTTCAGCTCGGGCAGGCTCTTGCCGTCCCTGGCCTCCACGAAGAGGTTCCCGATCTGGGCGGTCACCCCGCCAGAGGAGGTCGCTCGGCCGTGCCCGTTGGACTGCGGGATCTCCTTGCTCGGCCGCCGGGACATCAGAAGCATCTTGAGCACGCCCGCATCGATCACCCTCACCGCCTGCGCGGGTACGCCCTGGCCGTCGAACGAATACGTGCCCATCAGCGCCTGCCCGGCGACGCTCGCCCGCGTCGGGTCGTCGGTCACCGAGAGGAACGCCGGCAGCACCGGACGGTTGAGCCGCTCGGCGAGCTCGCTCTTCGGCATCCCGGTCGCCATTCGCTCGTCCTCGACGAGGGGGGGCCGGTGGCCGGAGAGCTGCGGAGCCAGGAGCTGGGCGAACAGCTCGGCGGCCGCCTGGCCGGTGAACAGCACGGGACCGGCGTACTTCTCGAGCGCCGGAGCGGCCGCCAGCCGCGTGAGCTGCCCGCCGACCGAACGCACCGCGGCGGCCAGGACGGGCTCGGCCGGGAGCCGGTCGAGGCTCTCCGCGAAGAACGGCGCGAAGTCCCTGAGCTGCATCCCGTCGGGCGCTTGCGTGCTGGCGCGCACCACCAGGGCGACGAGGGAATCGGGCTGGCGCAGCACCGTCCCCTCGCTGGTCACGTAGGAGCGGCTCCCCACCCGCACGGCCAGCTGCACGCTGGAGTCCTGGACCGCGGGGAACTCCCGGAAGACCGCGGAGAGCCGCCGGACGACGTCCGGCCACTTCGCGAGCTCCTGACCGAGGGGCGGGCGCGGCGCGAGCGCGGTGGTAGGTTTCTCCCGCGAGAAGTCCGGGACCTCCTCGGTCACGACCTTGTTCTGCAGCGCGGCCTTCTTGGCCGCCAGCTGTTCGAGCGCCTGCTTGTACGCCGCGTCGAACGCCAGCCAGAGGGCGTGCCGGAGCGCCAGCGCGTCGTCCTCCACCACCAGCCGGCGCGGCACGTCCATCATCTGGGAGTAGAACGACCTGCTGCCGACGAACTCGCTGCTGTCGAGCTCGTACGACCCGACCCGGACCTCTACCCGCAGCGGCCGGCTGCGCTCCCGGTCCACGCGCACAAGGGCACCGAAGCTGGCCGAGATATCCACGGTCTCCTGGTCGTTGACCGCGGCCTCGATGTAGAAGGGCTTGTCGAGGCCCTCGAGCTTGAGCTGGGAGGCGGCGCGACCGACTTCCTCGCGCATCGCCTGCAGCAGCACGTCGTCGCCGACCGGAGCCTGCGCGTGGGTGGCGGCCCCGAGTCCGAGAAGGACAGGCGCGAGGATGCCCACGAGTGTCGAGCGCGTCATGGACGATCCCCCTTTCCCGGCGGCGGGAGAAGCGGCGGCCGGTCGGCGGATTTCTCCTTCTTCTGGATCTCGATCTGACCGGTCAGGATGCTGGGCGCGGCCAGAGACACCGGCACCGGCCCCGACTCCGCGCCGCAGTACCCGTTGGACACCTCGACCCTGTCCGAGGCGGCCAGGATCCTGCTGAACGACACGAGCGGGGTGCCGATGAGGTCGGCACCGCGCACCAGCTCGTCGGGCCGCCCGTCCGCGTACACCCGGTAGACCACCAGTGGGATCACCTCGTAGAACTGGGGGATGCCCCGACCGGTGAACGTGAAGCCGCCGGCGATGTCCTTGAAGATCAGGCCGAACGGCTTCCCCTGCTTCCTGCACTCCTCGATCAGCATCTCGCGCAGCGTGCCCTCGGGGACGGTCTCGGAGGCCTCCACGATGAGGTTCCCCTGCCGTCCTACCGCCCGGAACCCCGGGTAGCTCCGCCCGTGGCCGTTCGACTTGGAGAACGAGGCGATCGGCGAGCGCGACATCAGGAAGTTCTTCAGGATGCCCTTGTCCACGACGACGACCCGTTGCGCCCTCACCCCCTCGTCGTCGAAGCGGTAGCTTCCGAGGAGGTCCTTGGCGCCGAAGCGCTCCATGGTGGGGTCGTCGTAGACCGAGATGAACGTCGGCAGCACCTGCTCGTTCACCTTCTTGGTGTAGGTCTGGCCCTCCTGTTCGTCCTTCTGGCGGTGCCCCTCGATGCGGTGCCCGAACACCTCGTGGAAGAACACGCCCGACGCGCGCCCCTCCAGGATCGCCGGCCCGGTGTACGGCTCGATCACCGGGGCCGCCCGCAGCGCCTTGAGGTCGGCCACGATGTGCTCGATCGCCCCCCGCACGGCCGCATCGCCCGGCAGCTTCTCCGGGGCGCGGGCCTCGAAGCTCTCGTAGCGGTACAGCTCCATCCCGTCATCCGCCTTGGTCTCCGCGTAGACCACGACGCGCAGCCGGACGGAGGGGAGCTGGAGGACCGTGCCCTCCGAGGTGACCAGGAACTTCGTCACCGCCTCCGCCCGGAGCGAGACGGACGACCGGTAGATCTCGGGGGTGGCGTTGAACAGCGCCGAGGCCGCCCTGAGCCTTCTCTCCCAGCCCTTCACGTCGATCGTCACCGCGGCGGGCGGGGCGATGAAGCGCTGCGGCTCGTCGCGGGAGAAGTCCGCGGAGGTGTCCTCCTCCTTCACCTTCACCGCCACGTTGGCCTTCACCTGGGTCAGGCTCTCCAGGGCGGCCTTGTACTTGCGGTCGGTCTCCAGCCACAGCGCGGCCCTGAGCGAGTCGAGGTCGTCCTCGATCGCCACCGCCCGCGCGGGCGAGTAGGACGAGTAGTACGAGAAACGGTCGCCCTGCAGCCGGTGGGTGTTGTCGAGCGCGTAATCCCCGACCCGGACGACGACGTCGAGCAGGCGAGTGCGGTCGCTGGAGCTGTGCTCCAGGGCGCCGCACGTGGCCGCGATGCTCGTGTCCTGGAGGTCGGTCAGGCTGTACATCAGGAAGTAGGGGGGCTGGTCGGCCCTGGCGCGCAGTCCCTCCACCGCCCGCGCCATCTCCTGCTCCATCGCCTTCAGCACCGGGCTGCCGGCCGCGGGCTCCGCCGGAAGCGCGGGTCGCGCGAGCCCGAGCCCGGCGAGCAGAAGCAGCGCGCCGACGCGTCCGCTTCGGGGCAACGCTCCCATGGTGTCCTCCACGCTGGTCGTGCCATTTTCGGCCGTCCGCGCCGCCACCGTCAAGCTCCCGGCGGGCGGGGCGGGGGTCGGTTATCCTCGAAGGAGTGGCGAACACGGGCCTGGACGCATGAAGGCGGTCTCCTCGCTGCTCCTCCCGGCCGGGCTGCTCGGGCTGGCCGCGGTGGCGCTCGCCTACCCGCCCCCGCAGCCCGAGCCGCTGACCTCGTTCCTGCGCGTCTTCCCCTGGGTGGTGCTGGTTGTCGGGGTGCTGCTCGCCCTGCGGTTCAGGCGGGGGCGCGTCGTGTGGGCGCTCCTGACTCTGACGTTTGCAGACCGCGTTCTCCTGCGCTTCCCTCCCGGGACCGCCGGTGAGGCGGCCCGCTTCGCCTTCGACGCCACCGCCGTCGTGCTCCCGCTCGATCTCGCCTGGCTCGCGATCGCCCGCGAGCGCGGCACGTTCACGCCGCACGGCTTCCTGAGGGCGTGTGCGATCGCCGCACAGCCGGCGCTCGTCGTCTTCGTCTGGCTCTCCTACACCCCGTGGCTGGTGCGGCTGCTGGACCGGCCGTTCCTGCCGCCGGCCCTGGCGCCCGCGACGAGCGTGCCGCACCTCGCGCTGGTCGCCTGGGCGGTCGCGCTCGCCGCGGTGGGGGTGGCGTGGGCGCGGCGGCGCACCACCCTGGAGGCCGGTTTCCTGTGGGCGCTGGTTGCATCGCTGGTCGCCCTGAACGCACCCGCGGGGAGCACCACCACCTATCTCGCCACCGGTGGCCTCATCCTGGTCGTCTCCGTGGTGGAGGCGACGTTCGCGATGGCTTACCGGGACCCGATGACCGGCCTCCCGAGCCGGCGCTCGTTCGACGAGGCGCTCGCCAAGCTCGGCGGCCGCTACGCCATTGCGATCGTCGACATCGACCGTTTCAAGGGGATCAACGACACGCACGGGCACGACGTGGGCGACCAGGTGCTGCGGATGGTGGCGACCAGGCTCGCCGGCGTCGGGGGCGCCCGCGCGTTCCGCATCGGCGGCGAGGAGTTCGCCCTCCTCTTCCCGGGCAAGCCGCGCAGCGAGGTGCGCCCGCTGCTCGACGAGCTGCGCGCGGGGATCGCGGAGGCCGGCTTCACGCTGAGAGGCGAGGACCGTCCCCGCAGGAGGCCCAAGCAGGTCGAGCCGCGCGCGCGGCAGCCGGTCCACATCCCGGTCACGGTGAGCATCGGCGCGGCGGAGCGCAGCGGCGTGCTCGAGGTACCCGGGGACGTGCTCAAGGCCGCCGACGGGGCCCTCTACCGGGCCAAGCGCGGCGGGCGAAACCGCGTGGTCCCTTAACGGCGCCTCGCGGTGTTACGCTTTCATGAAGGGGCCGCGCGCC
>Ga0316628_100001136_pt1 | contig 18452 bp, 12 predicted proteins | sample OWC_Aug_M2_C1_D5_FD_207648 | JGI IMG/M metagenome (GOLD analysis project Ga0316628, IMG submission 207648) | Wetland soil microbial communities from Old Woman Creek delta, Ohio, United States - OWC_Aug_M2_C1_D5_C | ecosystem: Environmental > Terrestrial > Soil > Wetlands | place: USA: Ohio... | reverse complement strand
AAATTCTGGAAAGACTCGGGTGCACATCTCTCTTGACCATTTGATGACCTTTCCCTTTCCGCTACTGTTTGTCGGGAGCATTTCTCACACAGCGGAAGCCATAGATATCGTAGCCGAAGCAGACGTCGGCGTAGCCCGGGTTTTCGTTGTAGCGATAGCCGGAGCGGCATGTTTCAGCACTGAACTTCCAGGCTCCGCCCCGCACGACTTTGGTCTCACCGGTCTTGGGCCCTCGCGGGTTCTCCTTGGGGCTTTGCTGATAGTAGTCTACCTGGTAGAAATCGTTGCACCATTCCCAGACGTTGCCGTGCATGTCGTACAAGCCCCAGGCATTAGCCGGCTTCTTGCCCACCGGCTGGGGTTTGCCGCCGGCATTCTTGTCAAACCAGGCATAATCGGCGAGCTTCGAGGCGTCGTTGCCGAAGAAATACGCCGTTGGGGTCCCAGCCCGGCTGGCGTATTCCCATTCCGCTTCCGTCGGGAGTCTGTAGCCATTAGCCTGGAAATTGCATTCCCACGTCTGCAAATCGTAGCAAGGCTCAAGGCCTTCGGCTTTAGAGCGGGCGTTGCAGTATCTTGCCGCATCGGACCATCGCATCTGCTCGACGGGATTCTTCGCTCCCTTCCAGCGCGAAGGATTCTCTCCCATCACCTTCTGGTACTGCTCTTGAGTCACCAGGTTCTTGTCGATGTAAAATGAGCCTACGGAAACTTCGTGAGGCGTCGCATCCACTTGCGTCTCGTCGCCCATGATGAATTTGCCCGCTGGAATAAGGGTCATTTCTCCTGCGGCTTCGGTCTTCGATTCTGTGGGCGCGGGGCTGGGGGGCTTAGTGCCTTCCGGAGCCTTGCGCTTGCAGCCCTCAGACGAAGCCAACGTCGCCAGAAGCATAAATACCGTCAGTACGTGAGCTCTCATGATTTGTACCCCTCAATTGTTGATTGCCGGATTCCGATTGCCGACTTGAAAATCTCCCGTAAGGGACGCCCTAGGCGGGAAATCGAAAATCATAAATCCTCAATAGTCCGCCCATATTTCATAGCCGTCGGGATTTCTCAGGCACTGTTTGCAAAGACTTCTGATCTCATCGGCCACTGGAATCGCCTCGGGCCGGTCCGCACAGCCGTACCCCGCCTGCTGGAAGAGTTTTCTGGTAATGGAGTGGAACTTACAGACAAGGGTGTCCTGCGTTCCGCCCATGCCTCGCCACCTCATCTTCAGGTCGTTATAACGCGCCAGATTTCCGGGGTCTTTTTTCAGGGTAAGGGCTTTCGTTTCGCTCGCCAGCTCGTCGGCGTATGCCAGTGTCTTCATGTTCTCTTTCTGGCTGTCGTGCTGCTGAATCAACTCTTGCGTGATTGCTCTGGTCTGGTCTATGAACGTTTTGAGGCCGGGCTGGGCTTTGCCCGTCTTATCGAGAAAGGCCATCATCCTTCCGGCAAAGTCCTGGTACTCTTCGATCCTCTGTCTCTGTCGAGTGATGAAGTACACCATATCGTCCACACCGCCGTGGATGTACTCTTTCCTTTCTACTTCTTTGCCCGCCTCGAAGACCGGCTGCATCCCATCCGTAACCTCGCAGGTTGCGGCGCCGATGACGGCGTCCTTTCTAATATGCGAGCGCAACTGGCGGCCTTCGACATCGAGTAAAGCGCTGCAAGCCTGCCCGCCCAGCGTGTCTTTCATGATATCAACCGGGGTCGAAACCGAGGAGGGAGTACCTTTCCTTTCCAAAGAATATACAAGAGAGTTCCCTTGGGGCGGAACCTTCTTGCCAAGACGGTAGAAAGTAGTCCCGTCCTGGAACCAGACAGGATACGGATAGAAACCGACCCCGCCGCGCCAGAACTGCTCCGGCCTGATCTCTTGGAACGTGTAAGTGGTTTTGACACTATCCTCAAGCAATTGCGTTATCCATTTCGCGGGAAAAGGCCTTTTCCAGGCGATGGAAATGTCCTTCTCCAGGTAGGATGCTTTCAAGACTTCTTCATGCCAGATGCCTGGAGCGCTCAATACGGCCAGGAACACACTTTTGCCGTCGTTTTCAATATCGACAGCTTCGATCAGGCCAGGCCCTCGCTGCTTTCTATCCGGAATGAGCCGGACTCGTTGCTTTCCCTCCGGCCAGGTGACAGTCAGCATATCGTTTTCGCCCTCCAGCAATCCTACGAAAACGTTTGCCGAAGGAACGTGAAGTGTTTCGAGCAAAGGGTATTCTCGCGGATCGAGAATGAGGTCGTCACTAAGGAAATCCGGCACCACGCCATACCGGATCGGACCAAGCAGGCTAATCCCGTTGACGTTCTCAGAAGGCCGAATCTCGACAATGCACTTCTTGCCGAAAGAGAAGATACTCGAGAAGTTCTTGCCTGTTTTCTCACCGGAAAAAACCACCTCCAAAACGGCCTCGTCCCCGGAATTCTGCAGCACGCTGCAGCGGGTGATTCTTGCCGGCTCTGCTCTGAGTTCGAGAGGGAGGACCTCCACTTTCTTTTCTGCGTGATCCGTTTTGGAGTATATTGTCGCCTTTCCCCTGCTCGACGAAAACACCGCCAGCAGATGTTCATTTTCCACGGCGGCATCACCCGTGAAGGAGTACTGCAAGCTGTAGTTCTCGGGGTTATAATACTCCGGCCCGTTCCATTTTTCAGTTTCCGTAGGGACAACTCTCCAACCATCCCTGTTTGCGAGCACGTCTTCATCGAGAGCCCGCGACATGGTATCCCATACCCGGGTCGCCGCTGTCCCTTGACTCGCTGCCAGCAACAGAACGATGGCCATCTTGCTCGAGAACAATTTGTGATTTGAGTCTCGATTGAGCATTGCCGCCCATTTCCTTTTCAATACCGTTTGTCAGCTTGCGTTCCCGAAAAGCTCACGAACAATCAACAAACAAATCCACTGTCAATAATCGGCCCATATCTCGTAGCCGTCGGGGTTTCGCAGATATTCCGTGCAGCGTCGCCGGATCTCTTTTGCTATCTCAACCGCTTGCGGCTGAGTCGCACAGCCATACCCCGCCTCCTGGAAGAGTTTGCGGGCGATCACGTGACATTGTCCGAGGACGGAGTCCTGAGCCCCGCCCATGTCTCTCCATTGCTTGCCGAGCTCGAGGCAGGCGGGCAGGTTGGCCGGGTCTTTCTTTTGAGTCAGTGCTTTGGTTTTGACTGCCAGGTCATCGGCGTTTTGCAGGGTCTTGATATTCTCTCGCTGCTTGTCGTATTCCTGCGGCAACTGCTGCACAATCGCCTCGATGCCGTCGAGATACGGCTTGAGGCCGGGCGAGGATTTTTTCGTCTGGTTCAGATACTCAATCAGGCTGCGGGCGAGCGCCTGATATTCGTCGAGCCGCTCCATGTGCCGCCTGACGAAATAGACCATGTCATCGACCGCCTCGGTGACGTACTCTTTTCTTTCGATTTCCTGCCCCGCCTTAAAGACGGCCTCAATCGCCTCGGTGCAGCCGCAGGTGCAGGCCCGGCGGATGCCCGCGGCGCCTCTTCGGTGATGGGTGCGAAGCTTCTGGCCCGGCAGATCGAGCATCCTGTCCGCCATTTGCCTGCCCAGCGTGGCGTTGATGATGTCCACGGGAGTGGCAACGCTCGCCGGCGTGTTGTTTGCCTCCAGAAAATAGACGACGGATTCACCCTTCGGGAGCACCTTCTTGCTGAGGTGATAAGAAGCGTGGTCGTCGCTGAACCAGACAGGGTAACAGTACGAGCCAGCGACGCCCCGCCAGATTCTGGACTGTTTGGCTTGCCTGAAAGTGAACCTCGTGTTTACGCCGGCTTCATCCAGTTGCGTGATCCATTTGGCTGGGAAGGGCCTCTTCCAACTGCTTGTGACATCTTTCTCCAGGTACGATGGCTTCAGGTCCTCTTTATGCCAGATCCCCGGCGCGCTGAGCAGGGCCACGTAGATACTCTTGCTGTCGTTTTCCAGGTCAACGGATTCAAAGAGGCGAGAGTCCGCCGGCCCGGCGCCCATCCCCAACGTCACTCGCTGCTGTCCCTCGGGCCAGGTAACGACGAGTACGTCATTCTCCCCCTCGAGAAATCCCAGCAGAACGTTCTCCGAGGGAACGCGAATTGCGTTGGTCGAGGGGTACTGCCTCGGATTGTATATCAGATCATCGCCGATGAAATTGGGCACCACGCCATGCCGGGTGGCGGCGATGAGGCTAATGCCCTTGACGTCTCGGGCGGGCTTTATCTCGACGACCTGGCTCCTGTCGAACGCGACCGTCACGGGTAAGCTGTTATTCCCGGCTGAAAAGAATACCTCCAGCGCCGCGGCCTGACCGGTATTTTGTACTATCGAGCAACGACTAATCTTGGCCGGGCCTTGTTTGAGCTGGAGCGGAACGAATTCGAGCTTCTTTGCCTGCGGGTTGGCCTTCGAGTAGATAACCACCCTACCCTTCCGTGAGCAGAACGCCGCGATGACGTGCGCATTCTCCACAACTGCGTCTCCTGCGAAGGCGTATTCCCGGCCATAGTAGCCCGGGTCGGAGGAGGCGGCGTTTGGGTCCGCTTCGAGCGTCAGCAGATCGGGCGGGACAAGTTTCCAGTTGCCTCTGGCTTGCGCGTCAACGGCCTCGCCAAAGGCCGACCCCGTGTCCCAGACCTGAGTTTGCGCCGGAATTTCGGCGCTGCGGGCCGTCGAAACAAGAGGAACCGCTGCCATCAGGAGGATTGCGGCGGCTTTAAACGAGAGTGCTTTCTTGCTGTTTGTGTTGCGACCTGATTTCATGGTTTGTATTCCTTTCAAAGCAACAGTGGCGTATCATAGCCAAATCTCTCGAAATCTCAAGACCCAAGGTGCTCCCCGGCCCCGGCCAGCCCGAAATTTTGCTTGACCTGCCGAAATTCGCGCCAGTACAATAATTGATGATTGCTGCGACATAGCCAGTTGAAAATCGGAAATCGAAAATCGTAGATCGAAAGACAGGGAGGTGCAATTATGATTCTTCCAACACCGTTAAGCAAAATTCTTCTTATCCTCCGAGGTGGTGTTTCGCCTGTTCTGATCTTCCTGACGATCACGTTGGGATTCTGGTTTGGGCTGGTCCCGGGCTGGTCGGGCTTCCACACGCTGATCGTCGCGCTGGTGTTTGTGCTGAATGTGCACATAGGCATATTTCTGTTTTCAGCGGCGGTGGCCAAGTCACTCTGTTTCGCGGCGGCACCGGTCCTGTATCACATCGGCCAGTTTGTGCAGACTCATCTGTCGGGTCTGCTGAATGTCCTGGCCGCGACACCAATTGTGGGCATCACCGATTTTAGTAATTACTCCGTGGCCGGCGCGATCGTAGTCGGCCCGGTTATTGGCGCTGTTGCCGGCCTGCTGATGGCGCGGTCGGTCATCAAGTTTCGCCGGATGCTTCTGAAGTTCGAGGAAGGCTCCGAGCAGTTCAAGAAGTGGCACTCCAACAAGTGGGTATATATTCTCGACCGCGTGCTGATCGGCAAACGGACGAAAGAAGTCAAATCGCTCTTTACCGTCAAGACCAAGATCGTCCGCAAGGCGGGGGTTGCCATAGCGGTCCTGATTCTGGCCATATCGGCGGGCGCGGTATGGCTGGCCAAAGGCGATGTGACCAGGAACTACGCCGCTACGACGCTGACCAAGGCCAATGGAGCAGAGGTAGATATCGGGAGCCTCGATCTGTCTGCATCGACGGGAGCCGTATCGGCATCGAACATTGAGGTGACTGATGCGAATCAGCCTCAGAACAACCAGGTCGCCATCGGTAAAATCGCCGCCGATGCGAGTCTCTACCAGTTGCTGCTGGGCAAAATAATCATGGAAAGCGTCGAGGTCTCGGATGTGCGCTTCAACCAGAAGCGCCAGACCGCCGGCAAGGTCCTCGAAACCGCTGCCGCAAAAGAGCCTGCCTTTGACCCGTGCGACTACAAGGTTACAGCGGCGGATATCGGCAAGCTTGAGACTTATTTCAAGGACGCCAAGGCGCTGAAGGAAAAGCTGCAGAAGGCGCGCCAATGGCTGCCCAAAGCCGAAGATGGCAAGACTACCGAGGCTAAAGCCGAACAGGCACCCCAGAAATACCTCGATTATCTCGTAGCGAGGGCTTCGGTTCCGCCATCGCCTCGCGTCATGGCCAAGAAAGTCCTGCTGGACAAGGTTCAGACCGGCTCGCCTCTTTTCGGCAACAGCCAGATCGTGATGACCAATATCAGCGACTCGGCTAAGACGGCGGGCCTTCCGGTCGGCCTTGAGATGAAATCGCTCGATACGCAAGCTTCGGTGAAGGTCACAGTCGACTACTCGTCGGGCAGCGGTGCACCGGAGGTCTCCGGGACCTTTGGTGGTTTCGATCTGAGCAAGATGCAGTCGGGTCTTAGCGGAAGCAAAGGCCTCGTGTTCGAGTCCGGCGTTGCTTCAGGTGCCTTCCAGGGGCATGTGACAAACGAGGCGATAGACCTGACGTTCGACGTGAACGTGGGCAACATGAAAGCCAAAGCTGCAGAGGGCGGCGTCCTGGGATTGGATTCCAAGACGGCCTCCGAAGCGCTCGGCGTCCTGAACAACTTGAGCACCAAGATACGCATCGTGGGGCCTGTGACCGATCCGCGACTGGTTTTTGATGTCAAGGGCCTGGAGGGCGAGTTCAAGGACGCCCTGGTCAAGGCCGGAAAACAGAAAGTCGCCGACGAAATTGACAAGCAAATTGGCAAGCAGTTGGATAAGCAATTAGGCGACAAGGCCCCCGGCGAGGTGAAGGACGCGGTGGAGAAGTCCAAAGGATTGATCAAAGGACTCCTCGGAGGGAAGGAGCAAAAGTGAAATGAGGTAAGTGACTAAAGTGAACTAAAGTGCCTAAAGTGGGGCAAAGCCCAAGTTAACTTTAGGCACTTTAGTCACTCTTAACTTTAGGCACTCCAGACCCGCTCAGCTTTTGGCAGATCGCCTGTCCGCTGTTATTGTCCGTGGACGACCACCTTGCTCATTGAGTCTGAAAAGGCTTTGAGCGGTTTCCTCATGATGGCCAGAGCCGGATTCCTGTAATCCAGTCCCCCGCATGTTGCCTGCCATAAATCCAGCAGTGTGACGACGTTAGACCGTATCCTGACGCCGCCGATTCTGCCTCGCTTGCACTCCACAATGCCTTGCTTGCTGAGCATCTGTATCACTTTTTGCAGGTACCCCACGGAGAATCCCAGCGCCGTGGCGATCTCCGACGCCTGAAGATAATCGCTGTTCTTTCTCTTCCCGAGAAAGAGCATCATTGCAACCGACATGGAAAAATCCTGATTGATTTTCACACGGTCCTCCTTCCTGACAAGGCAGCTTAAAACTTCCGATTCAGAAAGCTTTAAATGTATTCTTGGGGAGTCAGGATAACTGGGTTTATCTTGTAATGCAAGGAATTTTTATCCAGATTTCCCAAATATTCAGGATTGTATCGAAACCCCTGCCGACGCTAGGACTTTCCGGCATGTGCAGTGATTTTCCAAATGGCATAAGGCCAGTTGGGTAGCGTGAAATTCGACGGGGGAGGGTAGCTCTTCGGCAATTTGGCCAAACCCGATGGTGATGTGCGGGAAGAAGTTCTCAAAGCTGGATTCTTTCGGATAGTCCCTGATCCATCGCAGCGTCGAGGGGTCGGCCACCTGCTCGCCCAGGAGCATATCGGCCGTCACGCGGTAACTGAAATACGGTGCCATCTCTCGCATGACGGCTTCATGAAGCAACTGAAGCTGGTCGGTCTTGCCAACCTCGAATACAGATACCTCCCGGCCAGCGGCGTCGGTTCCGACGCATATGCCGACGACGGTGAGCAGCCCCGGCGGGTGGGCTTTGCCGACCGCGCGCAAAGTCTTTCCGATCATGGCAATGTCTGTTTCCTCGACGCACCCCATGGCCAAAGAGATGTGAGGCAGGTAGTCACTTCTGTTGAGCGTGATTCTATCGGTCCACTGGCCGGACAACGCACGATTGGCCTCGATGGCCTTGTCCATTATCTGCGGGCAGGGCAGCAACACGACATCGACAGCTATTTTGGCCATCGGACTAACCTCAATAGTAGCCCTGAAATCTGTGTTTCCACAGGGCGGAATCTAATCTCAGGTGCCACAAGGCACAAGGAAAAACTCTTGCAATAGCGGCGCCTCCGGCTATACTCATCCTGACCTGAGACGCCAGAAGCAATTGGTGATTGGTGAGTGGTAATTAGTGGCTGAGCCGTGCTGCACGATTGCCAAGCACCAGTAACCGGTCACTATTCACCAGTCACTGTTCCTGAGAAAGGATGTGGCGATGGCGGAAAAGCATGAAGATGCAGACTTGAAGAGAATCAAGCAGCTTATCGACATAATGAAGGAAAACGGGCTTGTGGAGATCGAAATCAAGCACGATGACGACAAGATCGTGCTCAAGCGTGCCCAGCCCCAGCAGGCCTTTGCCGCCATGCCGATGATGATGCCCGAGAGGGTTTCCGCCCCCGCAGGCTCGGCCGCTGCGGGCGCGTCGGGCGGCCACGCGGCTGCACCCCAGGAGAATCTGGTTGAGATTAAGTCGCCCATCGTCGGGACTTTCTATGCGACCCCCAGCCCCGATTCCGAGCCGTATGTGGAAGTCGGCTCGGTCGTAAACCCGCACACGGTCGTCTGCATCATCGAGGCCATGAAGGTCATGAATGAGATAAAGGCCGAAATCGACGGGACCGTTGTCGAAGTGCTCGTGACCAACGGCCAGGCCGTCGAATATGGCCAGGTGCTCTTCAGGGTAAGGCCGGATTGATAAACAGTGCGTCGGGCTCCGGCGCAGTCCGAGACAATAAGGAATATGTTCTCAAGGATTCTGATTGCAAACCGCGGCGAAATAGCACTGCGGATCATCCGCGCCTGCCACGAGCTTGGCATCGAAGCCGTGGCGGTCTATTCCGAGGCCGACAGGGGGGCCCCGTACCTTCAGCTTGCGGATGAGGCTATTTGTATCGGTCCGGCGGAATCTGCGAAAAGCTACCTTAACATACCGCGAATCATAAGCGCCGCCGAGATATCCGACGTTGAAGCCATTCACCCCGGCTACGGCTTCCTGGCGGAAAACGTGGAGTTTGCCCGGATATGCCAGGAGTGCGGGCTGACGTTCATAGGACCGCCGGTGGAGGCGATGGGGCTGCTCGGCGATAAAGTCAGGGCCCGCGAGCTGGCGTGCCAGGCCGGCGTGCCGGTGGTGCCGGGTTCTGACGGCGTCATCGAGAACGTCTCCGAGGCGATGAGCCTGGCGAACAAGATAGGTTACCCTGTGATCGTCAAGGCCGCCGCCGGCGGGGGCGGACGCGGCATGAGGGTCGCCCACAACGAAATGAATCTGCGTTCGGCCCTAAGCTCGGCGCAGGCGGAGGCCAAAGCCGCTTTCGGCAACAGCACCGTCTATCTGGAAAAGCTGATCATCGAGCCCAGGCACGTGGAAGTCCAGGTCATGGCCGACCAGCAGGGAAACGCCGTGCACTTCTACGAAAGGGACTGCTCTATTCAGCGCCGGCACCAGAAGATGATCGAAGAATCTCCCTGCCCCGTCCTGGACAAGCGGACGAGGGAGGAACTCGCCGCCGCGGCATTGAAGCTCATCAGGAAGGCTAAGTACGTCAACGCCGGGACGGTGGAATTCCTTTTGGATAAGGACAAGAAATTCTATTTCATCGAAGTCAATACGCGAATTCAGGTCGAGCATCCCGTTACCGAGATGGTGACCGGCCACGATTTGATCAAGTGGCAGTTGAAGATCGCCGCCGGCTTGCCACTCAAGCTCAGCCAGAAAAGCATCAAGCCAAACGGCGTGGCTATTGAGTGCCGGATAAACGCCGAGGACCCAGCCAATGATTTTTCGCCCTCGCCCGGCACCATCACCCGGTATATCCCGCCCGGCGGGCCGGGCGTCAGGGTCGATACGTACGTCTGCCAGGGCTGGACGGTCTCGGCCAGCTATGATTCGATGATTGCCAAGCTCATCGTGCATCAGAAGACCCGCGCCGAGGCCATCGCCACGATGAAAAGGGCGCTGCGCGAGTTCGTCATCGAGCCCATCAAGACCACGATCCCAGTCTGCTTGGACATTCTCTCGCACAGCCTGTTCGTCAAGAACAAGATCGATACCGGCTTTGTCGAACGGAACTTTTAGAATGGTGAAGGGTGAATAGTGAATGGTGGCTGAGCAGGGCTGCGCGATTACCATTCACCAGTTACCAATCACCAACGGAGAGACACTATGAAGGACAAACGATTTCTTCTGGCGGCATGTTTAATCTCAATCGCTGTTTGGGCACATGGAGACACAAAGCTTCTTGCTTCGGATCATTCGGGAGGCTCGATGGTCAAGCTGGGCGGCCTTAGTGCCCAAAAGTCGACTCCATCGCAGCACGCCGGCAGAACGTACTGGCGGGGCGTTCACGTCGGCATCAGCAGCGATAAAAGTGTTGAGCAATTGGCTGTTGTTGTGGGTCCGCTAGCCAGACTCGGTATCAACGCGATCGTGGGCGAAATCAACTACGGATACCAGTATAAATCGCATCCGGAGCTTCAGGCGGGCAACGCCGCCAGCGCCGAACAGATCAAGAAACTTCTGCTTGAGTGCCGGATGTACAACGTGCGGCTGATTCCCCAGTTTCAGTGCCTCGGCCATCAATCATGGAAGGTCAACACGGCCCCCTTGCTAACGAAGTATCCTCAGTTCGACGAGACGCCCGGCAAGTACCAGAACAATGAAAATATTTACTGCCGGAGCTGGTGCCCGCAGCATCCGGAGGTCAACAAGGTCGTATTTGCCCTGATGGACGAGCTGATTGACGTCTTCGAGGCCGACGCCATGCACGTCGGCATGGACGAGGTGTTTCTCATCGGAGAGGATGATTGCCCTCGATGCAAGGGCAAGGACAAGGCCGAGCTTTTTGCCAAGGCCGTCAACGATTACTATGAGCACCTGGTGCGCGGACGAAAAGTCGAGATGCTGATGTGGGGCGACCGGCTGATCGACGCATCGAAATACAACTACGGCAAGTGGGAGGCCAGCGCCAACGGCACGGCGCGGGCAATCGATCTGATCAGCAAGGACGTCATCATCTGCGACTGGCACTACGAGCCGCGGCAGGCCTACGAATCGGTGCCGATGTTCCTGGCAAAAGGTTTTCGCGTCTGGCCGGCCAGTTGGCGCAAACCCGACGCAGCCAAGGCGTTTGTCGATTATTCCAAACGCTTCGACAGCCCTCGCATGTTGGGGCACCTCAACACGACGTGGGGAGCAGTCCCTTTCAAGCAACTGCCGTCCTTCGAGCCGTTGAAGTACGCGACCGAGGCCTTCGCGGCGCGGCCAGAGAAGTAGTGATCGGTAACTGGTGATTGGCAATCGCGCACCGTTCCCTATTCACCATTCACCGATTACAATTCACCAACTCACACAAGCTTCATCTTGCGAAGGTTTTGCAGACAGCCTTTGACTGCTTCGAGCGGTGGAGCGCCCGGTATTTCGTACTCGACGATATACCACTCGGTGTTGCCGACAGCCTTGCACAGCGCAAAGAACGCCTTCCAGGGGACGTCGCCCTCTCCGAGCAGGGCTTTATCGTTGGTCTTGCTGTACTCCTTGACGTGGACGGTGATGGCCCGCTCGGGATACCGGTACAGATAGGGCAGGGGGTCTGCGCCGCCGCTCATGGCATTGCCGATGTCGAGCTGCATGACCACGTCCTTCACCGTGTTGCCAAAGAAGGTGTCCCAGGGAAGCTCTCCATCCATGGGCTGGAATTCGACGCCGTGATTGTGATAGCCGACGAGCATGCCATGGGGCTTGACTTTTTCGGAAAGCTCGTTGAAGAGCTTGGCGCTGTCGAGCCAGGCTTGGTGGGAGCTGCGGTTCTTCTCAGGCAGCCCCGGAACGATAAGGTACTTGTTTCCCAATATTTTGTTGAATTCGATGGTTTTGGCCAGATTATCTTCCAACAGGGTCTCCAGGCCGGTGTGCGTGCCGCAGCAGACCAGGCCGTTGTCGTCGAGCATCTTGCGAAGATCCTGGGCGCTGCGGTCATAATACCCGGCGAACTCCACGCCGTCGTAGCCCATCTTGCCCACCGCGGCTATCGTCCCAGGCAGGTCGCGTTTGCAATCCTCACGCACTGAGTAGAGTTGAAGCCCGATAGGGGTCTGACGTTTGTTCTGCTTGGCCGCCTGCTGTTTCTTTTTGTTCTTTGCTGCTCCGTACGCGCCGGAGGTCAACAAGGCTGCTGCGGCCACACCTGAGGCCAGCAGGCTGCGTCTGGAAACCGATTCTGCATTGTGTGCTGACATTTGACTCTCCTTTCGATATCTTGATTGCCCACTGCCGATCCGAAAATGCGCAAATCGCAAATCGACAATGTCAATTGTACAGGTTTTCAGTGCGCGCCGCAATTAGTCTAACGAAGAACCGCCGGATTGCTGGGCGTCCTCTTGCAGGCGAGCCATGAGCCGCAGGACTCCCTGCTGGTCCCTGAAGTTGTATTTTGCCACGGAGGGCATCACCCCGATCTTGATGGTCAGGGCCTGCTCCGGCAGGGCGCGAAACAGGTCTTCATCGGTTTTGTCGTCGCCGATAGCCAGGATGAAATCATAGACGCCCAACGCCAGCAATTTCAGGGCGACCGTGCCCTTGTCGTACCCCGACCTTTTGACCTCGATCACCTTGTGGCCCTCGACGACCTGTAGTTTGCTTTCGTGCGAAACCAGCTCGCGCAGCTCATCTTTGAGCTCACCCGAGCGCAGCAGGGCTATCCCCGGGTCGGCATTGCGGTAGTGCCAGACGAGGGAGAGGGTCTTCTGCTCGGTGAACGCCCCCGTGCAGCGGTCGGCATAGCGCTGAAGCACCGGCAGCACATGCTGTTTCCAGCTCTGATCTGCATCCACCTCGCTGGACCAGCCGAGTGAAGGCGTGCGGATGAAGGCCCCATGCTCGGCAACCAGCACAATCGGCAGATTGCCGAACCATTTGTCCAGGAACTCCTGCTTGCGGCCGCTGACGATCACCAGGGTGTTCTGGACATCAGCCGCGAGGCGCTTCAGCTGCGCCAGGAGCTGCTCGCCTGGGACAGCCGCCTCGGGGTACCTGGAGAACGGCACGAGCGTGCCATCATAGTCAAGGAAAATAATTCGCCTGGCGGCGCTGCGGTATGTCTGCAGGATCTGGGTTTCGATGGATCGATTGATCAGCCTGACCTCCAGCACGTGCTGTTCTTCCTTCACTCGCTCCATTGTATCGAAGAAGTCCCTCGCCCAGGCGAAGACATCGTAGGTTTGCAGACGTTTTTGCATCCGTTCGAGCACGGCCCGGCGCTCCGCCTCCGGCATGTCCAGGGCCTTGGCGATGGCGGCTGCGATTTCCGCCTTGTCCGTCGGATTGATCAGAATAGCTTCACTGAGCTCGGCCGCGGCACCGGCCATCTCGCTAAGGATCAACACCCCCGGCTCGGTTTGCTGGCAGGCCAGGTACTCCTTGGCCACGAGGTTCATGCCGTCTCGAATCGGCGTGATCAACCCCACGTTGCTTCGGTCGTACAAAGCCACCATCTCATTAAAGGAGAGCGACCGGTACTCGTACGCTACGGGCTGCCATCGCATGGACCCGTACTTGCCGTTGATCCGGCCGACCGTGGCCTCGATCTCCCTCTTCATGTCCTGATAACGCGCAACCGACTCGCGGGACGGGATGACCACCATGTTAAAGACGATCCTGTGGCGCCACCTCGGGTACTTCTCCAGGAAATGCTCGAAGCCCAGGAGTCGATGCAGAAGACCCTTGGAGTAATCCAGCCGATCCACAGAGAAAACCAGTTTGTTTTTGCCCAGTATGCGATTGAGAATATCGCGCTCTCGCTGTACCTGCGTCTGCCCAGCGGCCTGGCTGAACCGGGCGTAGTCGATCCCCAGCGGAAAGGTCTCGGCCCCGACGAATCGGTCTTCGACGATCACCGAGTTCATCGTTGTCTCCAGGCCCAGCGTTCGGCCCGCGGCCCTCAGGAAGTACTGCGTATAGTCGAATGTATGAAAGCCGGCCAGGTCCGCACCCAGGATACCCCGTAAGATGGCCTCGCGCCAACCTCTAGGCATCACACGAAAAATCTCGAAGGCGGGAAACGGGATGTGTAGAAAGAATCCGATGTTTGCGTTTGGGAGCCGCTCTCGGATCAAACCCGGAAGCAGCATCAAGTGATAGTCGTGGATCCAGACCAGGTCGGTCGGCCGAAGAATCTGTGCCACTTTATCCAGAAACAGCGTATGGGCTTGAACATAAGCCTCGAAGAAGGCCATGTCAAAGTTGGCCAGGAAAGGAAAATAATGGAACAGCGGCCAGATCGTGTCATTGCAGAAACCGCCGTAGTATTTGTCGTCCAGCCGGTCCTCGATACGCACGGGCACTAATTCAAAATCGCTCACCTGCTCTTGCACCCGCGCGAGCTCCTCCGGCGTATCGTCGGTCTTGCCGATCCATACGATCCGCTGTCCGAATCGCTCCGTCACCTCCGGCTTCTGGACCAGCGCCAAAATCGCCGAGACCAGGCCGCCGGCATTTCGGACCACCTTGTTCCTGTGCAGCCGAAACGGCAGGCGGTAAGAAACCAGGACCAGGCGATCAAAGTTCTTGAGGCTACCATTTGTCATACCTGGGCCTCCGGATCAAAGGAAAATCGGCCGATCCAACTTGCGAGCGATGCGATAAACGGCGTTCATCAGGCCCACGTGGCTGTACGTCTGCGGGAAGTTGCCCCACTGCGAGCCATCGGCCGTCACGTCTTCACTGAACAAACCGAGGTGATTTGAATACGTAATCAACTGCTCCAACGTCGCGATGGCTTCGCTTACGCGGCCGACGCAGGCCAGAGCTTCCACGTACCAGAACGCGGTTGCCAGAAACGATGCCTGGGGCTTGCCGAAATCATCATCATGGACGTAGCGGTGGAACAGGCCGTGGTCTGCCTTCAACTGCCGTTCCATGGCCGCCAGGTGTCGCTGGGCCCGCTCAGATGCCGGGTCGAGGTAGTTGAGGCTGACCAGTTGAAGCGTGCTGGCATCGAGATGTTCCTCGCCGATGGCCTGCGTGTAGGTCTGCCGAGCCGGGTCGAAACAGGCCTCGATCTTTGCGGCGCTTCGTTGGACGAGCGATGCGGCTTTGTCCCGCAGGGCCGTGTCCCCCAACGATTCCCCGATCTTGAACGCCGCGCGACTGCCGACCCAGTGGAAAAGGTAAGTGTAGCAGTGGTGCTGAAGTCGCTTTCGAAACTCCCAAATTCCCGCGTCCGGCTCGTCGAATACCGCCTCAATCCTGTCCAGCAGCGTACGGATCAGGTACAGCGTGTTGCGTGTGTCGTGCGATCCGAGACGCTTGTCAATATACAGAGGCAGCAGACTGACCAAAACCTGGCCGTACACGTCATGCTGGCGCTGGCCGACCGCATCGTTCCCGATCCGCACCGGCTGGTTCCCCAGATATCCGCCTAACGGCAGGTGACGTTCCCGGGGCGCCGGGTCCCCCGTCACCGTATAGACCGGGCGCACGCCCGCGGTGCCTTCCATGATCAGGTTCTGAACAAAGTAGAAATATTTCTCCAGCTCTTCGAAGTGACCGACGTGGTTGAATGCCGTCAGCATGTAGTACGTGTCGCGCAGCCAGCAATAGCGGTAGTCCCAGTTCCTGCCGGATTGCGGAAACTCAGGCAGGCTTGTGGTGGCCGCGGCAACGATGCCGCCGGTGTCCTCGAACTGGTGCAGCTTGAGCACGAGGGCCGAGCGGATGATTTGCTCCTGGAAGATCGAGGCAATGGAGGTGGTCTTGACCCACTGCAGCCAGTACTTGCGGGTCTTGTCCAGGAAATCCTCCACCGTAGCCGCCAGCGGGGCTTCCAGCGGCGGACCGTAGCTGAAGACCATGTATCGAGGCTCGGCCAAAACGAAAGCCTTTCGATCGACAATATAGCTTAGCGGAATATCCGTTGTCAGGCGGACGTGACCGCCAAGCTCCAGATATCGGATATGATTGCTCCCGAGTACGCTCTCTGGGCAAATTCGTCCATAGTCGCCTACAGGCGCACATGTGACAGTGATACGGGGCTGCCCTTGAATGGGCTCGATTTTGCGGACCAGCATCAGCGGCCGAAAGTACCGGTCGTACTGGTAGAAGCGGGGTGCAAAATCTGTGACTCTGAATCGTCCGTCGGCGGCCTCAAGCTCCGTGCAGAGAACGTTCGTATTCTCGATGTATGCCTGAGTGTCCGACCTGTCGGACGGGTCCGACGCACCGGACCGTTTTGCAGCCGGCTTGATTGAGAACTCGCCGCCTTTGTCGGCATCCAGCAGCGACCCGAAAACAAAGCTGCTGTCAAACCGAGGCATGCAGAGCCACCGCACCGCAGCCTCGTCGTCGATGTAGGCGATGTAGGAACAGTTTCCTACAATCCCTAAGCGGTAATAGTGGCGTCCGTCTCGTTCTGCATCCATATCGACGTCAATCTTACGACATCTGCTGCCGCGCGTCCACCCAAATGATGCAGGGGAAGCATAACAATTGAAGGCCGGCCGGGGCCGCGGTATCATGATTCGCAGTCTATGGTTCGGAGCCGCTGCGAACCGCAGAAAAGTCGGACCTTCCAACAGAAAGGAACAAACGATGCTCAGCAGAGGATTGGGATTCAGTCATCTAACGGTCGTCTCAACAACACTCATTCTCTTGTGCGGAGCGTGTCTTGGCGGGCAGGCGGCTCCACCTGAGTGCTTTGCGGTGAGCGATTTGGTAAGGGTTTTTAGCGATGGCTATGGTTGTCCCGAGCCAGGCAAAACTATGGACCTCTTCGGCATCCGAAACGAGTACCTTTCCGGCCAGTGCGTCATCAAAGCCAATCAGAACATAGAACACATAACAGTCTCACTGGGTCCCTTACGGCACGCCAACGGCTCCACAGTTCTGCCTGCTGACGCTGTGAGCTGGAATTTTGTGGGTTCTATCCTGATTGCCGAGAACACGCCGAAATACAGAAAGACAGACCTGATTCGTACCGCACCGGCGAGGTTTCCCGATTACCTCGCTGAGGACAAGGAACTCTCCCTGAAGAAGGGTGAATATGGGGCCGTTTATCTGACGGTGCGGGTTCCGCCGGATGCCAAAGAAGGGGACTACGCGGCCAGCCTGACCGTTCGAAGCGATCAGGGCAGTGCATCGTTGCCTGTGCATCTGACTGTTTATCCTCTGACGCTGCCCGATGAACGGCATTTGATGGTCACCGAGTGGTACTCGACGAACAGGTTCAAGCAGTTTCACGGGATCGACTCATCGGATTCCGAGAGATTCTACGAGATGCTCGGGTTATACGCGCAGAACATGGCCGAGCACAGACAGAATGTCTTTCGAGTGAGCCTTGATTTGATCGCCTTCAAGCGGAATGAGCAGGGCAAACTCGAATATGATTTCTCAAGGTTCGACAAATGGGCCGATGTTTTCTGGAACACGGGGCACATGGACCTGCTCGAGACGGGCTTTGTGGCGAGGTTCGGCGAAGGCGGCTGGTCGAGCAACGAGATTACGCTGCGGGATTTTCGCGTCCAGTCGGCCGGCGGTTCGATAACGATCCCGGGCAAGGAATTTCTGCCGGAGTTTCTGCCTGCGCTGGAGAATCATCTGAAGGCAAAAGGCTGGCTTGAAAAAACGGTATTCCACATTGCCGATGAGCCGTCGAATCACAACATCATGGATTGGAGGGAGGCTTCGCAATTCGTGCATCGCTATGGGCCGGCGCTGCGCAGGATGGATGCGATAGAGAGCACGCATTGCCTGGACGGGCTGGAGATCTGGGTCCCCAAGCTGGATCATCTGGCGACGTGGTACGACGCCTACCGGAAGGCCCAGGACCAGGGCAATGAGTTGTGGTTCTACACCGTCGGAATCTTTCAGAAAGGCTCCCTTCCAAATAAGACCGCTGATGTGCCCCTGATAGAATCCCGCATCCTTCACTGGCTGAACTATCGCTACGGCCTCAAGGGCTACCTGCACTGGGGATTCAATCAGTGGACCGATGATCCCTTTGAAGCCCCAGGCCAGCATCGCGGCGACGGCTGGCACGTCTATCCGAAGAAAGACGGTCTCCTGGACTCGCTGCGCTGGGAGCAGATGCGTAATGGGATTCAGGATTATGAGTATTTCTGGATGCTCGAAGACAAGATAAGGGCAATGAAAGCGGGACTAAGCGAGCGCCTGTCGATAATCGACCCATCCCGCCGAGGAGTGGAAATAGCGTCGCAAGTGGTCAGGGCGATGAGCGACTACAGCAAAGAGCCGCAGGTGCTGTACGCTGCAAAGAGGCAGATTATCGAAGAGCTGCTGGCCCTCGACGCGGCGCCGAGAGTGCTCGTACAGACGAATCCGCCCGAACATTCGACGGTCGCAAACGACTGCACCATAGACTTGTACGGAT
>Ga0316628_100001135_pt1 | contig 18461 bp, 15 predicted proteins | sample OWC_Aug_M2_C1_D5_FD_207648 | JGI IMG/M metagenome (GOLD analysis project Ga0316628, IMG submission 207648) | Wetland soil microbial communities from Old Woman Creek delta, Ohio, United States - OWC_Aug_M2_C1_D5_C | ecosystem: Environmental > Terrestrial > Soil > Wetlands | place: USA: Ohio... | reverse complement strand
GCTATTATTTTCCCGCGAATGGTTACATTACCCATAAGCTGAGCAATTACTTCAGCCTGGGTTTCGGAAGCTTTACCGACTTTGGGCTTGGGACTGAATGGCACAGAGATTTTGAAGGGCGATTCACGCCGGGTGCCTTCAAAACACAACTCACCACATTGTCCCTCAACCCAGTGATTGCGGTGAGGCCCATTGAGCAGGTTTCCTTTGCCATCGGGCCTATTCTCCAGCGCCTCGATCTCGACGTCAAAAATCTTGCTTTTGTCGCGGCCCCGACTCCGCCCTTTACTCCCAACCGAAATATAGCCGAAACCGCTGAGGTAAAACTGAAGGGGTTCGACTGGGCTTGGGGCTACAACATTGGTCTCCTTTTACACCTACCCTTTAATTTTCACTTTGGGACTTCCTACCTGAGTCAAGTCCAACACAGCATAGAAGATCAACATCGGAAAGTCGCTCTGGCAAACGGGCTTGTCCTTAGACAGAGGGCCTCCTCCAGGCTTAATCTACCTGCGGCCGTCAAATTTGGCCTTGCCTGGAAAAAAGACCCGTGGACCCTCGAGGCGGATGCCCAATGGATTGAATGGAGCAGCTACCGCAGAGTCATAACGACGTTTGCCGACGGGACATTCGCGGCGTCGGAAAAGGATTGGCACGATGCCTGGAGTTGGCAATTTGGTGCCCAATATCGTTTGAGCAGGTACTTTGACCTTCGGGCGGGTTTCCGGTATGAGGAATCGCCGATCCCCAGACATACACTCGATCCCATTGTCCCGTCCGGCAATCGAAAGATATACTGTACCGGTATAGGAACTCACTTCGGCTCCCTGACCATTGACCTGGCATACAATTATGTCCAGGATCAAGACCGTAAGTGGAATAATTCAGCCGGGGATGTCGCCGTGGGCCCTGTGACGCTGACGCGCGTCACAGGCAAATTTGTCGATGGGTCTGCCCATGTCGTTTCTGTCAATATCGGTTCTAAGTTTTAGTTGAGAGGGTCCGGGTCAAAACCCGATTCTCTGAGATGAACAAGGCGATAAGTTCGCGCGGGCTTTTCGGCATGGAATCGCCTCCTTCTGGAATTTATTTGGCCAGCCTCTTTTTCTCTTCCATCTGACGGTCAAGGTTTTTTAGTCTGGACTTTCCCCAGAATTTTGTAAGTAAGTGTGTGGATTCTGGGACACCCATTATCTTTGGAGTCCTTCAATTCATTTCCACCGGTAGAAATAGGAGTCTATTTGTATTATGCTTACTTCAAGGAGAATGCAGATGGAAAAAGTCAAGCTGGGCAGAACAAACCTTATCGTGGCAAAACTGGGATGGGGTGGCATTCCTATCCAACGGGTCGGTGAACGTGAAGCGGTTTCCGTCATACAGGCGGTGATTGAAATGGGAACAGACCTCTTGGATACAGCGCGTGCTTATACGAATAGCGAACACCGGGTCGGATTGGCACTCCAAAAGACACATCGACCTGTCATCCTTTCCTCAAAATCACTCATAAGAACGGCGAAGATTTACAACGATGTGCACGAGAGCCTCAAACAGATGAAGGTAAAAAAAGTCAATATCTACCATCTGCACAGCGTCTCCAGTTTCGAGGATTATGAGAGGGTGATGGCTTCTGGAGGTGCCTACGAAGGGTTAAAACGTGCGAGGGACGAAGGGTTAATCGATCATATCGGCATCACCAGCCACAACCTCGACGTACTGGAAAGGGCGATCGAGGAAGGGCATTTTGAAGTCATCATGGCCTGCTATAGCTTCTTGGAACCTGAGGCCGCCAAGAAAGTGTTTCCCTTGGCTAAGGAAAAAGACGTCGGTGTATTGGCCATGAAGCCATTTTCGGGCGGGGTGATTGAAGAGGCCGGCCCGGCCTTGAGGTTCGTTCTCTCAACGGCAAACATCGTTCCCATCCCGGGCACGGAGACCCTTGAAAAGGCTCGTGAGAATTGGAAGATTTTTACCGAAGGCTATTCCCTGATTGAAGAAGATAGGAAGCATATCGAAGCCGTAAAGAAAGAATTTGATCGCAAATTCTGTCGACGCTGCGACTACTGCCAGCCCTGCACGGAAAAGATCAATATTCAGTTTGCAGTCGGGTTAAAATCCATCATCAAGCGCTTCGGCCCCCATGCTCAGGAGGTGGGGTGGATGAAGGATTTAATTGAGAAGGCCCGAAGCTGCTCGGAATGCGGGGAATGCCTTTCGCGTTGCCCTTACCAGTTACCCATCCCTGATATGATCAAGGAAAATCTGGCCTGGTTTGACAGTCTAAAGTGTTAAGCCGTCTCAGATCCGAGTTAGGACGCGTCGGGCGGAGGGGCTCCGGTTCTCTCATTCGCAACCCCGATCTCATCGCGCAGTTCCGCCCACAGTCTTGAACGGCGCGTGAAATACCACAGGGCTGCGCATACCAGCAGGAGAAGACCGATTGCAGCGGCGATATAGAGCGGTGTATTTCGGCCGGTCAGCTTAAACAGGCCGCTCGCTACCAGCGTGAACGGGATCGCCTGGGGGAGAATCCCGAAGGCTGTCCCAAGCAGAAAGTGGCGGTGCCGGATGGGCGACAGCGCAAGCAAAAAATTGATAATCAGCCCGCTGATCGGCAACTGGCGCACGGCAAAGACCAGTAGGGCTCCTGAATGTCCATGGAAATGTTTTTTGAGCCCCCCGACCCGCGGCCAGTGGCGGAGGACGAAATCCTGCCCCCCCCAGCGTATGAATACAAACAGGGTATAATAACCGGCCAATGTCGCTACTTGTGTCCACAGCAAACCATACCAGAACCCGAACGCCAGACCGCCGATCGGACAGAATAGCAGACGCGGCATCCCCGCGGCCACCAGCGCGAAAACAATCCCCATCCATGCCGCCGGCCCCACCCACCCCAGCGAAAGCAGCCAGTATTTGACGTTCTGGATGTCGCCAAAATACTTCCGCGCCGGCGTGAAGTATGCCAAAGCGAACGCGGCTGCCACCACAGCGAGCATGATCAGTGGTTTCCATGCAAAATCCGCCCTCCAAAATTTCGCTTTATGGGGCATGGACCGGCAAGTCTGAGACGGGGGACTCATTCCACAATCTCCACTTTAATGAGATTGGTGGTTCCCGGAATGCTGATGGGGACCCCGGCGATGATAACGATCTTCTCTCCTTTGGAAGCCATTCCTAACTCCTTGGGTATTCTCTTCGACCTCTCTAACATCTCATCCGTATCCTTCCAGTCAGGGACAAGAACGGGATCGACGCCCCAGGAGAGGTTGAGCTCTCTGACGGTTGAGGGGTGTGGGGTCAAGGCAAGAATGGGTTGACGAGGTCGAAGCTTCGAGACCCAGCGCGCCGTGCTTCCTGATTCCGTCGGGGTCACAATCACCTTTGCTCCCACCTCCTCAGCCAATAACGATGCCGTGTAAGTGATCGCCTGCTGGAGATTCATCCCTTCCTCTGTTTCCCTTCTCAAAAAAAGAGTGTGAGGAAATTCCTCTTCAGCGGATTGAGCGATCTTCGCCATCATCTGGAAAGCTTCGACAGGAAATTGGCCGCTGGCCGTCTCCTCTGAAAGCATCACCGCATCCGTCCCGTCATAAATGGCGTTAACCACATCCGTGACCTCTGCCCGGGTGGGTTGAGTATGCTCCACCATCGAACGAAGCATCTGCGTCGCGGTGATCACCGGTTTCCCCGAATCATTGGCTTTCCGTATCAGTTTCTTCTGAACATTGGGAATCTTTTCAATGGGAGTCTCCAACCCCAAATCTCCCCGGGCCACCATGATCCCGTCTGAGGCCAGGACGATTCCATCGATGTTTTCCAAAGCCTCTTTTCTTTCGATTTTGGCAATCACAGGAAGGTCGGCTGATTCCTCTGTTAAGAATCTTTTAACTCCTTCGATGTCAGCGGCTGCTTGGATATAGGAAAGACTGACCAGATCCACTCCTTGCTGAATGCCGAAGAGAAGATCGTTTTGATCCTTCTCCGTAAAGGCTGAAGCCAGAGGGGTTCTGGTTGGAAAGTTCATTCCTTTGTGAGAGGTTAAAATCCCCCCGGCGATCACCTGGCATCGGATATTCTTTCCGTCACTTTCTAAGACTTGAAGTTCAATCGTCCCATCGGCAAGAAGAATTCTATCCCCGGGTCTAACCTCTCTCGGAAGGGCGGGGTAATTCACGGCGGCTTGGGTCTCGTCGCCGATGAGCGCCTGGTTGGTCAAACGGAATTCCTTTCCCCTTCTTAGCTCGGCTCCGCCTTCCTTCATCTTGCCGATCCGAATTTTGGGACCGCCAAGATCTTGAAGGATCGTCACGGGCCGGCTCAACCGGTCAGCGATTTGACGGATGGTCTTGATCTTCTTTGAATGCTCTTCATGAGTTCCATGGGAGAAATTGAGCCGTGCCACATTCATCCCGCCTTGGATCAGGGCCTCCAGGATCTGAGGCGATTCGCTCGCCGGTCCAATGGTACAGACGATCTTGGTCTTTCGCCTTATCTCTTGAGCCACCTTATTTTCTTCTCCCTCTCTTCAACGAAAACTCTCCTAAGCGAATCGAGTTTTATGAAGTTCCAAGAAATATTATCCTAAAGTTTTTGCTCTGTCCATTAGTTTATTGACCTCCCTCTTATTGGCAAAACTCATTTTTGTGGGTATAATTTGACGAAATGGAGAGGAGGTCATTCCAATGGTTTGGAAACCAAGCGAAAAAGAAGAAGAATATTTTGTGAGGATGGAATTCGAAAAAAAGAAAAAACAGGAAGAAGAAAAGCAGAAGAAACTCGCAGAAACGGAGAAGAGAAAGCTTAAAGAGCTCCATTCCATGAAGTGTCCAAAGTGTGGTATGGAACTGATCGAAATCGATTATAAATCGACCAAAATCGATAAGTGTTCTGCATGTGGGGGTGTATGGCTCGATGCGGGCGAATTGGAAACTGTTTCACAATTTGAAAAAACGGGCCTTGACAAATTATTCAGTGTTTTTAAGAAGTGAAACTTTGTTCCTCAGGAATCAAATCTTCTTTTTTCTATCAAAAAGGCCACCTCCCCTCCCAGGAGAAGAATGGCCGAAGAATAGTAAACCCAGACAAAGAAGATGGCCAGCGTGCTTAAAGAACCATAGACCATCGAGAACCTTCCTAGGTGAAGGACATACCATCCGAAAAACTGTTTCGCCACCTCCCAGAAAAGACTGGTGAAGAAAGCCGTTCGAAGAGCGGTTTTGAAATGGATTTTCTTGTTGGGAATGATTTTGTAAATCAAGAAACACATCCAAAAAGTGAAGAGGAAAGGAATAAGGTATTTCAAAATGAATCGAATGATCGGGACCATATCCAGAAAGGGACCAAACCGATACCCTTGGACAATCGTGATCACAGAGGTGAACATCATGCTCGCGAAAAGAAAAGCCCCTGCCAAAACAATCATGAGAAGATCGATTCCCTTTCCACGAAGGATTCCGCGCCCCTGGTCAACCTGAAAAACCATATTCAAAGCTGTTCTTAAAGAGCTGAATACCCAGGTGGAGGTCCAGATTAACCCGCCTATGCCCAACACCCCAACGATCTTACGGTCCTGGATAATTCTTAGGATGTTCCTCATGATCTTCGGATCGAACGAGGAAAAGACATTTTGTAAATAATGGCGTATATGGTCTAACACTTCTCGATAACTGTAAAGGTAGGTGCCCAGTAAGGATAGAAGCAATAGGAGAAATGGGACGAGACAGATGAGGAGGTTGAAGGTAATTCCCGCGGATAAGAAAAATCCGTGATCCCCGTTAAACTTTTTTAGGGCTTCCCAGAGTATACGAAATCTCTTTTGGGACCGTTTATCCCATTTCCTCGGTTTCACTTCAACCCCTTTAAGAATTTTGTATCTACCATTATTCGCCTCTCCCCTGGCGCCATCTAACAAGGTCTCCCAGAAGAGGGAAAGTCAAAGGGGTGTTTAGTAAGGATTCGAAAAATAGGAATCAAAAATATCGGTCAACATTTGGTTGATCATCGTCTCCACCCTCTCCGGTGTGGACCTGGCCGCTGTCATCTCCTTCTCGATTTCCACATTTCGTATAAAAACCTTACCTTCCTTTTTCACCCCCAGATGGATGACAAATTTCACCGCGGTTTTAATATTGGTTCTGAAAAAAGAGGCTTTCCCTTCAGACCAGAATCTCTTGATTTCAACCATCAGAACAGAATCGGCCTCTATATCCTTCAGAGAATCCGGCTTTCCATCCCATTGGGCGACGGGAATGGTTTTCACTCCATTGCGGGAGAGACCTTCCGACAAAGATTCCTGGATGGCTTTCTCCAACGGAAAGGGGTGACTCTTAAAATAGGTGAAATCTCCCTCAAAGTTGGTGTGAACACCAATGTACAATGTCTCCGGTCTTTCGTCTTTAAAAGGGGCCATCGCCAAGGTGGGTCCTATCTTCGCCTGAAGAGATGACAATGACTTGAGAGATTGATATCGAAGGTTGAGAGAATACGTTCCCGCCTCTGCACAAACCGGTATAAAAAGAACTAAAAATAGAATAAATAACCAACGAGTTGCTTTCATGGGTCACCCTCCTTTTCTAAAGTTCTTAATGATCTTATCACATTTCTAAAAAATCTTCTCCCCTTCGATCCAAGTGGATCGAACCATCAGTTCCCTTTGGTATTCAAAAAGCACTAAATCGGCGGAATAACCTGAAATGATTTCCCCCCTCACTTCTGAAAAAACTCTGTGTGCATTTTTCGCTGCCATATGAATCGCCGAAGCAAGATCTATCCCCGCAAACCGGATGACATTCGTAATAGCACAGTCCATTGTGAGAGTAGACCCTGCCAGACGAGAAGTGTCCACCGATCGGGCTGCACGATCAGGACCCACTTCCACCTCCAGGTCTCCCAATGTGTATCTCCCCGGAGGGGCTCCTGCTCCAGCCATGCTATCGGTAGTCAGGACGATTCGACCCACACCTTTTGTCTGAACATATTCATTCACTACGTCAGGAGTGAGATGAATCCCATCGACGATGATGCTTACCATTAGTTGATCCATGGACAACTGTTTTCGGATGGGGTTCTGATCGTGAGATGAAGGTTTTGGAGTTGCATTTCCAAGGTGACAGGAAAGACGGGCCCCAGCCTGAACAGCTTCTTCAAGGATTTCTTCAGACGCATCGGTATGTCCGATTCCAATAACAATTCCATGGGTTGTTGCTTTCTTGATGAAAGGAATCGCTCCTTTCAACTCCGGAGCTAACGTCACGCACTTGATCCGGCCTCCGCATGCTTCCTGAAACCTCTCCACTTCTTCCCATTGGGGAAGCCGGATAAACTCTCGGGGGTGGACGCCTCTGGGTCCATCCTCCGGAGAAATGTAAGGTCCTTCAAGGTGGATTCCAGGACACATTTTTCGGAGAAGAGAATCGCTTCCCAGAGCGTCACCGATGATCCTCAACTGGTGAACCATCTTCTCATGAGAAGAAGTGATGAGCGTTGGGAGAAAGCGAGTGACACCGGTGGAAGCCAGGCAGAGGGCTGCGCGATGAAGCCCTTCAGGGGAAAGATAAGGGCCATTGAAATCCACCCCTCGAAACCCATTCACCTGGGGATCAAAAAAACCCGAGCATACATACAGATCCGTCCCTCCGAAATCGTAGAGAGATCCTTCTTGACATGGACTAATCTGGATGACTTTTCCGTTCTCGACAATGATGTCCATTAGAGACTTTGTTCCTGGAACTTTCCCTCGAATGATCATCTCAACTTCGAATCCTCACTCCGTAGCGATAGTCGTTCACCCCGAATGATTATAGCACGATCGATGTTTTGGACAAATGACTTAAAGAAACAGATTCATTGGGGTGAGCTGAAAAAGGAAGATAAGATCTTCCGGAATTCATGAATCATGGAATGTTGACAGACCTAATACAAACGAGAACTAACTCTCATGTTTAGACAGGCTCTCTTTGCCCTTTCCCTCAGAGGGAAAGGGCAAAGGGTCAATGTCGAGGGATTCGATGCATTTGCATTTCCGAGTCATCTTTGTCGGATCGGTTGAATTCACCCACGGTTCAGTGCGGCATTGCATAGCTTTAAAATAGGAATAGAGTGTAACGCCTGAGTTCATTTATAGACAATTACCGTAAAATATTGTAGAAATTAATGAAAGACGAATTTTAAGGAGGCTATATGAAGTTCCCGCAGTATCGACCCAGAAGATTACGAAAAGACGACCTTTTCCGAAGAATGATTCGAGAAACCCAGCTCAATCCGGATGACCTGATCCTTCCTCTCTTCGTCCGTCCTGGAAAGGGGATGAAACAGCCCATCTCCTCCATGCCCGGGCATTTTCAGCTTTCGATCGACCTGCTGATCAAAGAGGTGAAGGAAGCCAAATCTCTGGGAATTCTGGGTGTCATCCTATTTGGCATTCCGGAAAAGAAAGATGAATTGGGATCAGAAGCCTATGCTGAAAATGGGATCATCCAGAGAGCGCTGAAGCAGCTCAAAGAAAAGGTCGATGGCATTCTTTTCATCACGGATGTCTGCCTCTGCGAATACACCAGTCACGGACACTGCGGTGTGGTGGAGGGGGACAGAATTCTGAATGACGAAACGCTAGACCTTCTCGCCCGTCAAGCCCTCTCCCATGTCAGGGCAGGAGCCGATATTGTGGCGCCTTCCGATATGATGGATGGCAGGGTGGGAGCTATTCGAAAGACCCTCGATGAAAATCAATTCGAGGACATTCCGATCATGGCCTATTCGGCAAAATACGCCTCCAGTTTTTTCGGACCCTTCCGGGTGGCTGCTGAATCGAAACCCCAGTTCGGTGACCGAAAATCCTACCAGATGGATCCGGCCAATGGAGACGAAGCCCTGAGAGAAGTCCGGCTCGACCTCGAAGAAGGTGCGGATATCGTCATGGTCAAACCCGCCCTCCCCTATCTGGATATCATCTATCGGGTGAAGCAAACGTTTAATATACCCGTGGCGGCTTACAATGTCAGTGGTGAGTTTGCGTTAGTCAAGGCCGGTTCGCAGCTCGGATGGGTGGACGGGGACCAGGTGATGATGGAATCCCTTACTTCCATTAAAAGGGCTGGCGCTGATCTGATCCTCACCTACTTCGCCAAAGAAGCAGCTAAGAAATTGGAAAGTGGAAAGTAGTTTAAAGTCATGAATGATGAGTTAAGAGTAAAGAATCAAAAACCAAGAACTCCGAACTCCGAATTCCGAACGAATCAGTATCCTTTAAGGATGATTGCATGGGAGTTGACCCGAAGCTGCAACCTTGCCTGCGTTCACTGCCGTGCGTCCGCCGAGCTCGGCCCATACGAAGGAGAGCTTTCAACGCAGGAGGTTCTCAGAGTGATGGATGAGATTGCCTCCTTCAGCAAACCCGTGATCATCCTGACCGGAGGAGAACCCCTGCTCCGATCGGATCTCTTTGATCTGGCATCTTACGGGACAACCAAAGGGTTCCGGATGGTGATGGCGACGAACGGGACGTTATTCACCGAACAGATCATCCAGAAGATAAAGACTTCGGGGATTCAGAGGATCAGTATCAGCATCGATGGCCCCACTGCGGAAACCCATGATGCCTTCCGGAAAGTCAAAGGTTCCTTCGAGGGCTCCCTTCGAGGAATCGAGATGGCAAAGAAAGGGGGCATCGAATTCCAGATCAATACGACCATTACCCAGGTGAACCTTCATCTCATCCCGGATATCCTCCGCTTGGCCGTTGATCTGGGAGCGGTGGCTCTCCACATCTTCCTTTTGGTTCCGACCGGAAGAGGGAAAGAAATGAAAGATCAGGAAATATCTCCCGCCGACTATGAGAAAACCCTCCACTGGTTTTACGAACAGATCGATCGGGTCCCTCTCCAGCTCAAGGCAACCTGTGCCCCTCATTATTATCGCATTCTGCGGCAGCAGGCGAAAAAGGAGGGAAAGAAGGTCACTCCCAAAACGCACGGACTGGATGCCATGACACGGGGATGCCTGGGCGGCATCTCCTTCTGTTTCATCTCCCACGTCGGCCAGGTTCAACCCTGCGGTTATTTAGAATTGAATTGCGGAAATGTCAGGGAAAAACATTTCAGGGAGATCTGGGAATCGTCCGAAATCTTCCAAAACCTCAGAAATACCGATGGCTATCGGGGGAAATGCGGTAGGTGTGAGTTTAGAAAGGTCTGTGGAGGGTGTCGAGCCCGGGCCTACGAACTCTCCGGAGATTACATGGCCGAGGAACCCTATTGTATCTATGAGCCGGTATAAACCCTTTTCTCGTTTCCGAAACAGCCTGACCTTTAAATTCGTCGGAGACCTGGCGGAAGCCTTCAACCGAATAACCCTTCCGTTGAAAAAATCCAGAAGTGATCTGAAAAGAGAATTGGAAGAACGAACCCACGAACTGGGGGAGAGCGTTGTGGAACTGAACCGGGCGAGGACCGCCACCCTCAAGATCCTCGAGGAACTCCAGGCCGCCAAGAGAGAGTTGGAAATGGTCAACCGCGAGTTTAAGGAAATGGATGAGACCAGAATGAAGTTCATCGGCATCGCCTCCCATGAGCTAAAGACTCCGCTCACGGCCATCAAGGCCAATATCGATTTCATCCTTTCCGAGAAGGAAGGGACGGTCCCCGAGCACGTGAAACCCTATCTTCTTACGATTCAGAGGAATACCAACCGAATTCAAATGAGAATGGACCAGATGCTGGATATCAGCCGGATGAAATCGGACCGTCTCCTCTTCAACCGTGAACAAATCCTGCTTTCTGACCTGATCGCAGGATATGTCAATGAGGTCGCCCACGTGGAGAAGAACATCTCCATTCAAGTTGACGTTGCGCCAGGCCTTACCCTCTACGCCGATCGGACCGCGCTACATGATATTTTTATCAACCTCCTCTCCAATGCATTCAAATTTACGGACGATGGAGGTCAGATCTCGATCACCGCCAACCAAAAGGACCGATCGACCCTCATCGAGATTCGAGATACCGGGATGGGTATCCCGGAAGATAAACTCCAAATGATCTTCGATGAATTCTACCAGGTCGAAGGAGGCAAGCACGGCGGAACAGGCTTGGGGCTTGCCATTGCCAAACGGTTGGTTGAAGAGCACGGAGGAAATATCTGGGTGGAGTCTCAATTGGGAACGGGTTCCACGTTCTATTTCACCCTTCCTCTTTTTATGGAGAACGAAGATGCGAGGCTCGACCGTCCGTAAGGACATCAGGGGAAAAGTCCTGATCGTAGATGACGCGCCGGATACCTTGGAGATTATCCAGAAACTTCTTCGCTATGAGGGGTACGATGTCTCGATGGCCTCGACCGGTGAAGAGGGAGTGAAGAAGGCCGAAGAGGAGAAACCCGATGTGGTCTTGATGGATATTAGCCTTCCCGGAATCGATGGTACCGAGGCCTTGCGAAGAATTCGGATCATCAACCCTCTCCAATGTGTCATCATGCTGACGGCTTTTGCCACGGTCGATAACGCCATCCGGGCCCTCAAGGAGGGCGCTTCCGACTTTGTCAAGAAACCCTTCGAGAATGAACATCTGATCCACATCGTCAACCAATGTCTGGAGAAGTATAAGACGCTCAAGGAAAAAGAAAAATTGGAGGATGAGGTCAGAAGGCTCTCTATCACCGATGATTTAACCGGCCTTTACAACCATCGCCATTTTTTTAAGACCCTGGAGGCTGAACTGATTCGTCTGAAACGCCAAAGAACCTCTCTTTCGCTCGCGATGTTCGATCTCGACAATTTCAAAAGTTATAATGACCTCTATGGTCATCTGGAAGGGGATAAGGTCTTGAAAAACGTCGGACAGATCGTCAAGCATTGCATCCGACACAATGTCGATTCTGGCTATCGTTACGGAGGGGACGAATTCGCCGCGCTGCTCATCGGAGCCTCCATGGATCAAGCTATGACCATTGCGGAACGCATCCGTTCTTCCATTGAACAGACCGAATTCCAAAACATCACGGTCAGCATTGGCCTATCCGAATACAGAGACCACTTTGACCTGGAGGGGTTTGTCAAATCTGCGGATGATGCGATGTATATTGCCAAACATGCTGGCGGGAATCGAGTTCATACGAATATCCCTTAAATTTCTGGTTAACCACAGCCTAAAATAAGTGGTTCAATGGAATATGAATGCGGCCAGGTTGTCGAAAAATCCGAAATCCGAATATCGGGCGAAGCGTCTGTCTCGGACCAACTCGAAACAAATCCTAAATCCAAATGACCAATTGTCCTAAATGTTTTTAAGATTTAGTTTTGGATTTTATATTTCTCTCATTTGGAATTATTTCGGATTTCGAACTTCGTGCTTCGAATTTAAAAGTTCACTCTATGGTTCTTTGAGGTGAGAGAGCGCGATGTCTGATCGACCCAAACTCTTTTTAATCGATGGCTCCTCTTATCTTTTCCGTGCCTTTTACGCCATCGGCCATCTCTCCAACTCCAAGGGGCTCCCGACCAATGCGACCTATGGCTTCATCCAGATGCTTTTCAAGGTGCTCAAGGAACACCGGCCGGATTATCTTGCCGTGATCTTCGATTCAAAGGCTCCCACCTTTCGAAGCGAGGTCTACAAAGAATACAAAGCCAACCGGCCTGCCATGCCAGAGGCCCTTTCCCCCCAGATTCCCTATATCAAGAAGATCATCGAGGGATACCGAATTGCCCTCCTAGAGTTGGAAGGATACGAGGCGGATGATCTGATCGGAACCGTGGCCAAGAGGCTGGAGTCGGAAGTCGATGTGGTGGTCATCACCGGGGACAAAGACATCCTCCAATTAGTCAGTGATCGGATTCAGGTCTATGACACCATGAAGGAGAAAAGGTACGGAGTAGAAGAAGTCATCGAGCGTTTCGGCGTTTCTCCTGAACAGGTGGTGGAAGTAATGGGGTTGTCCGGAGATGCCATTGACAACATCCCGGGGGTTCCCGGGATTGGGGAGAAGACGGCCATCCAGTTGATCAAGACGTACGGGTCGATCGAAAATCTTTTGGCCCATGTGGAAGAAATTCCACAGAAAAAATTGAAAGAAAATTTAAGGACCCATGGCGATCTGGCTCGTCTCAGCCGTCAGTTGGCAACGATTCATACCGATGTGCCCGTCGACTCTCAGTTAAAAGATTTTTCCCTTTCCCCGCCCGATTTAAAGAGCCTGAAGCAAATCTTCAAAGAGTTAGAGTTCAACAAACTTCTCAAAGAACTCTTTGCCGAAGAGGCCTCGCTGTCCGCGGGGAGGGACTACCGTTTGATCACGGATCGAAATGAACTCCAGACCTTAATAGAAGACTTAAGAAAGGCAACCACCTTTTCCATCGATCTGGAAACCACCTCCCTTTACCCCATGTGGGCGGATCTCGTTGGGATCAGTTTGTCCTACGTCCCGCATCAAGCTTTCTATATTCCTTTCGGCCATCGGGGAGGGACAACTCAACAACTTCCTCTTTCTTGGGCGTTGGAACAGTTAAAACCTGTTCTGGAAGACAAGGAAGTGAAAAAGGTGGGCCAGAATATCAAATATGAATGGATTGTCCTAAAACAACACGGGATTCACCTGCAGGGGATAGAGGGGGATACGATGGTCGCCTCCTACCTCCTCAATCCCACCAAACATAATCACAACCTGAGCGAAATTGCCCAGGAATATTTGGATCGACCTGTGACCGACTTCAAAGAGGTGGTCGGCAGTGGGATGAAGGCAGTGACCTTTGACCAGATTGAACTTGCGAAGGCGAGGGATTACAGTTGTGAAGATGCGGATGTTACTCTCCAACTCTCCCATCTCCTTTTTCCAAAACTGAAGGAGGAGGGCTTTAAAGACCTCTTTGGCCGGGTGGAGATGCCTCTCGTCACGGTCCTGGCAAAAATGGAGATGAACGGGGTGAAGATCGATCTGGACCTTCTCCAGGAATATTCGAAGGAGATCGAAACCCAGCTACAGCAGAAGACAGAGCGAATCTACGGGTTGGCCGGAGAGGTGTTCAACATCAACTCATCGCAACAACTCGGAAAAATCCTTTTTGACAAATTGAAGCTGCCTGTCATCAAAAAAACCAAAACAGGCGCTTCTACGGATGTCGAGGTGCTCACCAAGCTTTCTCTCCAGCACGAACTCCCATTCGAGATTCTGGGTTACCGCAACCTCAGCAAACTAAAATCGACCTATGTCGATGCCCTTCCCAAATTAGTCCATCCTAAAACCGGCCGCGTTCACACCTCTTATAATCAAACCGTGACCGCTACAGGACGGCTTTCCTCGAGCGATCCCAACCTCCAGAACATCCCCGTTCGCGCAGAGGAGGGAAACCGGATACGCCAGGCCTTCGTTCCTGAGAAAGGGTGTTCCCTCGTCTCGGCGGATTATTCTCAGATTGAATTGAGAATTCTTGCCCATCTCTCCCAAGACGAGACACTTACCAAAGCCTTTCAAAATGATGAGGACATCCATGCCCGAACGGCCTCGGAGATCTTCAGCGTTCCGATAGAAAAAGTGACGCCATCAATGAGGAGAGAGGCAAAGGTGATCAACTTCGGCATTATCTATGGAATGAGCGGTTATGGTCTCTCCCAGCAGCTCGGGACAGATCCCAAGATTGCCCAGGCCTATATTGACGAATATTTTAAGAAATATACCGGCGTTCAGACCTACATCGAAAAGAGTCTGAAAGAGGCCAGACAGAAGGGATATGCAATCACCCTGTTACATCGCCGTCGCTATCTGCCGGACATTCACTCCCCAACCGTAGCCATCCGGCAGGCGACAGAGAGGATGGCCGTCAATACCCCTCTTCAGGGGACAGCGGCGGATATCATCAAGGTGGCGATGATTCGCATCCAGAACCGAATCGAAGAACTCGGTCTCTCGGCCAAAATGATCATGCAGGTCCACGATGAATTAATCTTCGAGGCATCTGAAGAGGAACTTCAAAAAACCATCCCCATGATCCGGACTGAGATGGAGAGCGTAATGGACCTCTCCGTCCCGCTGAAGGTCTCCATCAATTCGGGGAAGAACTGGGCGGAAGTGCACTGATGACAGTTCGGAGTGTTGAGTCAGGAGTTCGGAGTAAATAATTAAAATCGAAAACTCCGAACTCCGAACTGCTATTTGGAGGACGTCCATTTCCCTTTTAAGGAATGAACAGGGAATCGATCGATGTAAGGAACAAAGGCCAAGCTGACCTCACCCTGATTCAAGATCGCCGTTAAGATCTCTTCGATCTCTTTCTGCGGGACGAGCTCATCACTGACCGCTCCATTCTTCTTCCAATCGAGAATCCAAACTTTGATCAGCACCTTGGAAGGGTCTTCCACGGCTTCGACTGCCTTCTGAGTGACCTCCGTCATCAAGCCGATGGCCTCCTTTAGTCCTATGCTCCGGTCTTTCATGGCCTGGCGATGATAGGCCATGATGGCATAATAGTCGAAATTGTTTTTCAATGCTTCTGAAAGCGTCTGCGAAAACCAAACCCTTCCGTTCACATCGTTGAGGACAGCCTCAAAATAGAGGTTGATGGCAAATTGTAGGTTCGGGTTTGATTCTCTGGCCGCTTCCATCAGTCGTTTGGATACATTCATTAACCAACGGTTTTTCCAGTTGGCCCAAGTCCAGAAGCGGTCGGTATACACCTTGACATAATATTTTCCAGATTCCGTTTTATAAGGATCGATATAGAAGAGGTCCGGATGGGGCAAGTACCCAAACTCTTTCTGAAAGGCTTTGTTGGCTTCGGTGCTGAAGTCTTCGCCATGTCTAAGAACGAGGTCGTCCTGAAACAGAATTCCATCAATGGGGGTCCGACCCAGATCCCGAAAAACCCCCTCAAGCCGTCTTAGGACGTCAGGGTGGAAGAGATTGAACCCCCTCGCCTCCTCCATTTGCTTAGTCTCAAAATTATATCTCTTAGATCGATATTCACGATGTCCTTCCAACCCGTAGTTGGCGTAACGCGTGGTGATCCATGCAAAGATTTCAAGTCCATTCCGATGAACGATCTCTGCAACTTTCCCCAAGATATCGTCAACGACCGGGGCATATTCTGTTTTGAAATAGACTCCCTCTTCGTGGCGAGGGGTGACAAATTTATAGGTTCGATCCCCCTTATTTTGAAAAACTCTGAAGATCAGGGTGTTCACACCGGCATCTTTCAACTCCTTTACCCTCTTCTCCACTTCCTCAAGATTTCTTCCCTCAAGATTGACAACCTGAGCACAGATCCTTCTCCTCGCCTTCTTAAGTTTGGGAAGGAATTCTTTCACGCCCGGTTCAGAAATCGTAGACGGGGCAAGGGTCCTTTTTTTCAATTGTTCCTTCGCCATCTGAATCCCTTTCTCTGCTTCGCCCGCTCGGTCACCCTCTGGATAGTTTTTTAAATAGAGTTCTAATGGCTGGATCGCTTCTTCGTATTTTTCCATTTTGAGATAGCAGAGTCCGACCATATATTGGGAATAGGAGGCCAATTTGCTGATGGGAGCGGATTGGACAACCTTTGAAAAACCTTGAATGGCCTCTTCCCATTTTCCTTGATGATAAAGATCCATGGACGAATCATAGAGTTGCCCGGGATTCAGGAGTTTCTCCTGCCCCTGACTTTGGGACCACCCTAAGAAAATGAAGATGAGCAAAAGCAAGCCGACAGCCCTTTTTTTCATGAGACACTCTTTCTACGAGAAAGCGTCGTAAAATTCGAAATTCGAATACCGGGCGAAGCATCCGTCTCGGACCAATTCGAAACAATACCAAAATTCAAATCACCAAATTTGAAGCTCCCCGCCCATAGGGCGGGGCTTCCCGGAAAGGTGTTATCGCTCATATTGTGCCCCTTTACCCCGCCTACAAGGCGGAGCTTGCGGGGTACGTTCCGGTCAAAAACTTTGTGTTATTCTCTGTTTCAAATTTTGTAATTCGAAAATTCGGATTTGTTTCGTATTTCGAATTTCGTGCTTCGAATTTCTTAGAAAAGCACTTTCATCGCTTCCTGAACGGAGCGGACCCCGATCAATTCGATGCCCTTGGCTCCTTTCATCTTTTCTTGATTCTGCTTCGGTAAAAGGCATCGTTTAAACCCCAACCTCGAGGCTTCTTTTACTCTGACCTCCGATTGGCTGACGCCTCTCACCTCCCCCCCCAATCCCACTTCCCCAAAAACCACCATTTCTGGATCAATCACTTTATCCTTAAAATTTGACGCAATGGCAGCGATCACTCCTAAATCAGCGGCAGGCTCTTCCACCTTCATTCCGCCAGCGATATTGAGAAAAATATCCTGATTGCTGAGGTGGACTCCCAGTCTTTTCTCCATCACAGCGACCAGAAGTGAAACGCGGTTGGCATCGACTCCCTCGGCGGTTCTCCGTGGCATACCAAAGCTTGTGGAAACGACCAGGGCTTGAAGTTCAATCAAGATGGGCCTTGACCCTTCCAGGCTGGGCATGACGACGGACCCAGAGGTGGGCTGCGTCCGCTCAGAAAGAAAGAACTCAGAAGGGCTGGTGACTTCCACCAATCCGGAATCCTTCATCTCAAACACTCCGATCTCATTGGTGGAACCAAAACGATTCTTGACCGCCCTCAGGATGCGAAAAGCGTGGGTCGCCTCCCCCTCGATATAAAGAACGGTATCCACCATATGCTCCAAAACTTTCGGCCCAGCAATAAAACCCTCTTTGGTCACATGACCGACGAGAAAGATGGGAACGGAGAGATGCTTCGCCAAATAGAGCAGCCGGCTCGACGCCTCCCTGACCTGACTGATCGACCCGGGGGTTGAAGGAAGCTCGGAGGAATAAATGGTCTGAATGGAATCGACCACCACGGTCGATGGCCTGAGCGCCTGGACGTCCTGAAGAATTTTCTCTAAAGATGTCTCCGATGCTACAAAGAGGTGTTCTGAGGAAACTCCTAACCGGTCCGCCCTCATCCTGGTCTGTTGGAGTGACTCCTCTCCGGAGATGTAAAGGACTTTTTTTTCTTTCAATGCCAAACGGTTCATCACCTGAAGGAGAAGGGTGGACTTGCCAATGCCTGGATCCCCTCCGACCAGAATCACCGATCCAAAAACGATCCCTCCTCCCAAGACCCGATCAAATTCTCCGATCCCGACCTGAAGTCTTCCTTTTTCCTCGCCGACCACTTCAGTGATAGGCGTTGGAACAGATTCGCTTTCAAAACCAAGAAGGTCTCGTTCCGGAACCTTTTCCTCAATCACTCGCTCTTCGACGAAAGTGTTCCACTCCTGACATCCCGGGCACCTTCCCAACCATTTTGGGGCCTGGTATCCACAGGACTGACAGACGAAATGGGTTTTGGCTTTGGCCATAAGATGAAAGTCTTTCGTAAAGGGGTTAGACCTAAGATACTATTTTATCTATTAACGACGGACAGTGTATTTTCTTTTTTGTTCATCGTTCATTGTTCATGAGTGGCTGGAT